>Ga0102956_1000396_pt1 | contig 15723 bp, 15 predicted proteins | sample SalPonF2_A_D2_MG_FD_84515 | JGI IMG/M metagenome (GOLD analysis project Ga0102956, IMG submission 84515) | Salt pond soil microbial communities from South San Francisco under conditions of wetland restoration - Salt Pond MetaG SF2_A_D2_MG ...
CGCCGCGGCGGCACACCACCTGTTCATGCACCTGCTGATAGGTGGGACCGAATCGGAACTTGCCCGCCCGGCCGATGGTGCGGGTCAAACCCGCCGCCGCCACATCTCCCTGGCCGTTCTTCAACGCCGACAGGATCTCCCCGACGCTGTCCATGACCCTGAAGCGAACCTTCACCCCCAGGGATTTGGCGAAGGACACGGCCATGTCGTGCTCCATGCCCGCCAGCCGGCCGTCGCTGCCCTCGTAGTAGGTGGTCGGGGCATTGCGGGTCAGGACCACCAGCTCGCCATGGTCCTTGATCTTCTGCAGCACCGGATCACTGGGCGCCGGATCGCCACCACAGCCGGTGGTCACCAGCATGGCCAGCGCCGCGCCCAACATACCCCACCTTCTGCGACCTGCTTGCCCCATCTCACCTACCGGGAATGCAACCGTCGTCCATTCTACCCAACGTGGCAGCGAGATTGGACGTATTCACCCACAGCGCCCGGTCTGCCGGACACATATCAGGGATATCAATAAGCTGGAGCGTTACCACGACCTTCACGAAGTGGCTGTCGGTGACCATCGGCAGGGCTGTCGGAGAGATGATCAGCGCGCCCGAACGGCGTGCGGGAAGCGGGCCCGGACTGCTCCGACACCCGCCGTCGTCGTTGCCGGGGTGGGCTGCGGCCCCCCGGATCGAGGTCTGCTGCAGGGGAGGCAGCGCCGGCGGCCGCACTCAATCGATGCGGGGACGCTGCTGGCCACCCCGTTCTCCGGTGGCGATCCCGCCGGTCAACACCAACCGCATGGCCGCCTCCAGAGACATGTCCAAGGGCTCGACCGCGGTCCGCGGCAACATGACGGTATGGCCACCGATCTGATAGCTCATGGGCAGATAGACGGCAATGCTGTCGGCCCCCCCGATGGCGGGGGGCAGGTCCGCCAGATCGCCGCGGGTCACGAAACCGATCATCTTCATGTCGGTGTTCCCCATGCGCACCGCCACCACCTGCCGGAAGCCGCGATCGCCGCCCTGGGCCACGAACCCGATGAAGTCGCGGATGGCGCCGTAGACGGTCTTCACCAGCGGCATGCGATAGACCAGCCGCTCGGCCCAGGAAAACACACTGCGCACCACCCAGGCCTGCATGAGTACACCCACCAGGAAGACCAGCGCGACGCCCACCGCCAGTCCCATCCCCGGCCAGTAATAGCGCGCCGGCAGCACCAGCCGGATCGCGCCTCCCAACAGGGCTTCAGCCGAAGAGGCGAACCAATACAGCAGATAGGCGGTGAGCACCACCGGCAGGATGGTGCCCAATCCGGCGAGAAAACGTTTACCCAGATGTTTCATCGTGTGGGGTCCCCGGGATAGTATGCGGACGCCAATGTGGATCTGGCCTGTGGCGTCACGCCAGCCGGCCGGCACCGGCACGGCGTGGCGAGCACTGTAGCAGACGCCGGTTTGGACCGCATTTTTCCCGCAACTGCCGGCACGGCGCTCCCGGAACAGGAACCTTGCATGGAGTGGATCACCGATCCTCAGGCCTGGGCAGCGCTGTTGACCCTGACGGCGCTCGAGATCGTGCTGGGCATCGACAACATCATCTTCCTGACGATTCTCACCGGCCGGCTGCCCGCGCACCAGCAACCCCGGGCGCGCACGGTAGGCCTGGCGGCCGCCATGCTCACCCGTCTCGCGCTGCTGGTGTCCCTCGCATGGCTGGCACGGCTGAGCGTGCCGCTGTTCTCGGTGCTGGATCGGACGGTGTCGGTGCGGGACCTGGTGCTCATCGGTGGCGGGCTGTTCCTGCTCGCCAAGAGCACCATGGAAATCCATCAGGCCCTCGAGGGCGGCGAGGAAGCGGCAGCACCGTCGGGAGCGGCGTCGTTCGTCGCCACCATCGTCCAGATCATGGTCCTGGACGTCGTGTTTTCCCTGGACTCGGTGATCACCGCCATCGGCATGGCCCGGGACATCGCCGTCATGGCCACCGCCATCGTGATCGCGGTGTTCATCATGATGGGGTTCGCCGGGCCGGTAAGCCGCTTCATCGATCGCCATCCCACGGTGAAGATGCTGGCGCTGAGCTTCCTGCTGATGATCGGCATTGCATTGATCGCCGAGGGTCTGGATTTCGAGATACCCAAGGGCTACATCTACTTCGCCATGGCCTTCTCGGTGTTCGTGGAGATGTTGAATCTGCGCATCGGCCGGCGCGGCGCCGCGCCGGTGCACCTGCATCAGGCGCGCCTGGAAGGCGACGCTTCCGCTCCTGAAGAATCCGACCCCTCCTGAGCCGCTGGCGCGGGAGCCGGCGTCCCGGACGCGGCGGCCGGCACCGACACCGCGTTGATCACGTAACGCAGGGGTCCCCCCGGCACCCGCGCATGGAACGGGTAGCAGGTCACCAGGGTCAGCAGGGGCTCACGGGCATTGAGGACCAGCGCCGCGTGACGGGCATCCACGACCCGCGGCGCCAGCGCCGTAAATTCGTGCCAGCGCCCGTCCGGGCTCTGCACCCGGATCCGTTCGCCGGGCCTTACCCGCCCCAGAAACTCGAAATGGGTATCCCGATGGCCGCTCAACACACTCACCCCGGGCGAACCGGGAGCCGCCGTGCCGTCCAGATGCCCCGGGCCGAAGGCCAGGGTGCGCCCGCTGGCCCCAGCCAGCACGATCTCGTCGATACCCAGACGCGGCACCTGCAGGCGGGCCACCGGCCAGGTGTCCGTCCAGGGCCACGGTTTGACCCGCCCCTCGCCGGCCAGGGTGCCGGCCCAGGCGGCGCGGGCGGCAACGGCCGGCTCAGCGGTTCGTCGGGATCCCACCGCCACAGGGCGGATCCCGATTCGCTGGTGGCGTTCATACCGGCTTGCCGTCCAGACTGAAGGTGATGCGCACCCGCCGGTCGAAGAACAGCGACTCGCCGTCGGTACCTTTGGAGGCAGGGTCGCGCTCTCCGTAGGCGCTCTGCTGAATGCGCGCGGCCGGTACCCCGCTGCCCACCAGTAACTCCCGTACGGCGGCCACACGCCGTTCGGAAAGGGCCAGATTGTGGGCGTCGCTGCCGCGGGGATCGGCGTAGCCGGCCAGCTGCACCTGCAAACGGGGGAACATCTTCAGGGCGCCGGCCAGGCGTTGGAGCTGGCGGTGGAACTGGGGCTCCAGCGCCGCACTGTCGGTGCGAAACGGCACCATCAGCGAAAATCCCTGGGCAACGGCCGTGGCGGCGGCGGTGTCGGACTGACGTTCGATGACTTCGCGCCGGGTCACTGCCTGGACGTTGCGCTTGGCCAGCCGGCTGCGCAGGTCCGCGATCCGTCCCCGGGCGTCACCCAGGGCCTGGGTGTCGTGATGGTGGGTCTTCTCCATCTGCCGGTAGCGGGCGAACAGGCCGCCGCCGATGGCGCCCAGAATGGCGCCCGGGGGGCCGGCCACCAGGGCGCCGAAGGCGGCCCCGCCCCCGAAGCCCAGGGCTTCGCTGCGATGTGCGCCGCCGTCGGCGGCGAAGGCGGGCTGGGCGAACACCGCCCCGGAAAGGATGGCGGCGACTGCGACCGTGCGGGCATGGCGTTGCATGGGTCATTCCTCCTGTGAGTGTGGCCACGGACGAGGGCCCGTGGTTGGCGTACGGAAGGAATTACAGCGCCCCGCCCTGGCACGGCGGTTACGACAATCTGGCAAAGTGGCGATCAATTGTGGCAAAAAGATGGAACTGAACCGGGACCCCTCATGAGCCGCCGTATCGCCATCGTTGAAGACGAACCCTCCATCCGGGAGAACTATGCCGACGTGCTGCGCCGCCAGGGCTACACGGTGCAGGGCTACGCCGCCCGCCCGGAAGCCCTGGCCGCCTTCCGTCAGCGCCTGCCGGACCTGGCCATTCTGGACATCGGCCTGGGGGGCGATCCCGAAGGGGGCTTCGACCTGTGCCGGGAGCTGCGCGCCCTGTCGCCCACCGTGCCCATCATCTTTCTCACCGCCCGGGACCATGACCTGGACGTCATCTCCGGGCTGCGCCTGGGCGCCGACGACTACCTGACCAAGGACATCAGCCTGCCCCTGCTGAGCGCCCGGGTGGCGGCGCTGTTCCGCCGCACCGAGGCCCTCGGCTCCACCCCGACGGCGGAGGATCTGTTGAACGTGGGGGCGCTGCGCCTGGACGTGCAGCGCCTGTCGGTACACTGGGATGAACGTCCGGTGGAGCTCACCGTCACCGAGTTCTGGATCGTGCACGCCCTGGCCCGCCACCCCGGCCATGTGCGCTCCCGGGACCAGCTCATGGGCGATGCGGACACCGTGGTGGACAGCGCCACCATCACCTCCCACATCAAGCGTATCCGCCGCAAGCTGGCCGCCGCCGGGGCGGATCCCGGCTGCATCGAGACCGTCTACGGCATGGGCTATCGCTGGACGGCCACGTTGTGATCCGCCCGCGCCTGGGGCTGCGCACCAAGCTGCTGCTGGTGGCCCTGGCCCTGCTGGCCATCCCGTGGGTGGGATACCGCTACGTGCGGGCCATGGATGGGTTTCTGCGCCAGGGCCAGGAAGCCACCCTGATGGGCACCGCGCGGGCGGTGGCCACGGTGCTGGACGACCGCCCCAGGCTGATGACACCCCAGGTGGATCTGCTGGGCGCCCTGCGCGAGGACCGGGACCTGTACGCCTACCCGCTGCACAATCCCATCCAGCTGGACGGCTACGACGAGGACTGGTCCGAATACCTGGGGCGGGCGATCACCTACGGCGCCGATCACCGTCTGTCGGGCACGGCGCCCGCGGGTCCCAAGGGCTTTTCGTTCCGGAACCTGGTGGGCATTCGCGGCAATTACCTGTATGCGCTGTTCCTGGTCAAGGACCCCCATATCGTCTACCGGGCACCCGACAGCCTGCGGCTGGACCAGTCCGACCACCTGATCATCGCCCTGCAGGATCCCCAGGGCGCGTTCCATCGCTATCTGCTCACCACCCGCGCCCCGGGCTGGGTCAATGCCTATGCCGTGACCGACGCCGACCCCACCGGCGCCGATGCACAACCCGAGGTGCGCATCCAGGGTGAATGGCAGGAAGCGCCGGGCGGCTACACCATCGAGCTGCGCATGCCCCTGGCCATGGTGGGCAACAAGCTGGCGTTCGCCATCGCCGATGTGGACAACCCGGCAACCCGCCAGGTGCGGGAAGTGATCGGCACCGCCGGCACCCGCCGGTTGGCGGACCTGGGCACGGTCATGACGCCGTCGCCACGCATCCAGGCCATTCTGCACGGCCTGGGACGGGCCAACGCCCGGCTGTGGGTGGTCAACCGCCAGGGCCGCGTGATGGCCCTGACCGGCAGCCTGCGCCCGCCGGACGACGAAACCCTGAGCACCGACACGGGCGGCGGTCCGGACCTGCTGTCCGGACTGCAGCAGCTCATCTACAGCCTGATCCTGCGCCAGCCCAGCGAGGACTTCGACGATACCCTGGCCGGCGCCTCGCGCCTGCAGGGCGCGGATGTGCGCGCCGCCCTGGCCGGCCGCCCCGCCATCCGCTGGCGCCATACCCCGGACGGCAGAGCCGCCATCCTGTCGGCGGCCTACCCCATCCATGACGGCGACGCCGTTGCCGGCGCGGTGGTGGCCGAACAGACCGGCAATGCCATTCTGACGGTGCGCAACCGGGCCATGGAAAGCCTGTTCAACCTCACCCTGGTGGTGTTCGTCGCCGCCACCCTGGCCCTGCTCGCGTTCGCCTCCCGGCTGTCCACCCGCATCCGCCGGCTGCGCAACGAGACCGAGCAGGCCATCGGCAGCGACGGGCGGGTGCGCAGCACCGCCGTGTCGGGACGTCACGCCCGCGACGAGGTGGGCGACCTGGCCCGCGGCGTGGGCGGCATGCTGCAGCGCCTGGCCGAGTACACCCGCTACCTGGAAGGCATGTCCGGCAAACTGTCCCACGAGCTGCGCACGCCGCTGGTGGTGGTGAAATCCTCCCTGGACAACCTGGAACAGACCACCCTGCCGGAGGAGGCCAGCGTGTACACCACCCGGGCCCGGGACGGCCTGCAGCGACTGAACGCCATCCTGACCCGCCTCAGTGAAGCCACCCGCCTGGAGCAGGCCCTGCAACAGGCCGAACGGGAGAGCTTCGATCTGGCCGCCCTGGTGAGCGGCTGCGTGGCGGGCTATCGCGACGCCTACCCGGGACACCCCCTGGAAGCGCGGCTGCCCGCCGGCGCCATCACCATAACCGGCGCGCCCGATCTCATCGCCCAGTTGCTGGACAAGCTGGTGGCCAACGCCATGGACTTCAGCCCCGCGGAACGACCGGTGCTGGTGAGCCTGGAGAGCGGGTCCCGGGAAGTCCTGTTGAGCGTGGAAAACGAAGGCCCGCCCCTGCCCGAGCAGATGAGCGGCCAGCTGTTCGAGTCCCTGGTGTCGGTACGCGGCGGCGGCGACGGCGAGCCCCACCTGGGACTGGGCCTGTATATCGTGCGCCTGATCGCCCAATTCCACGGCGGGGACGTGGAGGCCGCCAACCGGCCGAAAGAGGACGGCGTGGTATTGCGGGTGCGGCTGCCGATGCCATAAGCACGCGGCATTGTGCGCCTGCGGGCGCCGCTGCAGGACCGAAACCTGATCTACCTCAGCACATCTCGCCCCTGCAGGCGGGATAATGTCATTGTTCCGTCAGGCGACAACGCCACGCCAATGCGAGCCGAACAATGACACGAGCCGTACGCCGTATCCTGGTGATCGCCCTCGTCGCCGGCGCGCTCGGCGCCGGGATATGGTACTGGACCCGACCCAAACCCGTTTCCATCCTGGTGCAGACCGTCGCGCGCGGCACGGTGGAAGCCACCGTGGCCAACACCCGTGCGGGCACCGTCAAGGCCTGCCGGCGTGCCAAGCTGTCGCCGGCCATGGGCGGGCAGATCGAGCAGTTGCCCGTGCACGAGGGCGACCGGGTCAAGGGCGGGCAGGTCCTGCTGGAGCTGTGGAACGACGACCTGGCCGCCCAGCTCAGGCTGGCCAGGAGCGAAGCCTCGGCGGCCCGGGCCCAGGCCGTTGAGGCCTGTACGGTGGCCGACGTGGCGGCCCGCAAGGCGCGCCGGCTGGAGAAGCTCAAACCCCGGGGACTGGCCTCGGAAGAAGCGGTGGACGCCGCCCAGGGGGACGCCAAGGCCCGCCGCGCCGGCTGCCAGGCCGCCCAGGCTCAGGCTCAGGTCAGCGCCGCCCGCATCCAGGTGGCCCAGGCCAATCTCGACCGCACCATCCTCAAGGCGCCCTTCGCCGGCACCATCGCCCAGATCAACGGCGAGCTGGGGGAATTCGTCACCCCGTCGCCCATCGGTATCCCCACCCCGCCGGCAGTGGACGTCATCGACACCAGTTGCCTGTATGTGAGCGCCCCCATCGACGAGGTCGACGCCCCCCAGATCCGCCCGGGCATGCCCGCCCGCATCAGCCTGGATGCCTTTCCCAACCGCACCTTCCCCGGCCGGGTGCGGCGCATCGCCCCCTACGTCACCGACGTGGAGAAGCAGGCCCGCACGGTGGACATCGAGGTGGACTTTCTGCACCCGGACGAGGAACAGCACCTGCTGCCTGGCTACAGCGCGGATGCGGAGGTGGTATTGGCCACCCACAAGGACGTGCTGCGGGTGCCCACCGAAGCGGTGCTGGAAGGCCATCGGGTGCTGGTGTTCGACCCGGCCAGCCGGCGTATCGAGGCCCGCACCATCCAGCCCGGCCTGTCCAACTGGCAGTACACCGAAGTGGTGTCGGGCCTGAAAGCCGGTGAGGAAGTGGTGATCTCGGTCGACCGCGAGGGCGTCAAGGTCGGCGCCTACGGCAAGCCGGAGCAGCCGGCCTCCAACCCGCAGCCATGATCCGCCTCGAGCAGGTTCAGCGCGTCTTCCAGGTGGGCGACCAGGCGGTGCACGCCCTGGACGGCGTCGATCTGACCATCGAGCCCGGCGAGTACGTTTCCATCATGGGTCCCTCCGGGTCCGGCAAGTCCACCCTGCTCAACATCCTGGGGCTGCTGGACCGCCCGGATGCGGGCCGCTATCTGCTGGAGGGTCGGGACGTCACCGGTCTCACCGACGCCGAGCAGGCCCGCGTGCGGCGCAACCAGATCGGCTTCGTGTTCCAGTTCTTCCACTTGATTCCCCGCATGACGGCGGCGGAGAACGTGGAGCTGCCCCTGGTTCTGGAGGGCGTGGAACCGGCCGAGCGCCGCCGGCGGGTGGACAAGGTGCTGGCGGCGGTGGGCCTCTCCGACCGGGCCCGGCACCGCCCGGACCAGCTCTCGGGCGGTCAGCGCCAGCGGGTGGCCATCGCCCGCGCCACCATCCTGGAGCCGACCCTGCTGCTCACCGACGAGCCCACCGGCAACCTGGACCGGGCCTCCGGCCTGGACATCATCGAAGTGCTGGAGGCCCTCCACGAGCACGGCATCACCCTGATCATCGTCACCCACGATCCGGACCTGGGCGGCCGCGCCCATCGGCGCCTGCACATGGTGGACGGGCGCATCGTGGGGGACGAGCGCGGCGGCGGTCATCATGAAGACTGAGGACGCCCTGGCGTTCGCCTTCCGCGCGGTGCGCGGCTACCGCACCCGCAGCCTGCTGATGATGCTGGCCATGGCCATCGGGGTGGCGGCGGTGGTGCTGCTCACCGCCCTGGGGGACGGCGCCCGCCAGTATGTCACCGGCCAGTTCGCCTCCCTGGGTACCAATCTGCTGATCGTGCTGCCGGGACGTTCGGAGACCACCGGCGGCGGGCTGCCCATGGGCATGCCGGCGACCCCCCGGGACCTCACCCTGGACGATGCCCTGGCCCTGCAGCGCAGCCGCCTGGTGCGGCGGGTGGCGCCCATCGTGGTGGGCTCGGCGGCGGTGTCCTGGGGCGGACGGGAGCGGGACGTGCCGATCATGGGCTCCACCGCCGAGCTGGAGCCGGTGCGTCACCTGACCCTGGCCCAGGGCCGGTTCCTGCCGGCAGGCGACCCCCGGCGGGCCACGCCGGTGTGCGTGCTGGGCACCAAAGTGCGCGACGAGCTGTTCGGCGCGCACCGGGCCCTGGGGGAATGGGTACGCGTCGGCGACCGGCGCTTCCGCGTGATCGGCATCCTCGCCTCCGAAGGCCGCTCCATCGGCGTGGACATGGAGGAGCTGGTGGTCGTTCCGGTGGCCTCGGCCCAGATGCTGTTCAATGCCCCCAGCCTGTTCCGCATTCTGGTGGAGGCCAACGGCCGGGAAGCCATTGGCCGCGCCAAGCAGTTCGTGGTGCGCACCCTCAAGGCGCGCCACCAGGGCGAGGAGGATGTCACCGTGGTCACCCAGGACGCGGTGCTGGCCACCTTCGACAACATCTTCCGGGCCCTCACCCTCACGGTGGCCGGCATCGGCGGCATCAGCCTGGCGGTGGCCGGCATCCTGGTCATGAACGTGATGCTGGTGGCGGTCTCCCAACGCACCGCCGAGATCGGCCTGCTCAAGGCCCTGGGGGCGCCGGCCCGTCAGATCCTGCTGCTGTTTCTCGCCGAGGCGGCCATGCTTTCGCTGCTGGGGGCGGTGCTGGGGGTGCTGGTGGGCGAGGCCGGCAGCCTGCTGCTGTCCCATCTGTATCCGGTGCTGCCCGCCCGCGCGCCCCTGTGGGCCGTCGGCGCCGGGCTGGGCGTGGCGGTGGGCACCGGGCTGCTGTTCGGGGTGCTGCCGGCGCGCCGCGCCGCCCGCCTCGATCCGGTGCAGGCCCTGGCGCGGCACTGATGCTGGCCCGCGATCTCATCCGCCTGACCACCCGCTCCATCGCGGCCCAGCGGGCGCGCAGCCTGCTCACCGGCTCGGGCATCGCGGTGGGCATTGCCGCCGTGGTGCTGCTCACCTCCATCGGTGCCGGCATCCATCGCTACGTGCTGGACGAGTTCACCCAGTTCGGCACCAATCTGGTCGGCATCAACCCCGGCAAGGCCACCACCCACGGCGCCTCCGTGGGCGTGTTCGGCACCGTACGGCCGCTGACCATCAGCGATGCCGAAGCCCTGCGGCGGGTGCCCTATGTACGGGCGGTGGTGCCGGTGCTGCAGGGCAACGCCCAGGTGGACGGCGCCGGGCGCAGCCGCCGCACCACCGTCTACGGCGTGGGGCCGCAGTTCCCCCGCGCCTTCACCTTCCAGGTGGGCAGCGGGCGCTTCCTGCCCCGGGACGACCCGGACGCCCCGCGGGCCTTCGCGGTGCTGGGCAGCACCCTGCGCCGGGAGCTGTTCGGCGAGTCGAGCCCCCTGGGCGCCCGCATCCGGGTGGGCGGCGACCGCTTCGTGGTGATCGGCACCATGGAACCCAAGGGCACCGTGCTGGGCTTCGACCTGGACGACACGGTGTACATCCCGGCCGCCCGGGCTCTGGAGCTGTTCAACCGCGACAGCCTCATGGAGGTGGACGTGCTGTATACCGAGGGGGCCCCGGTGGACGAGGTGGTGGCGGGCATCCGCCGGGTGCTGACCGCCCGCCACGGCAGCGACGATTTCACCATCACCACCCAGCAGCAGATGCTGGACGTGCTGGGCTCGGTATTGAACGTGCTGACTCTGGCGGTGGGGCTGCTGGGCGGCATCTCACTGCTGGTGGGCGGGGTGGGCATTCTGACCATCATGACCATCGCGGTCACGGAACGAACCGCCGAGATCGGGCTGCTGCGGGCCCTGGGGGCCAACCGCGGCCAGGTGCTCACCCTGTTTCTGGGCGAGGCCATCGGACTGGCCACCTTCGGGGGCATCGCCGGACTGGCGGTGGGGGTAGGCGGCGCCCAACTGCTGCACCTGGCCGTGCCGGCACTGCCGGTGCACACGCCCGTTTCCTACGCCGCCCTGGCGGTGGGCCTGTCCATGCTCATCGGACTGGTGGCCGGGGTGCTGCCGGCGCGCCGTGCCGCCGCCCTGGAGCCGGTGCAGGCCCTGCGCAGCGAATGAGCCGCCACCGGCGAACCCATCGTCAGGCGTGTGGAAAGCGACTATTGCACGAACCGCTATGCTTGATGCAGGCGCCGACGCCAACCCGTTGGCTGGCGGCCAGGGAAGAAAGAACAACCATTGTGCGCCACGTACGCGGAAGGGAGGCTCCCGATGCCCATTCCATGGAGACACCTTGTCATGTTGCTCGCAGTGTCGTCGCTGCTGATACCGGGGGTCAGCGGCGCCGCCGAAGCCCATCAGGGAGGTAAAGCCATGACGCTGACTCTGACGTCCAGCGCCTTCGATGACCACAGCCCGATTCCGACCCGTTACACCTGCGAGGGGGCGGACGTGTCGCTGCCCCTGCAATGGTCCGGGGTACCGGCGGGCACCAAGGCCCTGGCTCTGATCGTGGACGACCCGGATGCACCGGACCCGAAAGCGCCCAAGATGACCTGGGTGCACTGGGTGCTGTACGACCTTCCCCCGGACGCCAACGGACTGCCCGAGGCGGTCACCTCCAGCGAGCTGCCGGCCGGTACCCGCGAGGGCACCAACAGCTGGAAGCGCACCGGCTACGGCGGCCCCTGCCCGCCCATCGGGCGGCACCGCTATTTCTGCAAACTCTACGCCCTGGATACCCGGCTGCCGGACCTGGGCCATCCGACCTCCGCCGAGCTGCAGAAGGCCATGCAAGGCCACGTCATCGACGAGGCGCAGCTGGTGGGGACCTATCAGAAGTAAACCCGGCGGCAGCGGCGGGCCTCAGCCGTGACGTACGGCGATGGCCCACAGCAGCAGCACCAGCGCCACGCCCTGGGCGGCCAACGCCCCCGCCGCCCGCAGGCGAAAGCGGCGGGTCAGCGCCTCCTGGGGCGTTGCGGCCAGAATGAACGGATAGCGGCCCTCGTCGGGCCTGGCCAGGGTATTGGTTGCCGGTTCGCGGGCTTCCTCCTGACGCTCGGCCTGGATCTGCTCCAGCGCGACCTGACGGGCACCCTCCCATTCCCCCCCATCGATGGTGCCGTCGCCATTGGCATCGAAGCGCCGCAGCAGACGCGGCCCATCCAGCTTCCACTGGCGCAGCAGTGCCGACACCTCCTCGCTCAGGGACAGGTCGGCGTTGCTCACGGTCCGGAACCAACCGAGGGCGTAGAGCCGCCCCGGCATGAGCCGCTCCTCCGTGTAGCGGTAGTTCCCTCCGATGGCGCCCAGCAGCCCGGTCCCGGTACGCGGCCCGACGCGCGGCCATTCGCTGCCGCCGTACCAGACCTGGCGCGCCCCCGGCACCACATCGGCCCCATGCGGGTCGATCACGCAGGTGCCGGTGCCATCATCGAAGAGGAACAGGTCGTCGCTTGCACCGGAGTGAATGGTGTTCCAGGACGTGAACCGGCGCCCGCGGCTGTCCACCGCGGTTTCGCGCCGCTCCACCTTGAAGCGCCACCACAGACATTCCATGCCGGTCAGCGGCGCCCGCACCGCAGGTCCGTCCAGCAGGCGGCCGCGGCCTTCCAGTTCCACGTAACCCTGGGCCGCCGAGCGCACCCGCGCGGTGGGCGTGTCCTCGATAATGCGGGCCCGGCGCAGATTGCGCCAGATGAACACGAACGCCGCCAGGGCAACAGCGCCGAGCGCGGCGAGCAACACTGCGAACTCCATGGGATCGAGCCCGCGCACGAAACCGGCGAGACCCCCGACCATTGTCATGTGAACCTGCGCAGACGCGACATGGGACGGTGCCCGATCAGCCGGCGAACAGCTCCTTGAGATTCACGTCCGCCTTCTCCTGTTCGGAAAATTCCAGCAGGCCAAAGGGCTTGAAGCCATAGCGACGGGCGATGAAGACATCGGGAAACTGCTCGATGCGGATATTGTTCAGATTGACGCTGGCGTTGTAGTACTCGCGGCGATCGGCGATGCTGTTTTCCAGCGCCGTCACGCGGTCCGACAGGTGCTGGAAATTGCTGTTGGCCTTCAGATCGGGATAGGCCTCGGCCACCGCGAACAGCTGTCCCAACCCGAGCCTGAGCTGACTTTCCGCCGAGCCCAACGCACCCACGTCCTGGCGCTCCCGGGCCGATGCCACCCGCGCCCGGGCCTCCATGACACGAGCCAGGGTTTCCTGCTCGAATTCCATGTACTGCTTGCACACCTCCACCAGCTTGGGCAGCTCGTCATGGCGCTGCTTGAGCAGCACGTCGATGTTGGCCCAGGCCTGGGACACGTTGTGCTTGAGGGCCACCAGGCGGTTGTAGAGCACCACCCCATAGCCGATCGCCAGCGCCAGCAACACGCCGACCACCACCAGAAACACGGTACCTGCACTCATCCTCGATCCCCCGCAACCTGCGCCCACGCGCACGGCGTTTCATCGACCCCGCAGAACCCGGCCTTGCCGGAAACACCAGCCGAAGCGATCAAACCCGCCCCGGCAGGCCGATTCTAACCGGTACTTGACGTTCTGGGTTAGATCGGCCGTTTCACGTCTCCCTTGAGGGTGGGCTGGGCGGCACAGCGGCCCGGTCTCCGGCACCGGGTCGCTGCCCAGGCCATGCCGGTTGCGCCGGCATGCGGCCATGAGAAGATAGCGGCGGAGCCCGTGGCCTGCTGTCGCGCGCGCATCACCCTGGCGACCACGCCGGCGGCAGGGGCAGCCCGGAACCGGCTAGGACGACTGGCGCGCGTGCGTCGATGCGCACCGAAGCCATGGACATGTGAGACGGCGGAGCAAGATTTTTTGTACAGCAAGACTCTCCAGCAAGAAGCTGTGGTGGAAATGGCCATCGCCTGTCCACTTCCTATCGCCGGCCATGAGACCGATCCCGCGGTCCGGATGCTCGATGTGCCGCGCCCCCATACCGGCCGCCACGGCGGGCCCGGCCACCGAATCGCTGCGGCCCAACGGCGGCTCGATGCGGCGGGCGATGACGCCCGGCCCGGGACCGGCCGGTGACACTCCCGCTGCGTGATCGCCGCCGGGACGGACCGGTGCCGGACGGGCGGTGAGCAGCGTCTTTCTGCACTGCCGGGCGGGATTCGAGAAGGAATGTGCCGCCGAGATCCAGCAGCGCGCCGGCGAAGCCGGCGTGGCGGGGTTCTGCCGCGCGCTGCCCCACAGCGGCTTCGTGGAATATGAAGCGGTGGACCGGGACGACGCTGCGCGCCGCCTGGTCGCATGCCTGCGCTTCGATACTCTGGTGTTCGCCCGCCAGTGGTTCGTCGTGCTGGAGCGCAACAGGGCCCTGCCCGCCGACGACCGGGTCACCGCCATGGTCGACGGCCTGCGCGAACTGCCGGAGCCTGCCGGCGATCTGTTCGTGGAGCACCCGGACACCAACGAGGGCAAGTCCCTGTCCCGTTTGTGCAAGGCTTTGCGCGGACCGTTGAAAGGCGCGTTGAACAAGGCCGGTCTGATGGCCACCGACACGGATACCCGCATCCACGTCTGCCTGCTGGCGGGCACGGACGCGTGCATGGGCTACGCGCCGGTGGCCAACAGCTCGCCCTGGCCCATGGGCATCGTGCATCTCAGGCTGCCGCGGGCCGCCCCCAGCCGGGCCACTCTGAAACTGGACGAGGCCCTGCTGCAACTGCTCCCTGCACGCAAACGGGATCGGCTTGTGCAGCCGGGCATGCGGGCGGTGGATCTGGGCGCTGCCCCGGGAGGCTGGACCTGGCAGCTGGTGCGCCGTCATCTGCGTGTCATCGCCGTGGACAACGGCGCCATGGCCCCCGCCCTGCTGGAGTCCGGCCTGGTGGATCATCGCCGTGCCGACGGCTTCGGCTTCCAACCCCCTTCCCCGGTGGACTGGATGGTCTGCGACATGGTGGAACAACCCATGCGCATCGCCCGGCTCGCGGCCCGCTGGATCGGGCAGGGCTGGTGCCGGCACACCATCTTCAACCTCAAACTGCCCATGAAACAGCGTTACCCGGAGGTGCGCCGCTGCCTCGACGCCATCGCTGACGAACTGCAGAGCGCCGGCGTGCGCTACCGTCTGGCCTGCAAACAGCTCTATCACGACCGCGAAGAAGTGACGGTGTACCTGGGACGCACCGCCTGACGGCAGCGCCTGCAAGCGGCTGGGAGCCTGTTGCATCCGCGCGCCCGCTGCTGGAATCATTCCCTGGCGACGGACCGAGGGACCCCGGGACTTTCAGGTTCCCGGGGAACCGAACGCTATAGGTTGCAGACATACCTTTACGGAACGGGTGGCCTTCGCCGTCCCCAAGTCGAGGCAACCATGAACACCAGCAGTCTTCTTCTGTCCCTGCTGTTCAGCTCCATCGGGCTGGCCTATTTCACCTACGGCAAGCGTCAGCAGCGTTTCGGTTCCATGCTGGCCGGCGCCGGCCTGTGCGTGTATACCTTCTTCGTGTCCGGCGCACTGCTGACGGTGGGCCTGGGTATCGCCTTCATGGCACTGCCCTTCTTTGTGAGCTTCTAGGGCCTGTTAACACTATAGGGATCGGCGCTGCCGGAGCCCCATTTTTCGTCCTGCAAGGCGGAGCGAGTGTGGTGTAGCCCGGCTACATGAGCGAGCGACAACGCCGCAGGACGGAAAATGGGGCCCGGCCCGTCGGGTTGGGGCTGAGAATCCACCACTCGGCGTTGCTCGTCACTCATTTGGCATGACCAAACCTCGCTCCTCGCGCCTTGATTGGCGGATTCTCAGCCCCAACCCGAAGGGCCGGGCCCCATTTTCCGTCCCGCGGCGTTGTCGCTCGCTCATGTAGCCGGGCTACACCGCACTCGCTCCGCCTTGCAGGACGAAAAATGGGGCTCCGGCAG
>Ga0102956_1000398_pt1 | contig 15709 bp, 13 predicted proteins | sample SalPonF2_A_D2_MG_FD_84515 | JGI IMG/M metagenome (GOLD analysis project Ga0102956, IMG submission 84515) | Salt pond soil microbial communities from South San Francisco under conditions of wetland restoration - Salt Pond MetaG SF2_A_D2_MG ...
GAACGATTCGACAGTTTTCGCGATTTCTATCCCTTCTATCTGGGCGAACACAGCAACAGGACCTGCCGCCGCCTGCATTTCGTCGGTACCGCGCTGGTGATAGGCACTCTCGTCTACGCGCTCGCCTCCCGGGCCTTCGGCATCGTTTGGCTCGTGCCGATATTCGGCTACGGTTTTGCCTGGGTCGGTCATTACGTTTTTGAAAAAAATCGTCCCGCCACGTTTCGCCATCCGCTGTACAGCCTGATCGGGGACTTCGCGATGTTTCGCGACATGCTCACCGGAAAGATCCCGTTCTGAGACCGTTTTCGCTGGCGCATTGCGCTTTCCTGGCGGCCGGACGGAACTGTTCTGAATGCGCAGAGGGAAATAAACTCCAGCTCCGCGCCTGCGTCTTTCCGGGTTGGCAGCATTGGCCGCAACCGGGCAATTCATCGCCCGGGTGTTGGCGCCACTGTGCAGAACATCGCCGACATGGCTTTTTCGACGCGTTTTCACGTTACAATCGGCGCCCGACGGGTCGGGGGAGACTTCCTGTTGCGTACAAATACGAATGGTGCCCGCGTGTTTTTGTTGCTCACATGCGCCTGCGAGCAGGCCAGCGGCGTCGCCTTGATCCGGAGGTTCATTCGCCCTTTGCCCTACTGATTCTTGCCGCGCCGGAGCGCGGTTATTTTGTTGTTACTGATGCAAGGAAATTATCATGAAAAAAGTCTCGCGTTTACTTTTCGGAGGCCTGCTGGCACTGGCCGTGAGCAGTGCCTGGGCCTTCGATCCGATTCCCAAGGAGAGTGGATTTTCCGGCCGGGTGATTCTCGGCGGCGGCTATGCTGTCGGCGAAAACAACCTCGTCAAGGGAAACGCGTTTGTCGATATCGGCAGCGACCGGGTGGACAACCTTTTCGATAGCCCGGACGACGAGAGTAACCCGATGCCGGTCGTCAGCGGCCAGCTGCAATACACGTTTGCATCGACCCAGACCCAGCTGTTCGTCGGTCAGGATATCGAAGACCTGGTCCGGTTCGATTTCTCAACTGCGTTGGGTGTGCGCCAGGGCACGAAAAACCTGGGCCGTTTCTCACTGGCCGTGCTGACCTCGGGTGTGGTTACCGAGGTGTGGGAAGATCCCTACGTGGCGGGTGTCGATCGCGACAGCACCGATCGCGATGTGAGCGGAATCCGGTTTCAATGGTATGGCATTTTCAACAGCAACTTTTTCCTGAAATCGTCGTTCCGAGAGGCGGATATCGACAAGGATCGTGCCGGCCAGCAGGGTGGTCTCGGCCTGACCCAGGACGAAATAGACCTGCTGCAGCGCGACGCGGATATCACCGCGGTTCGGGTCGGCTACGTCTGGAAATTCTCCGATAAGAGATTCCTGGTGCCGGAGGTCGGCTATGTCGATGACGATGCAGACGGAGGCGCGTTCCAGAATGAGCGTTACAGCGCCCAGGTCTCATACACGTCGCTCGGCCCGAAATGGAGCTACGTCGTGTCCGGTGGCTATATCAGTTCCGACTATGAGGACGATAACCCGATCTACGACGAAGCGGCTGATTCCGATACCTGGTTCGGCGGACTCTCTGTGTTTTACAAACTGAATACTCAGAGCAAGCGTTGGTCGCTGGTAGGGCAGCTGAGCTACGGCGACGAGGATTCCGACATCGACTTCCATGACTCCTCGTTGTTCATAGGCAGCATCGGCGCTATGTATGTATTTGACTAGCGGTTCCGGCCTCGCGCCTGGTATTGCGTAGCTCGACATGCGGCCGGCTTTTTAGCCGGCCGTTTCGTGTCGCGACGATTGCCGGCAGCTATGACGAAAAAACTGATCAGCGCAACCGATTCGCCCGGCGCCGTCGGCCGCCTGGTGTGGAGCCTGCTGGCGGAGGGCGCCGAACGCGCGCGAAGTCCGTGGCATACCGCTGTGCTGAGTACGGTCAGCGACGGGCTTCCGCAACTACGCACAGTGGTTCTCAGAAGGGTCATTGGCCAACGCCGCCTGCTCATGTGTCATACCGACCGGCGCAGTCCAAAGGCCGGGCAAATCGGCGCGTCGGCTGCGCTTGCGTGGCTGTTCTACGATCCGGTTCATAAGTTACAACTGCGAGTATCGGGGCAGGGCCGGGTGCTGGACTATGACGATCCGTTGACGTCGGAGCAGTGGCACCGGAGCCGGGTTGGGAGCCGCCGATGCTATCTTGCCCCGCTTGCGCCCGGGACGCCGTGCGACGTGCCGGAGTCCGGATTGCCGCGGGCGCCGCTGACAGGCAGTCTGACGCGCGAGCAAAGCGAGGCGGGGCGGGTCAATTTTGCGGTGGTCGCCTGCGAAGCCTCGACGATGGACGTTCTGCAGCTCGGTGCGCATGGCCATCTGCGGCTTCGATTGCAATGGACCGCGGCCGGCTCTGAAGCCGGCTGGGTTGCACCATAGATCGGCAGAACAACCAGTGCCGGTGATAGAATCGCGGCCTCGATCGAACACGAATCTCGCGCCGGCCGCGTCCGGCAACAGTGAAACCGGCCGGCATATTGTCGATGACTCCGGAGGTGTAATTTGGGGAAGCTTCTCGAAAAGCGCCTGGCGTCGCTGTCAGCGCAACTCGACCGTTCCGGTCTCGGCGGCGGATTGAAAGGTATCGAGAAGGAGAGTCTGCGAATTACGCCCGATGGGCAGATAGCAGACACACCGCACCCGGTGGAGCTCGGTTCGGCGCTGGCCAATTCCTACATCACAACCGATTTTTCTGAAGCACTGATCGAACTGGTGACGCCGCCACGAGCGGAAACCTCGGCCGCGCTCGAGTTTCTCGACGACATTCATCGCTTTGTGTACTCGAAAATCGGTGACGAGTTGCTATGGGCGACGAGCATGCCGTGCGCCGTTGCAGGCGAGAGCAGTGTGCCGATCGCACAATACGGTCCGTCGAATGTAGGCAAGATGAAACACGTATATCGGCGCGGTCTGAGTTATCGATATGGCCGGGTCATGCAGGCGATCGCCGGTGTGCATTTCAACTATTCGTTGCCCGAGGGCTTCTGGCCGGTGTACCAGGAAATACGCGGTGACCGGCGCAGCTCGCAGGAGTTTATCGACGCATCCTACTTCGCACTGCTGCGGAATTTTCATCGGTTCGGCTGGCTGACGCTTTACCTGTTCGGTGCCTCGCCGGCTTTGTGCAAGTCATTTCTCGGTGGCCGCCCGACCGATCTCGAGGATTTTGACGCCTACACCTGTTATGCCCCTTATGCCACTTCGTTGCGGATGAGCGATCTCGGTTACAAAAACAAAAGCCAGGCTACCGTCGGGTTGTCGGTCAATCGCCTCGATGAGTACATCAGCGGGCTGAAACATGCCGTCAGTACACCCTATCCCGCATACCAGGAGATCGGTGTTCGGGTCGACGGGGAGTATCGTCAGCTCAATGCCAACCTGCTCCAGATCGAGAACGAGTATTACAGCCTGATAAGGCCGAAACGCGTTGCCCACAGCGGCGAGAGACCGACTCAGGCGTTGATGCGCGGCGGTGTCCAGTACGTCGAGGTGCGGGCGCTGGATGTCAGCGCCTGTGACGCCAACGGCGTGTCCGCGGCACAGCTGCGATTTCTCGAGGCATTCCTCATCTATTGCCTGCTTGCGGACAGCCCGCAAGTCGATGCGGTCGAACTCGAACAAACGGAGCAGAGCCAGCTTGCGGTGGCACGCAATGGGCGCGATCCGTCGCTGATGCTGATGCGCGGCGACAATGGCGTGCCGTTGCAGACATGGGCCCGGGAAATCCTCGAGGACATGACCGGAGTTTGCGAACTTCTCGACCGTGGACGCGGCGACGGCGCTTACAGCAACGCACTGGCATCCCAGGCGGTTAAGGTCGCCGACCCGGAGGAGACGCCATCGGCGATGATTCTCGAGGCGATGCGCAGCAATGGCGAACCCTTCTTTACGTTCGCAATGCGTATGTCGCGGCACCATCGCGAGCAATTCGTTGGCGCCGGGCCGCTGCAGTCGCAGCGCCATGATCTGCTGCAGCGGGAGGTCGCGAGGTCGCTGGAAAAACAACGCGAAATCGAGGCTGCTGACCGAATCTCTTTCGAGAGTTATCTCGAATCCTATTTCCGAAGTTAGGCTCGCGGTCACCAGTTTGTAATTTTCCGCTCATAGGATTGAGCGGTCACGAGCCAGGGAGGCTAAAGATGAAAAAAGCAGAAGAATATCGGCAAGTCGCCATAATCAGTGCCGCACGCAACGAGTCGCCGACGGCTGCAGCGATCGCCGAACACCGCTCCGGCTGGGATGCGTACGAAATCTGGCGCGCGCGCATCCGCGACGAAAGAGAGAAAAACCGCGCCGCCGTGCGGCGCTAGTCAGGGCTGGTGCGCCGGATCCGCCGGCGCGGCCGCTGGCTCCTTCTTCAATTTCTCGATCATCCGGTTGACGTATTGCGGTGACTTCGAGTTGCGTGCAAACAGTGCGTAGAAAGCCGGAATCACGAACAGCGTCAGTAACGTCGAGAAAGTGACGCCAAAGACGATCACCACGCCGATTGCCTGGCGGCTTTCCGCTCCCGGTCCATCCGCTATCAACAACGGCACTGCGCCAATCGTCGTGCAGGTGCTGGTCATCAGGACCGGCCGCAGCCGGATCGCCGCAGCTTCCACCACTGCCTCGAGAAATTCGACTCCGCGATCCCGCAACTGGTTGGCGAATTCGACGATCAGTACGCCATTTTTGGCGGCCAGGCCGATCAGGAGAATGGCCCCGATCTGGGTAAATACGTTAATGCTGTAACCGTAGAGCCAGAGACCGATCATGGCACCGGTGACCGCCAGCGGCACGGTCGTCATGATGATGAACGGATGGCGGAAACTCTCGAACTGCGCGGCCAGAACCAGGAAGACAATGATCAGCGCGAGCAGAAAAGCGCTGTACAGTGAGCCACCCGCCTCCTTGAATTCACGCGATTCACCGTCCCAGTCAATACTGACCGAGGGTGGCAGCATCTCTGCACCGAGATCTTCCAGGTAACTAATCGCCTCTCCAAGCGAGTAACCGTCGTTGAGGCTGGCCGAGACGGTAACGGCACGCAGCCGATTGAAGCGACTGAGCTCCGCGGCGCCAGCGACTTCCTTCAGTGCGACGATGTTGTTCAGCGGCACCATCTGGCCGGTGCGTTCCGAGCGGACATTGAGATTGGTCAGGTCCGATGGCGACGCGCGATCCTCCGGCAGTCCCTGCAGCACGACGTTGTATTCGAGACCGCGATCGAGATAGGTCGTCACGATACGCGAACCGAGCATGGTCTCGAGAGTACGGCCGATATTGGCGAGCGAAACCCCGAGATCGGCGGCGCGGTTGCGATCGATCGAGATACGCATCTGCGGCTTGCGCTCGTCGTAGTCAACGTCGAAATTGGTCAGTCCCGGATTCTCTTCGGCGCGCTCTATCATCCGTTCGGCCCACAGCGCCAGTTCGCTGTATTCACCGCCACCGAGAATCATTCTTACCGGCCGGTCGTTGCCGCGGACGCCGAGTCCCTGCGGCGTGATCACCGCGGTGCGCACGCCCGGCAGAAGGGAGAGCTTGGCACGTACCGACGCCGCGATTTCCTCGGCACTACGCTCGCGTTCGTCCCACGGTGCCAACAGCGCGATGGCGCGAGCGCTGTTGACTTCGCCGGTCGAGCCGAAGCTGGCCGGCAGCCGGATCAGCACCCGCATGACGTCGCCGGTGGCGACCTCCTCCATCAGCGCTTCTTCCATTTGCCGGGTGTAGCGGTCGGTGTATTCGAAACTCGCGCCCTCTGGCGCATTCAGAACTCCAATGAAAACGCCGCGGTCTTCTTTCGGCGCATATTCCTGCGGCAGCTCGCGAAACAGGAATACGGCCATCAGGCTGATGACGATCGCGATTGCGACAATCGCCCACGGATGACGCACGATACCGCGCAGCCACGACCGGTAGCGCTCGCCCAGCGCGCGGAAGAACCTGTCAACGCGATGGGCAAGACCCGAACGGACCGTGTCCCCATGCAGGATCTTCGAACACATCATCGGTGTGAGTGTCAGCGCGACAATGCTCGAAAACAACACAGCGGCGGCCAGCGCAATACCGAATTCGGAAAACAGCCGCCCCACGTTTCCCTGGATAAAAGAGATGGGCAGAAACACCGCCACCAGCACCAGCGTGGTCGCGATCACTGCAAACCCGATCTCACGCGAACCGTCGATTGCCGCCAACAGCTTCGGCTGGCCGTCCTCGATCCTTCGATAGATGTTCTCCAGTACCACGATAGCGTCGTCCACGACCAGGCCGATGGCGAGTACCAGGCCGAGCAAGATCAGCACGTTGACGGAATAGCCCATTGCCGCCATCACGATAAAGGTCGCGATGATCGAGACAGGCACGACGACCGCCGGAATCAGCGTGGCCCGCAGGCTGCCGAGAAACAGGTAAATCACTACAAGCACCAGGGTTAGCGCAAACAGTAGCGCTTTTGCGACCTCGATCATCGAAGCCTCGATAAAGGTCGCCCTGTCGAAGTTGATTTGCAGCAAAATCCCGTCGGGCAGCGTCGGGCGAATAATTTCGAGCTGGTCGCGCACCCCGTGTGACACTTCCACGGTGTTGGCGCGCGACAATTGTTCGATCGCCAGGCTGACCGCCGGGATCGTGTTGGCGCGCGCGGCGTTGCGTTCGTTTTCTGCGCCAATCTCTACTTTCGCTACCTCTCCGAGCCGGATCAGGAATCCGTCCTGACCGCGGCCGACCACAAGCTGACGGAATTGCTCATCGCTGATCAGCCCGGTTTCGGTACGCAGCGTGAATTCGCGTTCGGTCGATTCGAGGCGGCCGGCCGGCAATTCGACGTTTTCCCGCCGCAGTGCATCCTCTATGTCAGTCACCGTCAACTGACGTGCCGCCAGCGCTTCACGATCGAGCCATATTCGCATCGCGTAACGGCGCGCGCCGGATACCCTCACCCGGGCGACGCCATCGACGACCGAGAGTCGATCAACCAGGTTGCGTTCCGCGAAATCCGACAGCTCGAGGGTCGACATCCGGTCGCTGGTCAGGTTGATATACATCACCGGGCGGGTATTCGAGTCGACCTTGGCGATTTCCGGCGGCTCGGCTTCATCGGGCAGGTTGTCGACGACCCGGGCGACCCGGTCGCGTATGTCATTGGCGGCGGCATCGACATCGCGATTGAGTCCGAATTCGACCCGAATTCGCGATCGCTCGTCACTGCTTGTGGAGGTCAGTTTGCGGATACCCTCGAGACCGGCGATCCGGTCCTCGATGACCTGGGTGATTTTGGTTTCGACCACCGCCGCGGAGGCTCCGCGGTAAGTGGTGTCGATCGAAACTACCGGCGGGTCGATGTCAGGATATTCGCGCACTGACAAACGGTCGAGCGCCATCAGGCCGAAAATCACCAGCAGGAGACTGACGACCATCGCAAATACCGGCCGTCGTACCGAAACGTCCGAGATGAACATCAGCGCGTGCCCGCCGATACGCTGCGCTCAACCATTTCGACCGCGCTTCCCTCACGCAGATTCTGGTTGCCTTCGATGACGACGATCTCACCGGCAGCGAGGCCTTCGATAACTTCAACCTGTCCCGGCCGGCGCCTGCCGGTCTGGATCTCCCTCTGGTGTGCCGTGGTGCCGTCGATGACGAAGACATACTGGCGATCCTGAATCGGCACCAGTGCCTGCTCCGGAATCATCAGGCTGCTGACTCCACGCCGCAGTACCTGGACGGTGAGGAACATGCCCGGTTTTAGCAAAGCATCGTCATTTTCAAGCAAAGCGCGCACCCGAACCGCGCGCGTAACCGGGTCGATTCGGGTGTCGATGCTGGCGATTTTCCCAGCGAATAAAGTGTCCGGGAAAGCGACGCTGCGGGCGCCGACGGGGAGTCCCGGCTGCAGCGGCGCCAGCGCGACTTCCGGCACCGCAAAATCCAGCTTGATCACACTCAGGTCGTCCAGCGTGGTGATCACGGTACCGGGCGAAATGAGGCTGCCAAGGCTGACCCTGCGCAACCCGACCCGGCCGTCAAACGGTGCGGTGATCGTCAGATCGGCAAGGCGCGCCTCCGCGGCTTTTACCCTCGCACTGTTGGCATCCATTATTGCCTTCAGCTGTTGTAGCTCGGACGGTGAGATTGATCGGGTCTTGGCCAGCTGCTGGCCACGCTCGTACTGGCTGCGGCTCTCGATCGCATTGGCGCGCGCAATTGCCAGATCGGCGGTTGCCTCGTGGTTTGCCAGTTCGACCAGTACATCGCCGGCCTTGACCAGGCCGCCTTCCTCGAAGCGAATGGCGGTGATGACCTCGGCGACCTTGGAGGTTACCTCGATGGATTCGTTTGCCCGGGCAGTGCCGAGTGCCTCGATTTCATAAGGGAAATCCTCCGCGGCGACCTGCGTCGTAATCACGCGGATGGTGCGTTGTTGTGCCTCGGCAGCAGTATTTGCCAGCAGCAAGGCTGACACGAATGCCGTGGCCACGAGACGGCCCGTTCGGGTCGCGGGTTGCGTCGACCACAGGAGATTCACAGCTTCACTACCCCAATCTGGTTATCACGTAATTATCGCACTTATCGGTGGCGCGGTTTGAATTGACGATTTTCGTCGCGCCGGGCCCGCCGGATTCACGCTCACAACGGCAAGGGTGTCCCGCTAGCGGCGACATGGGCGGCGTACAGCGCCTGAAGTTGCCGGGTGATCGGGCCGGGCGCGCTCGCGGTCGCGCGGCCGTCGATTTCGAGCACGGGCGTCAGCTCGCCCATCGTGCCGGTGGTGAACACCTCATCGGCGGTGTAGATCTCGGTCAGCGATATGTTGCGCTCTGCACAGTCCAGGCCTGCCTCGCGCCCGAGTCGCAGCACGACCGCGCGGGTGATCCCGGGAAGGCAGGCATCTGCATGTGGTGTCAGGAGCTGGCCGTCCCGGACCAGAAACACGTTGGTGTCGTTGGTCTCGGAAACGAATCCGGCAATGTCGAGCATCAGTGCGCTGTCGACTCCGGCGACGTTGGCCTCGATACACGCGAGGATATTGTTGATCAGGTTGTTATGGTGAATTTTCGAGTCCAGGCATTGCGGCGTGTTGCGCCGGATCGCCGATGTGATCAGCCGGATGGGCTGCGGGTAGATCGGAGGTTTCCACTCGGCGAGAACGATCAGGCATGACCCGGAACGGTTCCAGCGGGGATTCATGCCGGATGTCACTTTCTCGCCGCGGGTCAGAGTGAGACGAATATGTGCACCGTCCCGCATGCCGTTGGCTTTGAGGGTTTCGAAGATCGCGTTGCGGACCTGCGCCGTGTCCGGAATATCTGTAAACGCCATCGCCCGCGCCGATGCGTCGAGCCGGCGCAGATGGGCGTCGAGTTCGGCGATCTTGCCATCATAGACCCGCAGCCCTTCCCAGACCGCGTCGCCGCCCTGGACCGAACTGTCGAATACGCTGACTTTGGCGTCGGCGCGCGGTTTCAGCTCGCCACCTACGTGAACCAGGATGTCGGCATTGCGGGGATCGGGCAGTATTGCTGCGTCAGTATTTGTCATGTCGTCGCTTTGAGTGAGTGCGCATGGAGCCGCTGATAATAGTGGTCACATTCCTCGCGGAGAGCCTCGAGGCGTGACGGAAAGGGCTGGTCTTTGCTGCGGTACTCGGAGAAACCGCTCGATAAATGGACGTTGTGATACCAGTGCGGCGCCCACACGCCATCCTCGGGCTTGGACCCGGGTGGCCAGGAAAGCATCGCGGGCTCGAACGCCAGACCGAGAATCGCGCAAAGCTTGCGCAGCACGCCAGGCGGGTCGAGCAGCAGTTCGCGCGCATCCAGCACCGGCGGATGGTGCTCGCCGTGCAGCAGCAGGTCTTCAAACAACTCCCACTGGCGCTTGAGGCCGGTGTCGCGAATCGTCGGCCCGGGTATCTGGTTGACCAGTGACGGCAACATCTCGGCGGGATCGCGAATGAGTAATACGTTAGTGGTAACTCTGAGAAAGCGTTCGTCGATATCAACGAGATGATGCGCCATTTGCTTGATGAACTGGACCGGGCGCTCCTCGTTTTCCGCGATCAGCAACCGCCGCATGACGCGGTCGCCATCGCAGTCCATGTGATTCATGACTTCCAGCGCGGCCGGGTGTTCCGCGCCGCTGACCCGAAGGAAATGACCATACAACGGTTCGTCGACGACGCGGGTGTCGCTACGCTGGCGAAAACTGTACATCAGTGCCGTCGATACGTTGCGCGGCCCCGACCAAAGGCAGATTGTGCGCTGATTGCCCATGGCCGCATATTCCATCATGAAATATTTCCCATGTCGCGTGACGATCGCGCAGAAATGTTGTCTTATGGACTGCGGCCATACATTCAGCACGAGGACAGCCTGCCGCAAAGATGCCGCACGGCCGCCTGCGCCAGTATCGGGGAATTTGAGCAAACCATAACAAGAGCGCCGCGATGAGTACTGTGATTGAAAACCAGCGCCATCTGTTCCGCATTCCGGACGACATCACGTATCTGAACTGTGCGTATATGTCGCCGCAGTTAAATTCGGTCGAGGCCGCCGGAATCGAAGGTCTGAGGCGCAAGTCCGCGCCGTGGGAGATTACGACCGAGGATTTTTTTACTGACAGCGAGCGTGCTCGCGAACTGTTCGCCCGCCTTATTGGGGCCCGGGCGAACGACATCGCATTTATCCCGTCGGCCAGCTACGGCATCGCTACGGCGGCACGCAATATCCACGTCGGCGCCGGTGAGAAGATCGTTGTGCTCGCCGAGCAGTTTCCGTCCAACTACTACACCTGGCAGAAGCTCGCGGAACAATGCGGAGCGCACCTGCATACGGTGCCTGTGCCGGCCGACGGTGACTGGACCGCGGCGCTCCTCGAGACTCTGAATGATGGCGTGGCGGTGGTGGCTATTCCCCAGGTCCACTGGGCCGATGGCAGCCTGGTAAATCTTGAAGCAGTCGGGGAGCGCTGCCGCCGTATCGCCGCTGCGCTGGTACTGGACCTGACTCAGTCCGCGGGAGCCCTGCCGTTCGATGTCTCTGCGGTCGAGCCCGATTTTGCGATTGCCGCGTGCTACAAGTGGCTGCTGGGCCCCTACAGCCTGGGTTTCATGTATGCGCATCCACGCCACCATGATGGATCGCCGCTCGAGGAGAACTGGATCGCCCGGGCCAACAGCCGGGATCTGGCCGCGCTCAGTGATTATGACGCGCGGTACCAGTCCGGCGCGCGCCGGTTCGACGTCGGCGAGCGCAGCAACCTGGTGATGATGCCCATGATAATCCGTGCCCTGGAGCAAATTGACGGGTGGGGGGTTGAAAATATCTCTGCAACGCTCGTCCGGCTGAGCCGTTATCTTGCCGAACGCGCGGTTGAGGCCGGCCTCGCCGTCAGTGCGGCCGGACACAATGCGCCGCATCTTACCGGGCTGCGCCTGCCGCGGCAGGATCCGCGCGCGGTACTGGAAGCACTGAATGCCGCGGGCGTGTATATCAGTTTGCGCGGCGACTGCGTCCGGGTTTCACCGCATCTGTACAACGACAAGGACGATATCGATCGCCTCATCGCCGTGCTGCGCCGGCAACGGCCGCAGGTCTAGTCGGCGAAAATCCTGACCACCCGTTGTCCATTGGCGTCGATCGACGCGCGATACATGCCGGGGGTATTCATGACCATCGCGACATTGCCGTACCTGTCGACCCCGATGACGCCACCACCGCCGCCCATGTCCACCAGTTTCGTGCCGATGACTTCGGTGGCGGCCTGCTCGAGTTTTGCATCGGCATACATCATTCTTGCGGCGATGTCGTAGGCGACCACCGAACGGATGAAGTACTCGCCGTCGCCGGTTGCCGAGATTGCGCACGCAGCGTTGTTGGCGTAGGTTCCGGCGCCGATCACCGGGACATCGCCGATTCGGCCGTAGCGCTTGTTGGTCAGTCCCCCGGTCGACGTGGCTGCCGCCAGGTTGCCGGCACGGTCGAGGGCAACGGCACCGACGGTGCCGAATTTGTCGGTTTGCGGCAAAGCGGCGCGCTCACGCTCACGGGCGTTCTGCAAACGCTGCCAGCGTTCCTCGGTGTAAAAGTAATCTCGCGGCACCAGCCTGATGCCCTGTTCCAGCGCAAATTCTTCGGCGCCGTCGCCGACCATGAATACATGAGCCGATTTTTCCATGACCGCGCGCGCCAGTTGTATGGGATTGCGCACGTGGTGTAATCCGGCCACCGCGCCCGCGTTCAGTGTGGCGCCGTCCATGATCGCGGCGTCCAGTTCGTTGCGGCCGTCATGGGTGAATACGGCGCCTTTACCTGCATTGAAAAGCGGCGAGTCTTCCAGAAGCCGCACCGCCTCGGTCACCGCGTCGAGGCTACTTCCACCCGACTCGAGAATACGATGGCCTGCCTCTACCGCGTCTTGCAGCGCCGCCAGATATGCTTTTTCGCGTTCCGCGGTCATCTGGCTCCGTGAAATCGTGCCGGCTCCGCCATGAATTGCGATGGCTACGGGCTGGTCCGCTGCTTGCGCCGCGGGCAGAGACGCCGCGACGGCCATCAGCGTCGCCACGAGGCGGGTAACAAGTCTCGTCATCGGAAATTCCTCATTTTCAGTCCTGCAGTAGTCTGGATTGCCAGGTCGCCGTCGCGGCGCGGGCCCGGGGATTATTGCACGGGTCCAGGCTGTACCCCGCGGCGGCGTTGTGCGTGTTTTCCGAAGTAGCCGCGCAGTGGCGGGCGGCTTACCCTAGGATATGGGCATGCTCAGGAGGGAGGCGCATATGCTTCGGGGTCTGTTTTTGACAACGCTGCTTGTGGCGGGGGTGGCGTTCGTTGCAGCCGCCGGCGACTCCGGTTCTGCGAATGCGGAATCAGGACGGAAGCTCTATGCCGAGAATTGCGCGGCTTGTCATGGACGCTACGGCGAGGGCGACGGGCCGGTCTCGGGCGCCCTGATGGTGACACCGCCCGACCTGACCCAGCTGGCGGCACGCAACTCGGGCAAATTTCCCGGCGCTGTGGTCGCGGACTACATCGACGGCCGCAAGACGGTCGCTGCCCACGGTACCCGCAGCATGCCGGTATGGGGCATGGAATTCTGGCTGCAGGCCGGTGCCGACAAAGCGGCGGAGGCAAAGATCAAAAAGAAAATCGACGCCCTGGTCGGCTACATCGCCGGCATACAGGACTGAATCACGCTAACCTGCGTGATGTTCGTGTTGCATCGAGCCGTGGCCGTCATGGCCGCCGCTGCCGATGTGACGCATGGGCACCGCTGCAGTCCAGATTCCCATCAGTGCGATCAGCAGTCCGGCAATGACCCGGGTCCGGCGCCCTCCGGGTAGCCCGCCGATGCGACCGCCGGCATAGCTTGCGCCAATCATTGAAGGCAACGTGCCCAACCCGAATGCGAGCATGATCGCGCCGCCGCCCACGGCGGTGCCGGTCGTGGCGGCAACCAGCAACATGCTGTAGGACAGACCGCAGGGCAGCCAGCCCCAGAGCATCCCCAGGCCGAGTGCGTTTATGGCGCCGCGCTTGCCGAGAAGGCGACCCGCCAGCGGGCTGAGACGGCGCCATAGGCGGGCGCCGCCGCGCTCGAGAAACGTCAGCAAGCGCCACCCGAATGCTATCTGCAGGCCGAGCAGCACCAGCACCAGCCCGGTGATGCCGCGCAGCCACAACGACCATGACGGGAGGTCGATCATGTCGCCCAGGGCCGAACCGAGCAGGCCGACAATGACCCCGGCGACAACGTAACTGGTTATGCGCCCGACATTGTAGAGGGTCGCCTGCAGCCCGAGCCGGCCGCCGCGAACGCCGTTTTGCGCGGCGGCCATGCCCATGGCTCCGGCTATACCGCCGCACATCCCGAAACAATGGGCGCTGCCGATCAGGCCGGCGACCAGGGCCGCACTCATTGCGACGCCGTCAATCATCGTCGCGCGGCGCCGGTTTTTCGGATTGATCAGAGGACGGCGGTTTGCTGTCGTCGTCCATCAGGATTTTCCACCCCGGACTGTCGAGGTCGTCGAACTGGCCCGAGCCCACCGCCCAGAAAAATGCCCATATCGCCAGTGCCAGCAGGACCAGTGACAGCGGGATCAATACGAACAGGATATTCACGTGACGGCCTGACTCGGCTCGGATCGGTGCAGGTCGTGGTCGGCGGCGATTCGTGGCGGCCCGGGATCGCGGCCGGCTCGCATTGCATTGAGCACAACCAGTAGCGAACTTGTTGACATGCCGATGGCGGCCATCCACGGCTGGACGATACCGCTGGCTGCGACCGGCAGCGCGATTGCGTTGTAGCCCAGGGCCCAGCCGAGGTTCTGGCGCACGATCCGCATTGCGCGCCGGGCTACCGTGAAACCGTAAACCACGGGTCTGAGGCTGGCGCCTAGCAGCACGATATCCGCGCTGGTCTGAGCCAGGCGCGCGCCTTCACCCATTGCGACGGACACATCGGCGCCAGCCAGTACCGGGGCATCGTTTACGCCGTCGCCGATGACCGCAACGGTCTCGCCGTCGTGCTGGTGCTCGCGGATAAGTTCGAGCTTCTGCGCCGGGGTGAGGCGGTAATGGAATGCGTCAATGCCGAGTCTTTCGGCAAGCCGGGTGACAGGGCCCGCGCTGTCGCCGCTGGCAATTTCAAGTTCGAGACCGAGATCGCGGAGATCGGCAAGAACCGCCGCGCTGTCTGTCCGTTCGCTGTCGGCCAGCTCGAACGCGGCAATCGCCCGATCGTCCTCGCTTAGGACGATCCAGCTCGACGCACCGCCGTCCTGGTCCGCGATCAAGGTCGCTATTTCGGAACGCCGGTCGCAGGCAAAAGACGTCTTGCCGATTTTGTATTGCTTCCCGGCAACGCTGCCGCAGATGCCACCGCCGGCCACCGCGCGCGCATCGGTCACTTCGAGCTGAGTTGCGTCGGCGGCGAAAGCGTGGGCAATGGGGTGCGCCGAGTGCGCTTCGAGTGCCGTCGCTATCGCCATCGCGCGGTTCGCGCCAGGCTCGGCGGCGAAACGCGAACGCGTGATCTGCTGCTGGCCCGTGGTCAGCGTGCCGGTCTTGTCGAAAACTACCCGGTCACATTGCGCCAGCGTCTCGATCGCGGCGCCGCGGCAAACCAGCATTCCCTTTCGCGCCAGTGCGCCGATAGCCGCGGTCAGCGTAGCCGGCGTTGCCAGCGACAGCGCGCAGGGACAGGTCACGACAAGCACTGACAATACGATGCGAAACGCATCTTCCGGCGCGGCATGCCACCAGTACGCGCCCACCAGGATTGCGATGACCAGGACCGCGCCGACGAAACGGCTTGCAACCCGGTCCGCCAGTTGTGCCAGACGTGGGCGTTCCGACTGGGCGCGATGCAGCAACCGGCTTATCCCTGCAAGGACGCTGTCTGCGCCGAGGCTGCGAATCTCGACCTCAATCGATTCATTGATGTTGACGCTGCCACCGGTGACCGGGTCGCCAGGTTCGCGCAGGACCGGTCGCGATTCGCCGGTCAGCATGGCTTCGTCGATGCCGCTGCTGCCGGAGGTGATGATGCCGTCGCAGGGGATCACCTCCCCCGGCCGGACGCGTACCAGTTCGCCGACCTGCAGTTCGGCAATTCCGACCCGCTCGCTGCGGTCGCCGTCGATGCGCATTGCGGTGGTTGGTTGCA
>Ga0102956_1000399_pt1 | contig 15704 bp, 12 predicted proteins | sample SalPonF2_A_D2_MG_FD_84515 | JGI IMG/M metagenome (GOLD analysis project Ga0102956, IMG submission 84515) | Salt pond soil microbial communities from South San Francisco under conditions of wetland restoration - Salt Pond MetaG SF2_A_D2_MG ...
AGCCAGTACGGCAATCCGGTAACCGTGAACGGCACCCAGGTCCTGCCCGGGGCGAGTTACGGCATCCTGTTTCTCATTGCCGGCACCGGACTGAGCTCGATCATCGCCCTGGTTCTGGCGGTGCCCATCGGACTCGGCGCGGCGCTGTTTCTGTCCGAAGCGGTTCCGGGACCGATGCGGGACTCCATCGCGCTGTTCGTGGAACTGCTGGCGTCGGTGCCCAGCGTGGTATTCGGACTGTGGGGCTACGTGGTGCTGATTCCGCTCATGGCGCACCACGTCTATCCCCATATGGCCAGCCTGCTCTCCGGCATCCCCTTCTTCGGGCCGCCGACCTACTCGGGGTACGGGCTGCTCACCTCCGGCCTGGTCCTGACTCTGATGATCGTACCCCTGATCACCGCGAATCTGCGCGAGGCAGCCACCGCCACGCCGGCCCAGGTGCGCGAGGCGGCACGAGCCATGGGAGCCACCGGCTTCGAGGTCGTCATCAAGGTTCTCATTCCCCGCCTTCGCAGACCGCTCATCGGCGTCAGCACGTTGGCCCTGGGCCGGGCCCTGGGCGAGACCATGGCAGTGCTGATGGTAAGCGGAAATGCGCTGGGCTATGTGCCCAACAACATCTACAGCCCCATCTCCACCATGGCCGCGTTCATCGTCTCCCAACTGGACAGCGCCCTGCAGGATCCCACCGGGATGGCGGTCTACAGCCTCACGGAGATCGGCCTGGTGCTGCTCGTGCTTTCACTGCTGGTCAACGGCGCCGCGCGGCTGCTGTTGCGTGGGCAGGCGTGATTCCGTGCTGATAGGACGCACCGCTACCCTGGACCGCACGGCGGCAAAGCAAGTGCGGCCGGTGTCATATCGGCGTCGACGCATACTGAGTGCCCTGGGCTGGGCCGTGTTCGCCCTGTGCTTCGTGGCGCTGGCCGCCGCCCTGGTGGACATTCTCACCCTGGTGGTGGGACGCGGAGCGGAAAGTCTGAACGTCACGCTGTTCACCACACCCACCAACGGCGTCAGCGGCGGCCTGCTGAACGCCATCGAGGGTACGGCCGTCATCACCTTCGGCTCGGTGCTGCTCGCCGCTCCCATCGGCATCGGTGCCGGCGTGTATCTGTCCGAATACGCCAGCGGCTGGTTGGCGCGGGTCGCGCGCTATCTCGCGGACGTGCTCGTTGGCGTGCCATCCATCGTGCTGGGCCTGTTCGGCTATATCGTGATGGTGGTGTACCTGGGCTGGCATTTCTCGGTGCTGGCCGGGTGCATCACCCTGGCGATCATGATCCTGCCGTACATCACGCGCACCACCGAGCTGGCGATGGGGTCGGTGTCGCCGGCGCTGCGCGAATCGGCCTATGCCCTGGGCGCCAGCGATGCCGCGGTGATCCTGCGTGTGCTGCTGCCTGCGTGCCGCCGCCCGGTACTGACCGGTGTACTGGTGGCGACCGCGCTGTCCATGGGCGAAACGGCACCGTTGATCTACACCGTGGGCTGGTCCAACTATCTTTGGAAGGGCCACCTGACCCATGAGCCCGCGGCCTATCTCACCTATGTGATCTGGTCGTTCATCAACGAGCCCTTTGCCAGTGCCCACGCCCTCGCCTTTGCCGCCGCCCTGCTGGTGACCGTGTTCGCTTTGCTGATCACGGTGGCGGCGCGGTTGCTGATTCCCCACCGGGACGAGCACTGAGCCCATCGGGAACGACCGCAACAGGCGGATCGGGCGATGTTCGGCCGCGCGCCGGCGGCAGGCTGAGCTGGCACGGCCTCAGGCCGGCGCCGCAGATTCGGTAGCAGGCACTACTCGGCGGACACCCGCACCCCGTCATGAACCTGGTCGCTGGGGTGGATGATTACCTGCTGTCCCTTGTTCAGCCCCTTGAGGATCTGGGCCGCCAGTCCATTGCGCTCGCCCACCTCCACTGTGGCCAACTTCGCCCTCCCTTCGTGGACGGCGAACACGGCCCAACCGTCGCCCTGACGGAACAGCGCACTGGCGGGCACCTGCAGCACGTCGGTGCCTTCCCACAGAATGAAACTCGCCTCCACCCGGTAGCCGTCCCCGAGACTGGTCCACTGCTTTGGCGGCGAGGTGATGTCCGCGATGATCAGCACCCGCTGCTCTTCCACCCCCAGAGCCGAGACCTTGGTAAAGGCCACCGGCTCCACGGTGCGTACCACCGCGTGCAGCGCATCGGGCCCGCCCCAGCGCTCCAGCAGTACCCGGGTGCCGGGATGGATTCGCACGGCGTCGGCGGACAGCACCTCCACCTCCACTTCCAGACGATGGGGGTCGCCGATGTCCACCAGGGGCTCGCCGGCGCTCACCACCCCTTCGCTGCGACGGCGCACGCTCAGCACCCGGCCGTCCACCGGCGCGCTGACGGTCACCTGTTCGGGACCCCGGTCCTGGCGCTCGGCGGCCGAGTAGCGCAACGCCGTGCGCGCCGCCTGCAGCTCGTAGCGGGCCACTTCCACGGAATACACTGCGGACCGGTGGTTGGCCTCAGCCACCTGCCACTTCGCCTTGGCGGTATCCTTCTCCTCTTCGGACACGCACTGCACGGTGCACAGTTTCGCCACCCGCTGGTAGTCCACCCTGGCATGTTCGGCTTCGGCGGCGGTGGCGCGGCTCTGGGCGCGCGCGGATTCCAGTTGGGCCTCGGCAGCCGCCACCCGCGCCTGGGCCTCGGCGCGACTGCGCGGGTCCAGCACCATGGAACGCAATGGCTCCAGCTCCACCAGGGGCTGGCCCTTGTGGACCACATCGCCCACGTCCAGGTCCACGCGACGCGCATACCCGGCCACCGGCGCCGACACCACGAAGCGGTCCCGCACCCGGGTCTTGCCCTCCTCTTCCACCGTCACCCGCAGCGGTCCGGTCGTCACCGTCGCGGTTTCCACCGCCACCGGCTGGGGCCGAAAGCCGAAATACAGTCCGACCGCCACGCCGACGGCGAGCAACGCCAGTGCAATCCTTCTGCGCCACATATCAACTCTCACTCCCGTGTCTTCAGCACGCCGATCAGGTCGAGCCGATCCAGCCGCCGGCGCACGATCAATCCGGAGACCGCCGCCGCCAACAACACCATGGCCACGGCAAACGCATAGGTGTCAGGCTCCAGCACCAGCGGGACCCGGTAGAGGTCGCTTTCCACCATGGTGGCGATGTACGCACACAGTCCCCTTCCCAGCAACAGGCCGGGCGGAATGGCCAGCAGCGTGAGCAGACCCAGCTCCCCCAGCAGAATGTAGGAGATCTCCCCGCGGGTGAAGCCCAACACCCGCAGGCTGGCCAACTCCCGACTGCGTTCGGTGAGGGTGATGCGCGCCGAGTTGTAGACCACGCCGAATGCGATCACCGTGGCAAAGGCGGTGGCCAGCGAGCTCCAGAACAGCATGGTCTCACGCATGGTCTTGCGAAAGTTGCGGATCTCCTGGGCCCGCACCGCGGTGCCGGCCACCCGGGGCATTTCCTTCAGGCGTCGGTAGACGTCGGTGGCATAATGGGAGTCGATGGAAAGATAGGCCCCGGAAACGGCGGCGCCTTCACCCATCAGCCGGTTCAGAGCGCCCAGGTCCATGTAGCCCCGCACCCCCAGGTACTGCTTGATCAGCCCCACCACCGGCACCCGCCGTACGGGTCGACTGCCTTCCAACGCCTCCACGGTCACCCGGTCTCCCACCTTCACGTGCAGCATCTTTCCCAGGTAATCGGTCATCACCAGCCCCCTGGACGGCAGTTGCACGGTGCGCAGGTCGGTGTTCAGCAACCGTTGCAGCTCGCCGCTGCCTTCCACCCCCAGCACCGTGGTGAGCTCACTGCGATGGCCGTAGCGCAGGCGTACCGGCACCGATCGAAACACCTCGCCGTACGCCACCCCCGGCAGGCTGCGCAGCTCGTTGAGCACCCGCCGCGAGGTGGGTTCCACGAAGGTCACCGACAGGTCCTCCCGCTGGGAGAGTCCGTAGTGCACATGCATCATGAAAGCGATGGTGTCTTCCTGGAACCGGCCGGTCATCAGAATCGCCACCGCGAATGCGATGCCGATCACCGTGAGGGCCGACTTCACCGGCCGATGGCCCAGATGGCGCAGGATCATGCGGGCGGGGCCCGAAAAGGCCCGTTTCAGCCCCGCCCTTTCGATGAGCGTCTCCCGATACAGGGCCGGCGGCTCGGGCCGCATGGCCTGGGCCGGCTGCAGCCGCACGGCGCTGCGCACCGCGAACCAGGTGCCCAGCCCGCCGGCGGCCACGCTCACCAGCACGGCCGAACTGACTATTGAGGGGGGCAGCCGGTATTCGAAATACGGCAGGCGGAAGAAGCCCATGTAGATCGCCGCCATTTTCCCGGTCAACCAGGCCCCGATTCCCAGACCCAGCGCCGCGGCGAACAGTACGATCACCATCACCAGCTTCAGATAGTGCAGCCCCACATCCCGGTTCGAGTAGCCGAAGGCCTTGAGCGACGCGATCTGTTCGCGCTGGGTGCTCACCAGGCGGGCGATGACCACATTGAAAAGAAAGGCGGCCACGCCGAGAAAGATGAACGGAAAGATCAGCGAGCTGTTGCGCAGCTGCACCAGCTCCTGAGAGAGGAATCGGTTGGAAGGCTGATCCGCCCGCTCGTAGGCGCCGGTGCCTCCATAGGGCGCCAGCAGAGTGTCCAGGCGGTCTATCACATCCTGGGCATGCGCGCCCCGCCGGAGGGTCAGCACCACATCGTTGAACGCATCGTCCATGTCGTAGGCACTGCCCAGGGGCGTACGCGCCATCCACATCACGCCGTAGCGTTCGTAGTCCGGAAACACGCCGCCGGGGCGCACCTGGTGGATGAACTCCGGCGACACCGCTGTCCCCACAATATCCAGTGTCTTGCGCCGGCCCTTGATGATCACCGAAACATGGTCGCCGGGCTGCAGCCGGTGGGCCGCCGCGAAGGCTTCGCTTACCACCACTTCGTTGTTGCGGGCGGCCTCCACCCGACGCCCGGACTTGATGTAGAGCCGATTGAGAGGCGCCTCGCCGCGATCCGGCACCGATGTAATGACGCCGGTGACCGGCTCGGGAAAATGCGGAATATCGACGGTCACCGGCGCCACCACACGGGTGTCGACCTTCTCCACGCCCGGGATCGCCTCGATACGGCTGCGCAGCCGCTCCGGCGCCCGCTTGAGGGGCGCAAAGACCTGCGCGAACCGGTACTGACGGTAGAAATCCGCCCGGGTGGCCTCCAGGGACTCCAGGGTGGACAGAAACATGACGAACGTGGCCACACCGCTGGCGATCACCAGCGCGATGGCCAGGGCCTGCCCCTTCAGGTGCCACAGGTCCCGCCACATCTTGCGGTCAAGGGCGCGCACCACCGGTCACCACTTGAGCTCGCGGGCGGCCACCCGTGTCGCATTGGACGCGACCCTGGCCACGCGCCCGTCCATCAGGTGGATGACCCGGTCCGCCATACGGGCAATATCCACATTGTGGGTGATGATCACCGTCGTGGTACCCAGCTCGGCGTTGACCCGCTCGATGGCTTCCAGCACCCGGACACCGGTGGTCACATCCAATGCGCCGGTGGGCTCGTCGCACAACAGTACCTGGGGATTCTTGGCGATGGCCCGGGCAATGGCCACCCGTTGCTGCTCGCCGCCGGAGAGCTGGGCGGGAAAGTGATCGAGTCGCTCGCCCAGGCCCACCAGCCCCAGGGCGTCCTCGGGCTTCATGGGGCGCCGGGAGATCTCGGTCACCAGAGCCACGTTCTCCCTGGCGGTGAGACTGGGGATGAGGTTGTAGAACTGGAACACGAAGCCCACGTGCTCGCGCCGGTAGCGGGTCAAGGCGGAATCATCGTAGACGCTGAGATCGTGGTCCCGGTAAACCACCGTGCCGCTGGTGGGCACATCCAGGCCACCGAGGATATTGAGGAGGGTGGACTTGCCGCTGCCCGAAGGCCCGAGCAGTACCACGAACTCCCCCTCGTAGATCTCGAAATCCACGCCCCGCAGCGCCTGCACCAGGACCTCGCCCATCTGATAGGTCTTGGTCAGCCCCTGGGCATGGAATACGATGGCCTTGTCCGACCCGGCCAGCCCGGCGGTCTCCTCGTTGCGGGTCATCTGCGACTCCGACCGGGCTCCCCACCTCCCTCCCCGTGCAGGGAACCCGGTGCTCTGCGCGCACCCCCGGAAATCTCTGCAACAAATCTAACGCTATCCGGCCCTGCGCACACTGACCTACCTCAAACAAACCGTCTGACAGGTGATCGGCAACGGGGAATCCGGTGCGCCGGACCCTTTCAGAGGCCGGACCGCTGCCGCCGGCACCGTGATAACCGTCGGCCCCTGGCTGGTGTTCCGGGGTCCAGGGACGACAAAGGGCGGCCCCCGATCGAGGGCCGCCCCGAGCAGGAATCAACCGGGACCAGCCGCATGGCCGCCGGGCAGGAACCGCCGCCCGGCAGGCCCGGACATCACAGACCCAGCTGAGTCTTCCAGTAGTGATGAATCAGGGACACGGTGCGCCCGGGCAGGGGCACGTAGTCCAGGCGCTTGGCGTAACTCTGGCCGTGCTCCAGGAACCAGTTGCAGAACTTCAGCACTTTCTCGTTCTGCGCCCTGGGTGTGTCCTTGCGCATCAGGATGTAGGTGGCGGCGGTGATCGGCCAGCTCTTGGCGCCCGGCTGATCGGTCAGGATGAGGTAGAAGTCCTTGGTCTTGGTGAAGTCCGCATTGGCGGCCGCCGCCTGGAAGCTGGCCATGTTCGGGGAAACGACGTCACCGTCCATGTTCTTCATACGGCCGTAGGTCATGTGGGTCTTCATGGTATAGGCATATTCCACGTAACCGATGGAGCCCCTGATACGACGCACATAGGCGGCGACACCGGCGTTGCCCTTGCCGCCCACCCCGGTGGGCCACTGCACGGCGGTGTTGGCACCGATGTCGCTCTTCCACTTGGCGCTGACCTTGGACAGGTAGTTGGTGAAGTTGAATGTGGTACCGGACCCGTCGGAACGGTGCACCACCGTGATCTTCATGTGCGGCAGATTCAGGCCCGGGTTGAGGGCCTTGATCTCGGGATCATCCCAATAGGTGACCTTGCCGAGGTAGATATCGGCCAGTTCCTTGCCGTCGAACACCATCTGGCCGGGCTTTACGTGGGGCAGGTTAAGGACGGGCGTGATGCCGATGATCACCGCCGGGAACTGCACGAGATTCGCCTTCTGCAGGTCGGGCGGAGTCAGGGGCATGTCGCTGTTGGCAAAGGTGACGGTCTTGGACTTGATCTGGCGGATACCCCCGCCGGAGCCGATGGCCTGGTAGTTGACCGACGTGCCGTGTTCCTTCTGATAGGCCTGCGCCCATTGCGACAGCACCGGGTAGATGGCCGTGCCGCCGGCGCCGTTGAGGGTATCGGCCGCGGCGCTGGTGCTGACCACCGCGGCGGCGGCCAGCAGACCGGCGCTCAGGGTATAGGACACTGTCTTTCTTATGTTGAACATCGCGCGCTCCTTAACGTAGCGTGGGTATGAGGCGTATCGCCTCGGTGCCGTCAATTTCCGGTGCGCAGTATATGACAGTTTTGTTGCAGCACGTTTACAGAAACGAAAAGTGTTCGTTAGTTCAACAGCTTGGCGTGAAGAGACTGGCTTCGATCGGGGCATTATTTGGTTGTCATACGCGAGATTGTGTATGACATTTCACCCAAACATCCAACAATGGAAGATGGCAGCGATTTCGCCTGGCGTCGTTCGATCGCTGCCCCATGGCCACACGAACGGACCCGTCAGAAAGGCGGAGGACGGCGCGACCACCGGACGCCCCCGTCCCGCGATCGTCCGGGGCCCCGTTTACGCCTCCACGATCCCCTGCACGGCCGTCCGATAGCACTCGGCAATCTCCTCGGGACCGGTCATTCCCATGTTCAGATCCCGCAGCAAGCCGTCCTCGAGACTGTAGACCCAGCCATGTATGGCCAGGGGCTGGCCCCGTTCCCACGCGTCCTGCACGATTGTGGTCCGGGCCACATTGACCGCCTGCTCGATGACGTTCAGTTCGCACATGCGATCCACCAGCACCGTCTCGTCCTGCAGGCCCTCCAGCGCGGGAAGGTGCTTCTGATGCACGTCCTGCACATGCCGCAGCCAGTTGTCGATCAGGCCCCGCTTCTCCTTGCGCACGGCCGACCGTACCCCTCCGCAGCCGTAATGCCCGGTCACGATGATATGACGCACCTTCAGGACATCCACGGCGAACTGGATGACCGACAGGCAGTTCAGGTCGCTGTGCACCACCACGTTGGCCACATTGCGATGCACGAATATTTCACCCGGCAGCATGCCGACGATCTCGTTGGCGGGAACCCGGCTGTCGGCACAGCCGATCCAGAGGTATTGCGGCGCCTGCTGGCGGGCCAGGCGTGAAAAGAAATCCGGAGAGTGCTCGCTGACGGAACGCGCCCACTCCCGATTGTTGTCGAACAACTCTTTCAGATGGTGCATCGGTCTGGACTCGCAGCAAACCCGGCCGCAGGAATCTCGGGGGGCGCCTGCGGGACAGTCGCCATGATACCCGCAGACGGCTGCGAGCGGGACCCTGCCGGCGGGCCCGGACGCGGCGCTCTTGACGTACCGCCAACGTTCGAAGGGTCCGCCAGAGAGCTTCTGTGTCGCAGTGTCCTAAACCTGGGTAGGATTGAACCACTTGGCACCGTAGTCCTCTGACCCACCAGGACCCCCGTGCGTGGGTCAGGCTCAATCCTGACGGGGACTTGGAGTCGCTTGGGTGGTGCTGGCACCGAATTTGCCCTTCCAGAACCGTACTCCGCCTGCGGTCTGGTCCTGCGGGCGGATTGTTGCGAGTGTGAAACCCTTCGCGCCAGGGGAGTCGCGTGGCCGGCCTTTGCAATTCGACATCAGTCCTCATCGGCATCGATGACACGGATAACCTGCAATCCCGTGGCACCGGTTTCCGGGCCCGCCAGTTGGGACGATTATTGATGGATTCGGGCCTGGCACGGTTGCGCTGTATCTCTCGCCACCAGTTACACGTGTCCCCCCTCATCCCTTATACCTCCCACAACAGCTCGGCCTGCCTGGCGGTGGATGCCGACGCCGACGCCCTGGACGCCCTGGCCCGCTGCTGCCGGGACTATCTGACCCGCGAAAGCGCATCGGGCTCCGATGCCGGACTGTGCATTGTCCGGGCGGCGCACGTGCACCCGACGGTTGCGGCGTTCGGGCGGGATGCCAAGCACACCGTGCTCGATCAGGAGCAGGCCGGCGTTCTTGCCGGACGCCAGGGGATTCTGCTCGAAGGGTTGACCGGCGACCACAACGGGATCATCGGCGCCCTTGCTGCAGTGGGACTGCACAGTGGCGGCAATGACGGCCGGCTGCTGTGGCTGCCCGGACTGCGCGAAGCGGCCGGCACCCGGCAATCTCTGGAGACTCTCAAGGACACCATGGGGGTCGATGCGTTGGCGGACATCGACGGCAGGGAAGTCGGCGAACCGGGAGACATCGTTGAACTGGGACCCTGGCCGCGCGCCGTCCGACGCGGCGGCCGGGCCACCCTGCTTGTGGAGGAAAACCATGGGCGACAGATTGCGCGTTGGCACGTTGCACCCAAATCCGTCATCAAAGCCTACTGACCGGGCGCCGGCCCGAGGCCTGCTGCCCGTTCTGGCGCTGGGGGCCGGGGCGGCGCTGCTGGCCGGCGCCTTCCGCTGGCCGCTGCATGTGCCGGGCCACCAGGGCCTCACCCTGATGGCGATGCTCATGTTCGCCCGCTGCGCATGGCCGCGGCGCTGGGGTGCCACGGTGTTCGCCCTGGGTGCCATGGCGGTTGCCTCCACACCCTTGGTGCATGGCCACGATCCGCTGGTGCCGTTGTATTACCTCACGGTGGGCATTGCCGTGGACCTGCTGATGGGTATGCCGGCCCGTTTGCGCCGCCATGGGGCGGTGCTCGGGCTGGTCGGTGCGCTGGCGTATGCCACCAAGGCGCTACTGCAGTGGTCCCTGGCGTTGCGCCTGGGGACCGTCCATGCGTTCGCCGCCTTCCCGTTCGCCCATGTGCTGCTCGCCCATCTGCTGTTCGGATTCGTCGGCGCGTTGGTCGGCGCCTGGGCCGGCACCCGGACACGACACAACCTTTGACACCGGGCGGCCAGGAACCCTCTGGCGTCTATCTCAACATGGTGGATCGGCGCTCAGGACAACGCGCGGATTGGGCGAGGCGCGAAGTAGACACGGACAAATGCCCACCGCCCCGCGATCCGCAATGCACGGTTCGCGGGCGGGACGCATTCTGACACAGATTCCAATAACAACACCACGGAGAGCACAGCATCCCATGACCCAACCGCTTTTCCGACTGCACCCGACCCGCGCAACCGTCACCCATAGCCCCACCGGACACCGAGCCCCATCGCCCCCGCCGCCGTCGGGTACCACCCCTGTCCTGCGAGCCGGGCGAACGGCTTGTCTCGCCGCCTTGCTGGCACTGCCCGCCGGCCCGGCGCTGGCCGGGCGGGCATTCGCCCCCTATGAGCTCGGAGCAATCGTGGTCAGCGCCCCACGCCAGGGTCCGGTCACCGGCACCGTACACACGGTCACCGCCAGGCAGATTCACGAAAGCGGCGCCCGCACCCTGGACCAGGCGGTGCAGATGCTGCCCGGCGTGATGGTGCGTACCGGCGGCAGCGGGATGCCGCGCATCGACGTGCGCGGACTTCGACCGAGAAACGTCAAGCTGCTCATCAACGGCATTCCCTTCAACTCCACCTATGACGGCCAGTTCGACCCGACCCTGATCCCCACCGATTACATCGCCCGTATCACCCTCACGACCGGCCCCAGCTCGGTCCTGTACGGGGACGGCGGCCTGGCGGGGGTCATCAACATCGTCACCAAACAGGGCAAGGGACCGCTGCGCGCCACCCTGCAAGGTCAAGCCGGCAGTGGCGAGTACCGCAGCGGCACCGCCACCGTCAGCTGGGGGCGGGACAGCGCCAACGCCCTGGCCACCGTGCGCGATCAGCGCCGGGACGGATTCCCGCTATCGGGAAACTTCGTCCCCACCGCCAACCAGGGCGAGGGGCTGCGCAACAACAGCGACAGGCACCGCTTCAACCTCTACGCCAATGCCGGCCTTCGACCTTCGGCCCACTGGCACCTGGGCGCCACGGTCACCCACAACGAGGGTAGCTACGGGATACCGCCCATCACCATCACCGACCCCGCGGATCCGTTCGCCCAACGGATACACTATGAACGGATCGAAAATCAGCGCGGCAACTCCGTCCAGCTGGCGGCCCGTTACCGACCGGCCGCGCGCTGGGATATGAAAACCTGGGCCTACGTGAACACCCAGGGCGAAGACGATATTCGCTACGACGGTCCCAGCTACAGCTCCATCAGTGACCCCACCGTCCCGCACACCTTCATCGCCCATAACTGGACCCGTATTGCCGGGGGCCACCTGCAGAGCGACTTCTACCCCTCCGACGACGGCGTATTCTCCGTCGCCCTGGACGGGCGCCGCGAGTCGTGGACACAGACCGGCGTGATACGCGATGTGCCCTTGTCCGGTGGCGGTGGCGGTGGTGGCGGTGGTGGTGGAGGTGGTGGAGGTGGCGGCGGTGGTGGCGGCGCCACGGCCACCTTCGGTCTGCGTCCGCTGGATACGAACCGCCATGTGAACATCTACACAGCGGCCGTTCAGTACAGCTTTTCGCCGACGCCGGCCACCGATCTCACGGTGGGCTACGGCCGCAACTGGCAGCAACGTCAAAGCGCAGGAGCCGCCGGCGCCGACAGCGCAACCGCGCAGCTTCGCTACCACCTCAGCCCTGCGACCACGCTGCAGGCGTCGGCGGCGCGCCATGTGCAGTTTCCCACCCTGCGGGATCTGTACGATGCGACCTCCGGCAACCCGGACCTCAAGCCCCAGACGGCCACCACCTATGAACTGTCCGCCCGGCACCACACGGCCCACGGTGCGCGCCTGGGCGCCATCTTATACCTGTCGAATGTGCGCCACTACATCGAAAAGGACCGCGCCACCGACCGGTTCGTGAACAACGACCGTTACCGGTTCAAGGGCCTGGAATTGAGTGCCGCCCAGCGCTGGCACGCGCTTACGGTCAGAGCCGGCTACACCCATCAGCTCACGCGGGATCTCAGCCCGGGCTCCGCCAAGAAACAGCTCCAGTACGATCCCGTCAACACCGTCGCCCTGCAGGCTTCCTATCGCCTTCCCGCACGATTGACGCTCTACGGATCGGCGCTCTATGTGGGACATCAGTACTACTACTCCATTCATCCGCCTGTTCACAAAGCCGCCCTGCCCGGCTACACGCTGGTCAACGTCCGTGTCAGCTGGCATGTGCGCCCCCATGCCGTGACCCTGTTTCTGGGTGCGAGAAATTTGTTGGATCGCAACTACTTCACCAGCTATGGCTATCCCCAGCCGGGCCGGGTGCTCTATGGAGGGGTGAAGCTCGCCCTGGGCTGACGCCCGGACGCCGCCGGCCTGCGATGCACCGGGACGCACCGTTTGCACCGGATGGGTGCCTGGGACCCATCCGCACAACGCGCCGCGGCGCGTCCCCGGGCTCCGGACGGCACGCTTTCCAACGCCCTGCCCCGAAACCGCGCTGGCACACTAGCTGCAAGACCACTCCCCTGGGTTCGCCGGTTCACCCGGGCGCACTTCGGCGCTGGCCGAACATCTACACTGAAGCAACCACTGTCCCACAGGAGACACCGCGATGATGACCAAAGCCGACATGACCGACGCGATTCTGGCGGCGAAGGCGAAGAAAGGCGTGGGCTGGGAGGCGATCGCCGAACATCTGGAAATGAACGACGTGTGGGTGGCCTCCGCCTGCCTCGGCCAGAGCAGCATGCCGCCCGAATACAGCGAGCGCCTGTGCCGGCTGCTGGAACTGCCCGACGGCGTGGCCCGGGCGCTGGCCGTGTACCCGGTGAAAGGCACCGACGAAGTCGTGCCCACCGATCCGCTCATCTACCGATTCTACGAAATCATGCAGGTGTACGGCCTGAGTCTGAAGGAAGTAATCCAGGAGAAGTTCGGCGACGGCATCATGAGCGCCATCGACTTCACCCTTTCGGTGGATCGTGAAGAGGACCCCAAGGGCGATCGTGTGGTGGTGACAATGAGCGGCAAGTTCCTTCCCTACAAACGCTGGTAGCCGACACGGCATCGAGGGCAAACGAGGCTGCTCCTGCGGACGGGTATCGGCGCGCTCCGGAGCAGGCCTCCATGAGCCCGGAAAAGCGGAGGAGCGGCACGCGCCCCTCCTCCGCCGCCGTGCAACGCGCTATCCGCGCTCCCTTTCCCCATGCTCGCCGCCATGCCGGCGCCGCGCGCCCTCGGGCTCGTGCCGCTCCCGGTGCCGGTGACCGAAATGGAACATGCCCATCAGATCACCGATGGCCGGGCTGTTGGTGGGGACGTACGGGTTGTCGTCATCCACCGTGGGGTCGGGAAGGTTGTCCCGGCTCCAGCGCGAGATCGAACCCAGCTTCCAGTTGGCCTCCACGAACTTGTCGAACGACACCTGATCGCCGTAGGTGTGCACCACCCCCACGCCCCGTGAGTACGGCGAGACGACGATCAAGGGAATACGGGTACCGTCGCCGAAGAAGTCGATGGGCTGGATGTAACCGGAGTCGTAATAGCCGCCACCCTCGTCGAAGGTAATCACCACGGCGGTGTTCTTCCAGAGGGCGGGGTGAGCCTTCACCTTGTCGATGATCTTGCGGCAGAACGCCTCGAAGAGGCCGAGCTTCGAGGATGCCGGGTGACCATCCAGGTAACCGTCGGGCTTGACGATGGATACCGCCGGCAGCGTCTTGTTGCCGATATCCCTGTACAGGGCATGAATCCCCTTGAGGTTCTTGCGCAGATCGGGATTGGTCATGATCTGCTTGGAGTACAGAAAGGGATCGCAGATATTGCAGTAGCGTCCCGTCTCCAGACCGTGATCCCAGCCCTCACCGTAGTAATGCCAGGACACACCGTGACGGCTGAGCAGCAGCCCCAGGTTCTGCTGGGTGGTCGGAGGCACCGTGTACCGGTGGGGACCGAGGGGCGCCGGTTGCCCCGTACCCAGATAGCCCGGATTGTAGTTGTTGACCAGATAATAGGCGCCCGGCCGACAGTCGCCCTTGCGGAACGGACGGTAGGGCAGCGACGACAGGTACTTCCGAATGGCTCCCACGCCGGGCTGGGAAGCATCGGCGCATTCCACATAGGAACCGCCGCTGTAGCCGTCCTGGGTATAGAAGTTGTTGGTTCCGGCCTGGGGGTTGGGATTCTCGATCTGATTCTGTGGTGGCCGTACCGGCTGACCCTTGGCGTTGGCATAGTAGATGCCGGTGCCGAACCCGATCTCCACGTGATTCGCACCTGTTCCCCCCATCACCGACTGATGGAAGTTGTCACCCATCGCGTACTTGTGGGCCAGGCGATTGAAATAGGCCGCATCGCCCTTCTGAACGTTGTAGTAACCCATCGCCACCGCACCCTGGTGGTGACCGGCCTGGTCGTAATCCGCGGGCCGGGGCTTGCCGTTGCTGCCGTTGCCCACCGTCGCTTCCACCCATGACCACAGGTCGTTGCGGCAGCCGCTGGGGTTGCTGGTGGTGGCGACGGCCACATTGCAGTCGACCTGCTGCCACATCTGGAAGAAGCGATGGGTCGGGCTGCCCGTATAGTCGTGATAACCCACATAATCGGAGATGTCGAAGGGTCCGTTGGGCAGATCCGAAGGAAAGCGCGGGTCGATGCTGGTACCCGCCGGCAGTCCGCTGCCACCTTCGGTCAGCAGACTGTAGGCGTCCGCGGGCAATGCCGGCTCCGCCGCCTGCGCCGCGCTGACGGTGGCAAAAGGTGCCTTGACGGGTGTGCCGGTGGTCGTGATCGGCCCCAGCGTGTCATAGGGCGCGGTCTTGTCGGGATGGATGGAATAGGTGCCGGTGTCCTGGGCCATCCACTGCCGGCCGCGATTGAACCTGGGTCCCGGCTTACCGTCCGCGTTGACGATACCTTCGGACAGCAGATTCATCACATGCTCGCCTTTGCGGGGCCTGAAGGTGCCGAACACGCCATCGAAGGTCCGATTCTCGCCGAGAATCAGGATGACATGCTTGATGGGCGTGGCGGTTGCGTGTGCATGGAAATTGCGCTCGCTGGCGTGAACGGGCGGCATACCCGCCACGACCCCGATCAGCGCTGTCCCAATCGCACGCAACAGAGGTTTGCTATGCAAAGGTTCCATTGGGCGTTCTCCTTGTGGTTGTAAGCCAGCCGCCAAGCTGCCGGTTGGCGGAGTCACAAGGCTAAGCCCGGCGCCATTGCGCTGTGGTGACGTCTTCGTTGCAGGTCGATTGAGAAACTGTCAAGCACAAGTCAAATAGATTGGTAGAAGAACACCGTCTCCTGGTTCACGAACAACAAATACCACTGCGCCACGGAAAACACGGAAAGCACGGACGAAAGAATTCGGGAGCCATTCATTCCGTAGGGCGCAATAGGCGCAGCGCATTGCGCCGGACATGACCACCCAAAACCACAAGCGCCACGAAACCCACGGAATCCACGGAATCCACGGAATCCACGGAAGGAAAATTCAGGAGCACGATCGCAGCGCTCCCGAATGGCGCCAGGACC
>Ga0102956_1000400_pt1 | contig 15682 bp, 14 predicted proteins | sample SalPonF2_A_D2_MG_FD_84515 | JGI IMG/M metagenome (GOLD analysis project Ga0102956, IMG submission 84515) | Salt pond soil microbial communities from South San Francisco under conditions of wetland restoration - Salt Pond MetaG SF2_A_D2_MG ...
AATACATCGATGACCCGTACCGGGCTGTCTTCGGCGATATAGTCATCGAGCCGCTCGGGAAACAGCGTGGCCTGGTCGCGATTCTCGCCCTCGATAAATCCGCTCATCGGACGCCCTCGGGTCGGAAAGCCTGAGTCTAGCAACACTCCAGGTTTTCACACAGCCTGGGTCGATTTCGGAAGCCGCCAGGGCCAGAGAGCGGACGCTCCGGCGGGAAAAGGCAGTGCGGTCCCTTCAGATAGGAGAAGGCAGAAGCATGCGTGAAGTTGCTAGTCACACCGTGCGTGCAACGAAGCGAAGCAGGGGGAGGTGCCGGCGACGCGGGACATCTGAAAGCAAGTGTGCGGGTTGTGTTGGACGACGGCTATCAATCGCCGGCATCCGTCATCGCAACGCCGCCTGCATCTCCTTGACGGACTCTGCCGTGTCTTCCATGTCGATGACACTGACGTCGGTATCCAAACCCAGGCGGGCAAAGGCGGAAACTTCGTTCCAGGGCACCTTGGCGTGAGGGTGATCGGTGCCGAAATAGCTTTGCAGGTTCGCCGCTGTCACCACGTCCACCAGGTCCGGTGCGCCGTCGCTGTCGCGTTGGAGGTCCTCGTGCTCCCGGGCCACGGCGATGACCTCCGCCGGAAAGCCCCACTTGGTGAGCAGTGCGGCGCCGATGCGGGTGTGGAGTTCCAGAATGATTTCCCGAAGCACCGCTTCGTCATCCAGCAATTCGGGCACGTCCTCGGCGTATTTGATGACGGGCAGGGCGCCGATGTCGTGGACCAGTCCCGCCAGCATGGCCTGATCGGGCTTCTGGCGGGCAAAGCCGGCCAGGGCCTGGGTGATGGCGGCGACCGCCGTGCTGTGTTCCCAGAATTCACGAAACAGCTTGTCCGTTACCTCGGTGGTGGGCTGAAACATCTGTTGCACGATGATGCTGTTGACGCAATTCTTCACCATGCTGCTGCCCATGCGGGCAACGGCCATGTCCACGCTGTCAATCTGTCTGCTTCCGCGTAGCAGAGGGCTGTTGGAGACCTGGATGAGTCGCGCCGACAGGGCCGCATCCGTGCTGATGATCTTGGCCACGTCCTTGGCGCTGGCGCTCTCGTCGTCGACGGTATCCCGAACCCTGAGGGCGACCTCGGGCAGGCTTGGCAGCACAAGTTTGTCGTGCTCCAGTTCGTCAATGAGGTGGTTGAGAATACTGACCTTCAGGGTGGCGGACATGCTGTGTTTCCTGCGCTCGGAGAGGTGGGAGGGTGCCAAGACTATATCGGGCGCGGAGGCGGAAAATTTATAGTCTCAGTCACCTCCCGTCGTCCGTGGGTGAGGCAGGAACGCGTAAGTCACTCAAAGAAATTGCGATTGAGACAGCGACCTTCCCGGAGAGCGGCCGCCGGCGGCGACGTTGTGATCAGGTTGTCAGGTCTCCACTTCAAGTTACTGTATCTGTTTATATTGTGCGGCACGCCGTCGACGGAGATCGCGCAGTCATCCGCTTGCCGGCTATCCTTGAATGGAAGGCTTTTTCCGGCGTTGTTTGGATTGGCGGTGTCGCGCACCCATGACCGTGCCCATCAAGGATCGGAATGAAGCGGGACGACAGCTCGCCCGCGCACTGGATAGTTACCGGGGCCGCAGCGACCTGCTGGTGCTCGCGCTGCCGAGAGGCGGCGTGCCGGTGGCCGTGGAGGTGGCGCGCGCCCTGGACGCGCCCCTGGATCTGATCCTGGCGCGCAAACTCGGCACGCCCGGCCAGCCCGAGCTTGCCATGGGGGCGGTGGCCAGCGGCGGCGCCCAGGTGGTGAACGCGGACATCGTGGCTGCCCTCGGGATTGCGGACGATGAGCTGAAGGCCGTCGTGGAACGGGAGACCCGGGAGCTGGAACGTCGGGAGCAGGCCTATCGGGGCGCGCGCCCGCGCCCGGCGATCGCCGGCAAATGCGTCATCCTGGTGGATGACGGTGTGGCTACCGGGGCCACCGTGCGCGCGGCAGTGGCGGCCCTGCGCAGCCAGCAACCGGCTCGCCTGGTGATCGCGGTGCCGGTGGCGCCGCCGGATACGGTGGAACGTCTGCGCCGGGACGCCGATGAGGTGATCTGCCCGGAGACACCCGAACCGTTCATCGCCATCAGCCGCTGGTATCTGGATTTTCCGCAGCTCTCGGACAGTGACGTGCGCGAGCTGCTGGCGCAGGCCTGGAACAACACGCAGGGCTAGAACCTGTCTCAAAATCGTGGATCGGTCGTCAAGACAAGGCGCGGATTGCGCGAGGAGCGCAGTTTACACGGGTAAATGAGCACCGCAGCGCGATGCGCAACGCAGGATTGGAGGGCGAGACGCATTTTGAGATAGGTTCCAGGGGAAACACTGCACAGGTGGGTCACGTGGATGACCACCAGGGCGCACGGGCCCGGGCAAACGCGGTTTATACGTGCAAATGAGTCCTTGGAGCGCCTTCGCAGTGTCTTGAACGCCGCTTCAACGGCCTGTGCAAAGCTTCACCGGCAGTGGCGAATGAGAGGGATGGGCGGCTATGCAGCAGATAGCAATTCAGCGCGAGCAGTGGCCGGCCTTCGCCGATGCGTTCAGCGCCGAGCACCATGAGTGGCTGGTGACGGTGGCGAGCGCGGAGACGGGCGGGTTGGGAGACGACCCGCAGTCCTGGCCGCAACGCTGGCAGGCCTTGCATGAGGAAATGCCGCTGGAGCAGCTCGCCCTGACGGAGGCGGGCGGCCGGGTGCAGGGCCGGGTGCGGCTGCACTCGGACGGCGCGCCGGTGAGCGAAACCCTGGAGGACGTGCAGCACGTGATCCGGGTGCGCACGCAGGAGCGCCATGTCGGGCTGCGGATGGACGGGCGGGACAATCGGAGCCTGCTGGTGTGGTTCCGGGTCGCCGCCGCACCCGCGGAGCTGGACGGTATCCTGGAATCGGAGGTGTGAGCGCTGTCGCCCGCGGGGTCGGGCGTCAGCCAGGGTCAAGGAGCGGGGATGGCTGCGCGGGAAGTGACCGTAGAGACCGACGGTGTGGCCCTGGAGGGCGTGATGTCCTTCCCGGAGCGGGCCACCGGCCTGGTGGCCTTCGCCCACGGCAGCGGCAGCAGTCGATTCAGTGTGCGCAACCGGTTCGTGGCGGAATTTCTCAATCAGGGCGGGCTCGCCACGTTGCTGTTCGATCTGCTGACCGCCGGGGAGCACGAGCTCGACCAGCGCACGCGGGCATTGCGCTTCGATATCGATCTGCTCAGCAGGCGGCTGGTGGGCGCTGTCGACTGGTTGGCCGCCGAGCCGGACAGCGCGAATCTGGCCATCGGCCTGTTCGGTGCCAGTACCGGCGCGGCGGCAGCGCTCAATGCGGCGGCGCAACGGCCCGGGCGCGTGGCGGCGGTGGTGTCGCGGGGCGGGCGTCCCGATCTGGCCATGGAGTCGTTGGCGCAGGTGCGGGCGCCGACGCTGCTGCTGGTGGGCGGCCTGGACGAGTCGGTGATCGATCTGAACCGCCAGGCGGCGGCGCGGATGACGGCGGAGCATCGCCTGGAGATCGTGCCCGGCGCCACGCACCTGTTCGAGGAGCCCGGCACCCTGGAGACGGTGGCGCAACTGGCCCGCGAATGGTTCCGGCAACACCTCGCCGGCAGAGCGCACCCTGAAGGGGCGGAAAGATAGCGAATCGACAAGGACGATATGAGACCCGAGACCCCCGTGGATCTGATGCTGTTCGCCCTGGAGGCCGAGCGGGAGCTGGGCGAGCGCATGGCCGCCGCCCTCGGCATTGGCCTGGGGCGCCATGAAGAGCGGGAATTCGAGGACGGTGAGCACAAGGCCCGGCCCCTGGAAAATGTGCGCGGTCGGGACGTGTACGTGGTCTGTTCGCTGTTTGCGGACACCCGCTACAGTGTGAACGACAAGCTGGTGCGCCTGCTGTTCTTTCTGGGCGCTCTGAAGGATGCGGCCGCGCAGCGGGTTACCGCGGTGGTGCCTTACCTGTGCTACGCGCGCAAGGATCGCAAGAGCAAGTCCCGCGACCCTGTGTCCACCCGCTACGTGGCCCGCCTGTTCGAGGCGATGGGCGCCGACCGGATGGTGACCATGGACGTGCACAACCTGGCCGCCTACCAGAACGCCTTTCGCATCCCCACCGAGCATCTGGAGGCCCGCAAGCTGTTCGTGGACCGCTTTGCCGGCCTGGTGGGCGACGCGGAGGTGGCGGTGGTATCGCCGGACGTGGGCGGCATCAAGCGGGCGGACGCCTTTCGCGAGGGCTTGCAGGCCCGTGTCGGGCGTGCGGTGGGAGCCGCCGTCATGGAGAAGCGGCGCAGCGCGGGCGTGGTCAGCGGCGACATGCTGGCAGGCGACGTGCGCGGACGATCCGTCATCATCGTCGACGACATCATCAGCAGCGGCACCACCCTGGGTCGTACCGCCCATGCCTGCCGCGACGCGGGAGCCGTGCGGGTGTACGGGGCCGCGTCCCATGGGTTGTTCGTCGGCACGGCGGAACAGGTCGTGACGGATGCGGCGCTGGCGAAGCTGGTGGTCACCGGCACGGTGCCGCCGTTTCGGCTGCAGTCGCCGGACGCGCTCGGCAGGCTGGAGGTCATCGATGTGGCGCCGCTGCTGGCGGAAGCGGTATACCGAATGCACAGCGGCGGCTCCATCGTGGACATGCTGGCTGTCTGACAGAGCACCCTTCACAGTCGTGCGGCGTAGCGTTCCGCCAGCGCCAGGTACTGTGCCGTCCGCCGCCTCCACTTTTCCGTCGCCTCGCCGTGGTGGTCCTGCAGATGCCAGATCGACAGTTTGGCCCGCAGCAGCGCCCGGCAGGCCTTGTGGAAGTGGACCAGACGGGCGGGCGGGTGATCGCCCGTCGCGTTGCGGTAGCTGTCGAGGATCAGCTCCCCGACCTGGGGTGCGCCCGCGTATTCGCATTCCAGCGCCAGATAGGCCAGCTCGTCGGCCGGATCCACAACCCGAAACCGCCGGTTGAACTCCAGGCAGTCGATGAACAGCGGCGGCGGCCCGACCCAGACATGCTCGGGGCGCAGGTCGCCATGGCCTTCCACGATCCGCCCGGCGGTGACCCGCGCCTCGAACAGCCGGCGATCGCTGTGCAGCACCGCCGTGCATACCGCCACGATGGCCTGGACGGCGTCCAATGAGATCCCGTAGCGCGGGTCCGAGAGTTCGCGGGCGTGCCCCTGGATGTCTTCGGCGAGCCGTTGGCGATAAGCGTCGGGACCCAGGGGCTCGACCGGGGTGCGCTCGTAGAAGGCCACCAGTGCGCGGGTGAAAGCCTCTACCAGCCGCTCGGGCACATCGCCGTCGCGGATGCGCTGATCAAGCATGAGCGCACGTGGGAGCCGGCGCATCTTGACCAGCCAGTCCAGCGGGCGTCCGCGGCCGCCCACCTGCAGCGCGCCTCCCGGGTCGGCTGCCAGGGGCTCCACGGCGAGATAGACGTCCGGCGCCAGACGGCGGTTGAGGCGGACCTCTTCCAGGCAGTCGCGGTGGCGTGCCTCGATGGTGCTGAAGTCCAGGAACGAATAGCGTACCGGTTTCTTGAGCTTGTAGGCGTGGCAGGCCGTGAGAAACACACAGGACATGTGTGTGGTCACCATCTCCACCACGGGTGTCTCTTCCGGGTAGCTCTCCGGGCGGCTGAGGTGGTCTATCTTCGCCTGCAGATCCATGGTCATGGCAGTCCGTTGCGGCAGGGCACAGGCCCCGGCGGCGCCTGTTGCCGTGGAGGTCGGGGTCGGATCCGGTGCCGTGGCGCCTCCCGGCAATTGTGGACCGGAAAAGCGCTTGCGGCACCTTCAGGCGTGGCACCGGCACCGCGCGTGGGTCTGCGGTGATCGATGGCGGCGTGGCCGGGGCGACGCGGGAACGGTAGGGTCTCCTTCCCCCGTCACCTGCTTGGGGCGTGCGGGTACGGCATCGGTGGGCGCTGTGCAATGGCCCCGTTTGCGGTTGAAGTCCCGGGGGCTGCGGTGTATGCAGATATCACCGCCTATGGCAGGGACCGGAGGGCCGCTTTGGAGGTCGACTGCATGAACGGACGCGACTCGCAACGGCCGCTGAGGCGACGGAGATACGCGCAGGCCGGGAGGGGCCCGGCGGCGGTTGGCCTGCTGCTGTGCCTGTTTGCCGCTTTCGGGGTTCGCGCACAGACCGGTCTTTTACTGACGGGGAAGGGGTTGGACAGCGCCGTGGGTGCAGCGGTGGCGCAGGGCGCCCCCGGAGACTTGGGTGCTACCGGCGCCGCGGACGAACCCGCGCGCGACGGCCCCGGCGAGCTCTCCAGGCAGCAAGTGCGGCTTCGCACCCATGCGTTGATGTGGGGCGGTGCCGCCGCGGTCGGTCTGTATGGCGCCACCACCTGGTGGAAGGCGGGTGTCGACGGACGGTTTCGGACCGCCGACGAGGGCTGGTTCGGCCAGAATACGTATGCCGGCGGCGCCGACAAGCTCGGGCACCTGTACAGCGCTTATGTGGGAACCCGGCTGCTTGCCCTGGGCTACCAGTGGGCCGGCAACGACCAGCGCCGGTCGATGAGGCTGGCGGCCGCCACCACCCTCGGGACCCTGATGGCGGTCGAGCTCATGGATGGGTTCTCCAGAGAGTACCGGTTCAGTCTCCAGGATTCACTCATGAACGCCCTGGGTACCGGGATGGGACTGCTGCTGGAACGCGATCCCCGCCTGGACAAGCTCATGGCGTTGCGGTTGCTGTACGAGCCCTCGGACGGCGCAAGCTTTGATCCGGTGGACAACTATTCCGGCCAGACCTACCTGCTGGTACTGAAAGGCGGCGGCATCCCCGGGCTGAACCGCTATCCCCTGATGCGTTACCTGGGACTGGCGGTCGGCTACGGTTCCCGCGGCTACGAGTCCAACGATCCGGCACGCCATAGCCGCCATCTGTATTTCGGGGTGACGCTGGATCTGTCCCCGGTACTCGACGATACGGTGTTCCGCGGCCGGTGGGGGGGAGGCCGGGCCCAGCGCGCCACTGACACCTTTCTCAAATTCGTCCAGCTTCCCGGGACGGCCGCACTGGCAGACCACCAGTTTCCGCGCTAGCCGGTCGTGGCGGTAGGCGGCTTTTCCCCGCTCACCCACTTGTAGAGCGACGCCGATTCGGCCAACCTGCCGGCGTCCTCCATCAAAAGAGGTGAGCGGGGCGCTATGGATCGAACGGAGCGTTTCTACCGGTTGCAGCAGCTGTTGGAGCAACGGCGCGTGGTGCCCCGGGAGCTGGCGTTGGCGGAACTGGGGGTCTCCCTGGCGACCTTCAAGCGCGACCTGGAGTACCTGCGCGAACGTCTGCACGCACCCATCGTCTGGGACCGGGAGCAGGGTGGCTACCGGTTCGAGGCGGCCGATCCCCACGGGCCGCGCTACGGGTTGCCGGGGCTCTGGTTCAATGCGTCGGAGATTCACGCTCTGCTCACCATGGAGCAGCTGCTGGCCAACCTTCAGCCCGGTCTGCTCGAACCCCATGTGGAACCGCTGCGCCGCCGGATCCGGGTGCTGCTGGACAGCGGCGATCACTCCGCCGACGAGGTCAGTCGGCGCATCCGGCTGCTGCAGTCCGCCGCCCGGCAGGTGGACAGCGGCCGCTTCCAGCAGATCAGCCACGGGCTGTTGGCCCGACGGCGCCTGCGCATTACCCATTACAACCGGGCCCGGGACCGGCAGAGCGTGCGGGAGGTCTCTCCCCAGCGCCTGGCCTACTACCGGGACAACTGGTACCTGGATGCCTGGTGTCACGCCCGCCAGGGTCTGCGCAGCTTCGCGGTGGACAGCATCAGGGATGTCGAGGTGCTCGACGCCCCCGCCCGGGAGGTGGCCGCGCCGACTCTGGAGCGTGAGCTGGGCGCCGGGTATGGCATCTTCGCGGGCGCCCGAACCCGGCAGGCCAGCCTGCGCTTCACCCCCGAGCGGGCGCGCTGGGTCGCCGAGGAGCAGTGGCATCCCAGCCAGCGGGGCTGGTTCGAGACCGATGGGCACTACCGGTTGGACCTGCCCTACAGCGGGACCCACGAGCTGGTGATGGACATCCTGAAGTACGGCCCGGACGTGGAGGTGTTGGCGCCGGCGGACCTGCGCCGGTGCGTCGCCGATGCCCTCACCCGGGCCGCCGGTCAATACCGCTGACAGTGGCTCATCCTGTGAGCCAGTAGCCGGCGCATAGTGGCGATACCGTTCATGACTGATGAGGGTATCCCATGGCATCTCCAAGATTCTCCCCGGCAGCCGCCGTGGCCGTGGTCCTGGGCGCGGTGGCGGTCGCCACCGTCAGCGTCGGCGCCGGTCTGCGGTCGGGGCGCAGCGCACCGGGCCTTCACACCTACGTGTCCGGCGTGGCGGCGCGCATCGGGCCCCTGACGCCGCTGACCCGGGTGTTCCGCCCGGGCCAGCGTCTGCGGGCGGTCCGCCTGGGCTGCGGGGCGCCGCTGGTCTGCCCGGTGGCGCTTTACGCCGGCGCCGAGCGGGTGGGGTATCTGCCGGGCAAGGCGGCCCGGGCGGTGGACCGGGTGCTCGCCGGCCGGGGCCGGGTGTCGGTGCGGGTGGTGCAGGTGGACCCCGACGATCCCGTACGGGGCGCACGGGTGCATGTCAGTTGGCGCGGCTAGCAGCTCCGCACAGGCCATTGAAGCGGCGTTCACGCCGTCGCAAAGCCGCCCGGTGGGCAGGGGCGTTGGGGCCGTGACCGGCGCCGGACCTTGCCCTCGGTCGTTGGCGGCCTACTATTTGGGGGGCGGGCACGGCGGCCGCGCGGGGCGTGACGCACCAGCGGAGGTTTCGGACGATGTACGACGGTTACGGATGGCACGGCTACGGCATGGGCTATGACCCGTTCTGGTGGGTGTTCATGGTCCTGATCTGGCTGGTCCTGATCGTGGGTATCGCCGCCATCGTCAAATCCCTGTTCTTTTCCTCCCACAGCGCCGCCGGCAGCGGCCACGAGTCCAAAACCGCTGTGCAGATCCTCGAAGAGCGCTACGCCCGGGGCGAGATCGGCAAGGAGGAATTCGAGCAGAAGCGCAAGGATCTGCGCGCCTGAACGCGCACCGCTCGCCCGTGGGTAGACCGGGCTGTCATGGACCCGGGCGGGGCCGGGCGCCGGGGGTACCGGTCGGGTGGTGTCAGTCGCCGGAATTCGTGCTATTTTTCACCCACCAAGGTCGCTGAGAAGGTAAGGATGGACGAGAACACTCATTTATGGAGCCTGCTGCCGCTCCTCATTGCCACCTTTCCCCTGACTCTCATCTGCTATCAAGTCGCCCGCCAGCGCAACCGGCGCTTCGGTCTCTGGACCGTCTTCTCGGTCATCCCTGTCGTGAACTATTTCGTGCTGTTGTACCTGCTCGGCTCCCGCCGGCTGCGCAGCGAGGGCCGCCAGCGCAGGCTGCAGGCGATCGCCCAGCAGATCGGTCGCTAGACCGACAAAGCGCCTGCCACCGTGGATACCGCGGGTGCGGGCGGGGCCGCCGCGATGCCGTGCCTCGTTACGGCGCACAAGCCGAACCGTGGTGAGCCGTGTTCCGTGGCTTCCCATGGGGCAGGCATCAGTGTCGTTGCCAGACCCGGCGGGACGGCTCCTTGTTCCCTGGAGTGTTGTTTCCTGACACAGGTGCCATGACCGGCATGTGCCGCATGCGGGCGCCCGCTTGCTGTGGAGCATAGGCCATGCCAGCACAGCCATGCCCGATGATTCCGTTTCCGATCTCCGCATGGGTCCCGCGGAGCGGGGCGTAAGCCCCACCCCGTGGACGATTTGCACCGTTTGTGGGCCGCGCCGGGGGCGGCGGCGGCACGATGGTGCCGTCCCCGCCGTGGCACCGCTCTTGCAACAATCAGGGAATACCCCGAACCACTCATTGATGCGCCGCCGGAGGTGGCGGCGCAGCGAACCGGCCAGGGAGGTCTGTGATGAAATACCACCGTCTAGGCAGCACCGGGCTCAAGGTCTCCGAACTGTGTCTCGGCACCATGACCTTCGGGTCCCGCTTTCTGAACATTGCCACCGTCGACCAGCAGGGCGCGGACACCATGGTGGCCCGTGCCTGGGAAGCCGGGGTGAATTTTTTCGATACCGCCGACGTGTATTCCTACGGGGAGTCGGAAACCCTGCTGGGCCATGGCATACGCACCGCCGGCATGCCACGGGATTCGGTGGTGCTGGCCACCAAGGTACGTTCCCCCATGAGCGAGGCGGCCTCCGACGGCAGCGGCGACGTGAACAACGTGGGCCTGTCGCGCAAACACATCATGGCCGCCTGCGATGCCAGTCTGAAGCGTCTGGGTACCGACTACATCGATCTCTACCAGGTCCACGGCTGGGACGCGGTGACGCCCATGGAAGAGACCCTGCGGGCGCTGGATGACCTGGTGCGGGCCGGCAAGGTTCGCTATGTGGGATGCTCCAACTGGCCGGCCCGCAAGCTGGCAAAGGCGCTCGCCCTCGCCAATGGGGAGCGCTGGGCCCCGTTCGTTTCCCTGCAGGCCTACTACTCCCTGGTGGGCCGGGATCTGGAGCACGAGCTGCTGCCGCTGTGTCGGGAGGAGAACCTCGCCGTCCTGCCCTGGTCGCCCCTGTCGGGTGGCTTCCTGACCGGCAAATACCGCCGGGACGGCAGCGGACCCGCGGGGGCCCGGCGCACGGACTTTCAGTTTCCGCCCATTGACGAGGCCCGTGGCTACGACGCGGTGGAAGCGCTGGAGTCGGTGGCGGGCGAGCACGACGCCAGCGTGGCGCAGGCCGCCCTGGCGTGGCTGCTCCACCAACCCCAGGTGACTTCGGTCATCATTGGAGCGAAGAATCTGGAACAACTGGAGGACAACCTGGCCAGCGCGGAGCTGACGCTGTCGGACCGGGAACTGGATGCTCTCCATTCGGTGACCGAACCGCCGGCGCAGTATCCCGGGTGGATGGTCAGCCGTCAGAACCAGGGCCGCAGCGTCGACTGATGCGCCTGCAGCGCGGCGGGCCCCGAGCGACCCGGCCGGCGTTTCCCGACGTTAACCGGGCACCGCCGCTGCGGCCCGTCAGCCACGGCCAGGAGGGCCCGGCCTCAGGCGGGTTGATCGCCCATGGGCCGGGCCCCACGGTCCGCGCCCGCCCGGCAGGACGAAACATGGACCGCCGCCGGCGGCGACCGCTATAGTGTTAACAGGTTGTAAAATCCGGTCAGCAGTGTCGGGCCGAGGGGCGCGTTTCCCCGTTGGGTCGGGTTCGGCCGCCGGCGCGCAAGCGGCGGACGTTCATGGGGATCGCAGATAACGGGGGAGCTGTTTCATGGACCACCCGGGTGTGAAGGGGATTGTGCTGTGGAGCGCGGCCGCGTTCGCTGCCCTGACCTGCGCGACGGCTTGGGGCGCCGATCGATTCAACGGCGCGCTGGTGGGTTTCGAAATCACCAAGCCCCCGGGCTGGCACTTCATGACCGTCGCGCGGGATGTGCAGTTCGCCGGAGAGGGCCAACCGGCCGCCGCCGCCAGGCTGGCCGCCATGCGCAGGCATGCCAACGGACCGCTGGTGGTCATGACCAGGTACCCGGAGCCCTACGGGGACCTGAACCCCAGTGTCGAGGTGGCCATCCGGCCCCTGGGCGTGCTCAAGGGCGCCAGCCCATCCGCCATACTGGCGGCGGTCATCACGCCAATGGCGGACGAGTTCTCCCATTACCGAGTCGATCAATATCCCGAAGCCACGCGGCTGGGGGGCCGGCGCGCCGCCTACATGCGCTTCAACTACGTGCTTCCCATGAAGGACGGTCGCAGCGTCCCCACCACCTCCGAGCTCTGGGTGGTCCCCAGAGGGGACTATTTCTTCCTGATCGGTGCCGGGACGCGGCAGGACCAGAGCACGGGGTCGCGAACCGAAGTCCATGCCATCGTGGATTCGGTTGTCATTCGAGATCAATAAAATATCTATACAACAATAAGATCTATGAACTTGCTTAAGGCGATTATCGCCTGAATCCGGATACCCCGTCGAGGCTGTCGAGGCCCCGCCGAGCGGTGGTACGCGCTCCGTAAAGGGGTCACGATGCCGGTTCCGGCTATTGACAGGTCCCGATCCGACGTCCTTCCATAATCTGATGCATTTCCATGGCTTGACCGCCTTCATTCATGTGAAAGGTCATGTTGCCATGGTAATGGGTACCACTGAATTGGATCTTGCCGGTGCCCGAGCTGCGGTGGCCGTTGCTGTTGCACTCCACCCGCCAGGTGACCGTGTCGCCGGATATCTTCTGGTCCACCATACGGCAGGCCTGACCCGGTTGGGGCGAGCTGTTGGGCACCAGGTCCTTCCTGGTCAGGCAGTAGCGATGAGTCACCGGCGGGATGGCCATGGGCATGCCGGGCATCTCGGTCTTCACCTGCACCTCCCACAGGCCCGGCCGTACATTCGGGGCCGCGGCGGCAGGTCCGGCGTGAATCCCCATGACAAGCAAAACGGTGAGCGGTATCAGCGGTCTTGTTTTCATGATTGTTGTCGTCCTGTTCCGGCGTGTTTCCCCAGTCGTCAGTATAGCCGGGCGGGGGCGCACGCCGCCCGCCCGAATACCCTGGCGCCCGGCGGTCAATCGCGACCCTCGGGCGCGCTATAATGGCCGGACCGCCGCAACGGCGTGCCGGCAGCCCCATGGATCCGACCATTTTTCATCCCGCCGTACGTGCCTGGTTCAACGCCCGCTTCGCGGTGCCCACACCGCCCCAGGCCCGGGCCTGGGCGTCGATCAGGGCCGGGCGTCATACCCTGGTGGCCGCGCCCACCGGCTCGGGCAAGACCCTGGCGGCGTTCCTGGCCGCCATCGACGATCTCGTTCGAGAAGGAATTACCGGCGCGCTGCCCGACGAAACCCGGGTGCTGTACATATCGCCCCTGAAGGCGCTGTCCAACGACATTCAACGCAATCTGGACGAGCCGCTGGCCGGCATCGAACAAGCCCTGGCGGCGGCCGGTGAGCCGGCGGCGGGTATCCGCACAATGGTGCGCACGGGGGACACGCCCCAGGCCGTCCGTGCGGCCATGCGACGCCAGCCGCCCCACATCCTGGTGACCACCCCCGAATCCCTGTACATCCTGCTGACCAGCGACAGCGGCCGGCGCATGCTGGGCACGGTGCGCACGGTGATCGTGGATGAAATCCACGCCCTGGTGGGCAGCAAGCGCGGTTCCCATCTGGCCCTGTCCCTGGAACGGCTGCAGGCGCTGACTGCGGCACCGCCGGTGCGTATCGGCCTGTCCGCCACCCAGAAGCCCATCGAGGCGGTGGCACGCTTCCTGGTGGGCAGTCCCGGCGTGCAACCGGACGGCAGTGCCGACTGCGCCATCGTGGACACCGGTTACAGCCGGGAACGGGATCTGGCCCTGGAACTGCCCCCCGTGCCCCTGGACGCAGTCATGGCCAACGATGGCTGGACGCTGATCTACGACCGTCTGGCCCGGCTCATTGACGATCATTGCACCACCCTGGTGTTCGTGAACACGCGCCGCATGGCCGAACGCATGGCGCGACACCTCTCCGAGCGGCTGGGCGAGGACCGGGTGACGGCACACCATGGCAGTCTGTCCCGGGAGCACCGGCTGAACGCCGAGCAACGCCTCAAGCACGGGCAGCTGCGTGCCCTGGTGGCCACCGCCTCTCTGGAGTTGGGCATCGACATCGGGGACGTGGATCTGGTCTGCCAGCTGGGCAGTCCGCGCTCGGTGGCGGCGTTCCTGCAGCGGGTGGGACGTTCCGGCCACAGCGTGGGGGCGACCCCGAAGGGCCGCCTGTTCCCCCTCAGCCGGGACGATCTGGTGGAATGCGCTGCACTGCTGGATGCGGTGCGCCGTGGCGAGCTGGACCGGGTGCACATGCCCGCGACCCCGCTGGACGTGCTGGCCCAGCAACTGGTGGCCGAGGTGGCCGGCCGGGAGTGGGAGGAACAGGCGCTCTATGAGCTGGTGTGCAGGGCCTGGCCGTACCGCGATCTCACGCGGGAAACGTTCGCGGACGTGGTGCGCATGCTGGCCGACGGATTCGCCACCCGCCGCGGACGCCGTGGCGCCTATCTGCATCGGGATGCCGTGAACCGGCGCCTGCGGGCCCGTCGGGGCGCGCGGCTGGCGGCGGTCACGTCCGGCGGCACCATTCCGGATCAGGCGGACTTCGATGTGGTGCTGGAACCCGAGGGCCATCGGGTGGGCTCGGTGAACGAGGACTTCGCCATCGAGTCCCTGGCCGGCGACATATTCCAGCTGGGCAACACCGCCTACCGTATCCTGCGGGTGGCCGAAGGCAAGGTGTGGGTTGCCGACGCCCAGGGCCAGCCGCCCAACATTCCATTCTGGTTCGGTGAAGCGCCGGCGCGCACCGACGAGCTGTCGGCGGCGGTGTCGCGCCTGCGGGCCGGCGTGGAGGCACGCCTGTACGAGCCGGAGCTGGCGCAGCGCTGGCTGGCCGAAGAGGTCGGCACCGGGCAGGCGGCGGCTGCGCAGATCGTGGCCTACCTGGGCGCTGCCAGAGCTGCCCTGGGCGGGTTGCCGACCCTGCAGCGGGTGATTTTCGAGCGCTTCTTCGACGAGGCCGGTGACCAGCATCTGGTCGTTCACTCCACCTTCGGCGGGCGCATCAACCGGGCCTGGGGACTGGCCCTGCGCAAGCGCTTCTGCCGTACGTTCAATTTCGAGCTGCAGGCGGCGGCCACCGAGGACGCCATCGTGCTGTCCCTGGGCGCCACCCACAGCTTCCCCCTGGACGAGCCCGCCCGCTACCTGAAACCCGACACGGTGCGGGAGGTACTCATCCAGGCCCTGCTGGTGGCGCCCATGTTCGAGGTGCGCTGGCGCTGGAACGCCACCGTCGCCCTGGCCATCGCCCGCATGCGTGGCGGCAAACGGGTTGCGCCCCAGCTGCAGCGCATGCAGGCCGAGGATCTGGTGGCGGTGGTGTTCCCGGATCAGTTGGCCTGTCTGGAGAACATCGCCGGCGATCGGGAGGTGCCCGACCATCCTCTGGTCAATCAGACCATCGAGGACTGCCTCACCGAGGTCATGGACATCGGCGGGCTGCAGCACCTGCTGGGGGAACTGGCCGCCGGCCGTATCGAGCTGTTGACCCGGGACACCGTGGAGCCCTCGCCGCTGGCCCAGGCGGTGCTGGTGGCCAACCCCTATGCCTTTCTCGATGATGCCCCGGCGGAGGAGCGCCGCACCCTGGCCGTGCAGAGCCGGCGCTGGGCCGGCTACGATGCGGACGACCTCGGCCGTCTCGATCCCCAGGCCATCGAGCGGGTGCGCCGGGAGGCGTGGCCGGAAGCAGCCAGCCCGGACGAGCTGCACGACGCGCTGATGGTGATGGGCTGTCTGACGGCGTCCGAAGCGTTGCCCTGGACGTCGCTGATGGACGCCTTGTGCGCCGCCGGTCGGGCGAGTCGCTGTGAGTGCGGCGGGTCCGGTCTTTGCGTCGCCACGGAGCGGCTGACTCAATGGCAGGCAGTCCATCCCGGTCTGCGCTGCGAGCCCGCCGTGACGGTTCCGACCGAGTTCGGCCATCCCTGGGAGCGGCAGGACGCGTTGCGCGAGCTGCTGCGGGGCCGTCTCGAGGGGCTGGGACCGGTGACCGCCGTCCGACTGGCGGGCGATCTGGGCGTTGAGACACCCGCAGTGCAGTCCGCTCTGGT
>Ga0102956_1000401_pt1 | contig 15649 bp, 13 predicted proteins | sample SalPonF2_A_D2_MG_FD_84515 | JGI IMG/M metagenome (GOLD analysis project Ga0102956, IMG submission 84515) | Salt pond soil microbial communities from South San Francisco under conditions of wetland restoration - Salt Pond MetaG SF2_A_D2_MG ...
AATTCGAGGGAAAGCTGATGCCGAGGCCACAAAAATATACGGCGATGCCTATAGTCGGGATCCGGAATTCTATTCCTTTTCCAAGACCCTAGAACTCTACCGGGAGCAGGAGCACAACAAAACGAGGATGATATTGACGACAGATAGCGATTTTTACAAATATCTGAAGGAAATTCCTCGTTAAAAGAAAAAGAAAGAAAAAAAATGATAAAATACGAATTTTTCGTATTGCGGTCAGGCGGAATTGGTGTATATTAGGGAAAGGTCTGCGCGGTTCGTACCGTGTTGCCCCTAACGGTGTTCGATAAAAGCATCGCTGGGGGCTTTTTTTTGGCAGGTCTTTATCTACTGCAGCAGCTCTGAATATAGATCTTCGATACCCTCGATTTCTTCCTGCAAATACGTTTTGATCTTTTTGGTGATTCTAACTTGTATCTGCCGTACGCGCTCACGGCTGATTCCGTAAACGTCCCCGATCTCCTGCAAGGTCATAGGGTCTTCGGCCATGAGTCTGTGGTCGAAAATAAATCGCTCTTTCTCAGGTAAAGTGGTCCTGAAAGAGGCCAGTTTTTCCTTGAGGAGTTCTTTCCTTTCGAAATCTGCAAGCTGTTCGTCTGCCCCGACATCATCGGACGGAATGAAGGATTGATGGTCGCTGTCAGAGTCTTCTTTGACAGGAGCATCAAGAGACACCTCCCAGCTACCCAGCCGTTGATCCATTTCAATGACTTCAGATTCTTTTACATTCAGCCTTTCGGCCAGCAACTTAGGTCTCGGCTCAAATCCCATGGCCAGCAAGTTATCTTTTTCTTTACGAAGATTGAAAAAAAGCTTGCGCTGGGCTTGGGTGGTGCCGATCTTGACAAGTTTCCAATTGTCCATAATGAATTTGATGATGTACGCCTTGATCCAGAATGAGGCATAGTAGGAGAGCTTAAAACCGCGGTATGGGTCGAATTTTTTCACTGCCTGCATCAAGCCAATATTACCTTCCTGAATCAGATCCATTAGATTACGCATCCAGTGGCGCTGAAAGCTCAGGGCAATCTTAACAACCAATCTCAGGTTTGAGGTAATGAGCCGATAAGCAGCTTCCATATCGCCCTTTTCTCTATAGCGAATAGACAGCCGCCGTTCTTCCTCGCGGCTCAGAAGGGGATACCGTTTGATTTCCATGAGGTAGTGCTTGAGCGGATCATAGGGAACGAGAGAATCAGAAGAGTAGCTTTTCAGCGGTGCCATTTCGCTTTCTTCGAAGGCGAAGTCTGCAGCTTGCTCTAAAGTATTATCTTCTTCTTTTTTTTTCTTTTTTGCCTTGCTCGCCATGTTTACAATTTATCCTTTTATCTAGCCACCTTGGAGAGAGAGGATTCTTGGACCGTCCAAATATAATAGGCTACTTCAGGTGAGCATTCATGTCAAGCCAGTCTCAAAGAGGCTAGTCATTCACAGATTACTGTGTACTAATCAACAACTTGACTATTTTATGAATGAACGAATTCCTTAATCCCGAAATTCCGCAATCCGCAATCCGAAATCCCAAATCTGAAAACTGACCCTTACATTGACTCAAGAACCAGTCCATCTTATCGTTGAATTATACGGGCTAGAGAAAATGCTGCAAGGTGTCACTCAACTCGCTTTCAAGCACAAGGCGAATTTGGGAAAGGGGAAGGAAATGACGAGGGAGGTGTTATTCCTGGACTTAATTGAGACAGAGGAAGGAGAAGGGGCACCGCCTCGTATGCGACTGGTGGTTAGGGCCTACCCCTCAGACGAAAAGGGCTATGCTTCGCTGACCCCTGAATGTAACACAATGGAAGGGTTCGAGCAGGCGGTGGTCGAAATCAAGAAGAGGATGGACAGTGTCCTGGAGAGGGCAAGGGAGACTTTTCAACAATACCAGGCCCAGGCCAAAGGTGAAAAAGCGGTATCGGACTTCCATAACGCTGAGGAGATTTGGCAAGCTTTGGAAGAGTGTTCTTCCCTAGAAGAAATGCGAGAGCTCTTCAATGGACTGAGCGTAAGAAAGCGGCAGGAAGTAGCCGATTTTGTCTTAACCCAGCTGAATATTTTCAAAGGTGCCGCCTCAACATTCTCCCAGCATTATAACGAAGGGGAATATCTGCTCGAATGAGGAAGGCAAAGCGCATAGCGTCAATCAGTCAAATTGTCAAATCGTAAATGGTGAACGGTAAGCGGTAAACAATTCATGTGTTTGACTAATTACCTAATTCTCTAATTAACCAACCTGCCTGCTGCCCTCTACCGATTACAACAAATGACAGCGAAGCGTCTTGACCTAATGACGGCGAAGCCACATGACGCGAAGCTCGATGAGAGCTGAGCACTGCTGCCAGCTGGGCATTAAGACTGCTTTGCTCTCTGTATACCAATGAAAATAAGAAGAATGCCGTAGAGGCTCAAGCGAAAGCTGGGCACTGTGGTCCAGATAAATTCCTGGGCTGCGGAGAGGATGAGAGCTCCCAGGAGAGGACCCCAGGTGGTTCCTGGCTTGAGGAGCAAACACATAAGCAGCGGAGCAAGAGAATTTTCCAGGCCGAAAGCCTCTGCCGGGATCACAAAAGATATCTCTTGTGCATGCAGGCCTCCTGCCAGGGCTGCCGGAACTGCGCTGAAGATTAATGCCAGCCTTTTTACTTGCCCGCAGTTTATCCCCACTGATTCGGCCATTTCTTCGCTTTCCCGTGTTGAGCTGAGCTTCAGCCCCAATCTCGATCTACAGAGAAGCCAGTGCGCACCAACTACTAGCAAACTCAAGATTAAGGCAAGAGAATAGGTCAACATTGGGTCATGGTTTGGCGGCAGAGAAAGACCGGCAGCTCCCCCGGTCCACCATGATAGGTTACTTGTCAACTGGCCGCCCAGCAAGAGGAGGCCCAGCGTGGCCAAGGCAAACACGGCTCCATGTAAGCGAAAGAGTGGCAGGCTCAGGAGGGCAGCGGCAGGTAGGGCCAGACATGCCGCCAGCACGAGGGCGAGAAGAAGCGGTTGGCTGTGCTTGAGAGCCAATGCTGTGGTGTAAGCGCCCAGGCCGAAGAACAGTCCATGTCCCAAATAGAGATAACCCAACAGGCCACCCACAACGTCATAGCTCAGTGCCATTGTTACATACAGCAGGATGGTGAAAAGAAGAATTCTGGCGTACTCACCCCAAATGGTAGGAATGAGTAGGAGTGCTGCCACCAGACCACAAACGGGAATGAGAGCGAGACCGAGCCGTTTTAATCGTACCTGTTTGTTGGAAAAGATCGGCATGGCATCAGAAAGTGATTGATCTAATTATATTAAGAATTTCTTATTTTTATGATCTATATTGTTTGGTTGGCCCATAATGGCTGCAACCGGTTCCCTCCAGGCCTCGACTTACTTCACACCTCCTGACGGACGGTGCTTGCTTTCCTGACAAACAATCCTTGAGGTCGCCAGCAAAGGAAAGCGAGCAGTAAGGCAACAGAGAGGAAATTGGCCCAATGGGCCCCAAAAGGTGTAGCGAGCATGGTTTCCAGAGTGCCGAGTGCCAGCCCACCAGCGAGTGGTCGAGTGAGGGATCCGCTTCCACTTATGACAACAATAAAAAGCGCTTTCAGTGTTAATGGCAGGCCGAGATGAGGACTGACGGTAAAGAGGGTGACGTAAAAAAGGCCTGCCATGGCAGCAAGGGCGGTAGCCATGGCGAAGGCGACGCCAGTGACTCGAGTCTGGGAGATCCCTACCAAGGTGGCCCCTGTGGGTTCCTGGGAAAGAGCCCGGAGGCGCCGCCCACTGTCGGTGCGACTAAGCCATAACTGTAGAGCTGCTGAGATAACCAGCATGAGGATAAGCACAACTAATCTGTTGCCGGGTAGATAAATTTCCCCCAGTCTGATCGTGGCGAATTGGCTCACCAAACCAGCCATGGAGCTGTCCCATAAAGTTAAAGTTCCTTCTTCAAGTATAAAGGCCAGGCCGAGAGTTATGAGCAATGCCGGGATCAATAAGGCATCAGAGGAACGTTTGAGGGAGGACTGAAGGAGGCAGCGAAAGGTTAGCCAGCCTAGACCGGCAAATATGAGTGGCACCAAGATAAAGCTTGGGAGCATGCCTGCGGGCCAGAACTCATGAATGGCCTGAAAGGTGAAGGCGGCCAGGACCAGAAATCCTCCGTGGGCCAGGTTCAGCAGACCGAGCACTCCAAAACAAAGGGCCAAGCCCACAGCAACCATGGCGTAGATGCCACCAAGGAGTAGGCCGCTCAGAAGGAGTTGGGTGAACGTTGCTAGGTCCATTTGATTGCAATCAAAGGTTTACTAAACCACTCATATCCCACATCGTGCCTTTCATTCTGCCTGCTGGCACACGCCTTGCGCCTTGCACCCTGCGCCTTGAGCCTTTTTATCGTTTGTCCCACGCCGGCGTGGGGTATATATGCTCCCCTGTTGCCACCTCAGATGGCCAGATGATCTGGTACGTACCGCTTTGGATTTGAGATGGGTATGTGTTAATTGCGCCAACGCCGTTTTCTGCGAACCATATGGGTCCACCTATGGTTGTAATCCTCAAATCTTTCAATGTCTTCATGAGGGGTGCAGGCTCCAGAGTGCCCGCCTGACCGAGAGCCGCCTCCGCGATTTCAAAGGCCATCATGTAAGCCGGAGACCAGGGATAGTCGTCCACATCGATTTTTGCATTCCTGAGCAGGGCCAGGAATCGCTGGGGCTTGCTATATTTCATACCAGGCTCCCAGTATGACTGGCCCACCACGTAGTCGGCCGCATCTCCGAGGGGCTGTCGAAACACGCCGCTGTGATGTATGCAATGAAATTCCCGGGGAGTTAAATTTAGCTCCTTGGCCTGTTTCATGAAAGCCACTGCAAAAGGGATGTTGGAGGAGACGTAGACGATATCAGGGTTGAGCTTTTTGAGTTTCAGGATGACCGGTGTGAAGTCGCCGATATCCGGAGGGAGCACCTCGCCACTCAGCACCTTGAGTCCTGCCTGTTCAGCCAGTTTTCGCGAACCTTTATAGACGCCGACGGGATGGAGAGTATCTTCTACTACGAAACCAACCGAGCGGGCCTTTTTTTCAGCCTTGACCATTTCCCAATAGCGATAGGTGTATCTGGATGCGGCATCGATTACGCAGACGATCCACTTGAAACCACGGTTGTAGACCTTCGGGGAGTTGGCACAGATTGCTATGAATGGCACCTGGTGCTGTTCGGATGCGGTGCTTGCAGCAAAGGTGAGGGGGCTGCTGTAGGGACCGAAGAGTAAATCAACCCGATCCACGGTTACCAGCCGTTCATAGAAACGCCGGGCGGTGGCTGCATCACTGCGGTCATCATAGGTAATCAGTTTCAAGGGTAGTTTTCGACCGTACTTCTTCAGGTAGATTCCGCCTTGGCGATTTACCTCGTCCACCCAGGCCTGAAAGAGTCGTTGAAAAGGACCTATCTCAGTGGAAAATTTGCCGGATACAGAGACGGTTGCGCCCACCCTGATGGCATCGGGGGCTTGTGCACCCGAATCTGGAACCAGGATTGAAAAGCTGCAAAGAACAATTCCAGCAAACCAGACAAAAAAGACTCGTTTTCCCATGACTTCACCTCTCTAATTTGTTGCTCGTCCGGAAACGATTCGCTGTCATTCTGAGCGAAGCGAAGAATCTCCAGCAGAAATGGGAACTACGAGATTCTTCGTCGTCCCGCCAACGGGGGACTCCTCAGAATGACATCTGAGGACTGTGATTTCGGGATGAGCCTAAACTTAAAAAACCATCCAGCACCCCCACAACTCCCTCCCCCGCGAGGGGGAGGGTAGGGGTGGGGGTGAAAGGCATGTTGCAATCAAAAAAGGGCCTAAACTTCAAAAGCCACCCAGCGCGAGTCTGGATGGCTTTCACCTAGAGCATAACTCGATAACAAAACTCTATTAAGCCGCATCCTTCAGTGGGCTCTATGTGTTTAACTTTTATCCGGTTCTTGGCCACCATGTCAAGAGCAAATGAGAGGCGAGAATGGAATGATTCTGTCAGGTAAATGTGGTATACAATCCAGGGACTGTACTCTATCTCAAGGTGTAATGCCACTTTCCATGGACACGAAGAATCTTCATATCACCGATCTCTTCAAGAACTTCGCCAAAGTACAGCAAGAGCTGTTGAGGGACTGCCAGTCTGAAATGCGGCAACCCGTTAACGGAAGGTTTGACCGCTTGCTTGCCCACCGGTCGTTCCAGGCGGACTCTTCAGTATTGAGACGAGCTTTACTCGATCCCTACTTCCCCCTGGGCATGTTGGAACAAACGGTTTTTGCAGACGTTGACGGCATGCGCTTTTATATTAATAAACGGAGGCACGATCTGGAACCTGGACTCACCGAGGAACTGGAGAAATGGTCGGAGGCTTTTCTCCGGATCCGACTCGACATTCAGAAGCTGTTTGATCCCGAGACAATCACGTGTATTCCCCTGGATGGTAAGAGACACCAGCTTCCCACAGGTCAATGGTGCACACTGTGCGGGGTGTGCTGTCAGATTGGCGGTGTTCCGCCTCTACCACCAGCTGGTGTCCGGTATCCAGACTACTGGAATACCTATCTGGCTGGAGGTGCAGTAAATAACCAGCAGTTATGTCCTTTTCTGTTCCAGTACTTCGGTGAACAGAGATTCTTCTGTGCCATCCATAACATCAAGCCCATAGCTTGTCGTCAGTTCGGTGAGGAAGAGTGTCGCCGCCGTCTTGTCGAGCGAGGCTTGCACCAGTATCACGTTACTCACGCATGAAAAGCTTCTCATTTATTCATACTGCCGACCTACACCTGGACAGTCCCTTCAGAGGGTTGCGTCAGGTGGATGGTGAAATTGCCGATCTTCTCAAGGATGCCACCTTTCGAGCCTTCGATAATGTGGTGGAGCTTGCCCTGAAAAACAAAGTGGATTTCCTCCTGGTGGCGGGCGATGTCTATGATGCCGCCGATCGTAGTTTGCGGGCGCAACTGAAATTTGCAGATGGTTTGAAGAAACTTGCCGTTGCAGGAATTCGCTCGTTCGTCTGCCACGGGAACCATGACCCTCTGGATGGTTGGTCCGCATCCCTTCATTGGCCGGATGGGGTCCACATTTTTGGCCCCCAATTGGAATCAGTCTCGATGTCAATAGGGGAAGAAGAAGTGGTTCTGATTCATGGCATCAGTTACCCCCATAACCAGATAGATGATTCTTTTGGCAGGGGGTTTAAGCGTCAGGGCTCGCAGCCGTTCCAGGTTGGCCTGTTTCACTGCAGTGTGGGGAGTGACCCAGCGCATGAGATCTATGCGCCCCGCACTCAGGAGGAATTACTGACTGCAAACCTGGATTATTGGGCCCTGGGCCATGTTCATAGACACAGGGTGCTGAAAGATGGTCATCCCTTTATCGCTTATCCAGGAACTACACAGGGGCGGCATATCCGTGAAACTGGTCCCCGGGGCTGTTTGCTCGTTCAGGTTAGTGGCAGCGGAGAAGTCTCGGCTAGGTTTGAGCCGGTTGATGCGGCGCGCTGGTTTTCCCATGAACTGCACATTGATGATCTTGAGACTGAAGGGGATTTGGTGGAGGCGTTGGAAGGAGTGTGTGAGGAAACCCGGAATGAAGCCCAAGAAAGGCCAGCGATTATGAGAATCAGTTTGCGCGGTCGAGGTCCTCTGCATTCGGTTCTCCGGAGGGGACAGGTGGTAGAGGATCTTACCGAACGATTACGCGAAATCGGGATGGAGTCGAAACCACAGGTTTGGATTGAGCAGATCCTGGTGAATACCAGTACTGCAATTGATTTGGATTCCAGGAGGCAATCTGCTGATTTCCTTGGTGAGGTTTTGCGGGTTATAGAGGGTTTCCGTCTGGAGCCGGAGCAGCTCCACGAGTTAGTCTGCGAGCTTTACCAGGATCGGCGTGGCAGGAGATTCCTGGAAACTCCTGCTGAAAGTGATCTCTTAGAAGTTCTGGATGAGGTCGAAAGTTTGTGTTTGGATGAGTTGGTGGAAGAGGAGTCTTCGTGAGACTTGCGGGCCTACATATTGACGGCTTCGGCATCTTTCACAATTTGGATATTACCGGATTGTCTCCGGGGCTGAATGTCTTTCTCGGCGAGAACGAATCCGGCAAGACCACCTTGTTAGCCTTTCTCCGAATCATTTTATTTGGCTTCCCTCCGGGTCAGCGGCGGGAGAACATCTATCCACCTCTGGCAGGTGGACGCCATGGCGGTTATCTGAACCTGTTGAGCGGTGACAAGGAAGAGTATGTGGTCAGCCGTTACCATGGAAGCAAAAGGGGGCCGTTGACCGTTGCTCTGCCTGACGGAAGTCAGGGAGACGCAGAGGTGGTACGTCAACTTACTGGTGCCGCCACCGAAGACCTCTTTCGTACGGTCTTTGCCTTCAGTCTTGAGGAATTGCAGCGCTTTGAATCCCTCAAAAAACAGGAGGTCAAAGCTGCGATTTACAGCGCTGGCGCCGGTGTTGGCAAAACTTCCATAGCCCAGGTAGAGAAAGGGCTCGAAGCCTCCATTGGGCGGCTCTATAAACCTGGAGGAAAAAATCCAACAATCAATACTCTTTTTAGAGAGTTGCAGGAGATAGACCGGACAATAGGGGAGAAAGTAGCAGAAATAGACCGGTACGATGAATTGCGCCATGAGCTGGACCAGGTGGCTGCGCAGATAGACCTCATGAAAGATCGTCTGGGCACCAAGAGGCGCAGGCTCGAAAGGGTCAAACTCTTGGAAGCGGCCTGGGAGGACTGGATAAATCTATGCAGGGTTCGGGAGGAACTGGCAGAGCTTCCCAAAATCGAAGTGTTTCCAGCCGACGGTATCAGCCGCTTGGAGAAACTGCAGGAAGGCAAGCGGCTTTTGAATAATCACAAAGTTGGATTGGTACACAAGATTGAACAGTCGGAAAAACAGTTAGGCAGTATTGAAGTGCAACAAAAGTGGCTGGATGCAGCTGAGGATGTCCGTTTGCTGAATAGGGGACTGGACCGTTTTTCTGCGTCCAGACAAGAACTTACGGAATTACAACCGCGCTTGGAGCAGGAGAAAGAATCTCTGGCAAAAGAGCTCAATGCCTTGGGGCCGAACTGGAACCTGGAAATCCTGAGTAACTTCGATGCTTCCATCAGTGCCAGGGAAGAGATTCACCGCAATCAGGAGAGGCTGACTCAGGTTCGAGATGTTCAACGTCAGGCGGAGCGCAGCATGGCCCATGCCAAGAGCGCTTTGGATCAAGCGAAGGCAAGGGCAGGGGAAGCAGAGAAGGCGGCAAAGCAAATTCCAGAGCCGAAGGAAAAGGACCCTCGTGTCCTGTTGGAACGTCGGCGCAGCCTGAGGTCACTGCGCAACCTGATTCTGTCAGGACAGGAGCTCCAGAATGATTTGGAGGGTCTCAAAGAGCGTCAGGAAGACCTTCAAGAGCAGGAAGATCGCTTGCACCAGCAACTGGAAGCCATAAGGACAGTGCCGTTATGGCCCACGGGTTTTGCGGGCTTCGCTTCTGTCGTAGCTGGTATGGTTATTGGCTGGTATTGGGGGGTGGCTGCCGGATTGACCATAGCTTTCGTAGTACTGCTCATTAGTCTTGCTTTGGCCTGGAGTACGCTACAGCAGCGGCGCCAGCAGGAAGTTCAGGCCGAGCTTCTGATGCAGCAACTTGAGCAGGTACTGGAAAAACTCAATTCCCTGAATGGGGAAGAGACGCAGTGCTCGGAGCAGATAAGCTCAAGTGTACAGGAGGTGGAGCGGCAAGCAGCGGCCATAGGGATAGCTGGGCACGTGACCCTTGAAGGGGTGGATAGAGCCGAAGCTGATGTTGAGGTTGAGCAAGAAACCCTCCACCGGTGGCAGCCTGCGAGTCAACGCTATCATGAGTCAAAAGAGGATTTGGAGAGGCGTCAAAAAGAACTGGATGAGGCTGAGAAAAATTCGGCTGAGGCGCTCAAGAAGTTCCAAGATTTAGAAAAGCAGTGGCAAGGCTGGCTGCGACAGGCAGGTCTGGCGGAGAACCTCTCACCACATGGTGCGCTGGAGATAATGGAGCGGATTCGCACCCTGCGCCAACAGGCAGGGTCCCAGGCTCAGCTTGAAGAACGGTTCCAACTCCTCGAAATATCAGTGAAGGACTACGAAAAAAATGCAGAGGTAATCGCTGAGAAAGTGGAAGCAAGGGATCTGCTGCGGGAGGATGCCGATACGGTAGTTTACCGACTGGTGGAGGGATTGGAGCGAGCCGAGGAGGCGCAAAGAAAATACGACATGCTTCAGCGGCAGCTAGAGGATTACCAGGCCGAAAAGAAGCAAAAAGAGGACGAACTCCAACAGCTGGAGAAGGAATTAGAGAATCTTTACAGAGAAGGCGACGCCGAGGGCGAGGACCAATTTCGCCAGCGGGCACATTTGTATGAGCTTCGTTTGAGGACAAAAGAGGCTTTGGAACGACACCAGAGCAGTCTGGAGAACCTTGGAGGTCGTGGTGACGATCAAGACCGGTTCCAAGAAGAGCTACAGCAGTGTTCTCCAGACAGACTGCATGGTGAGAGAGATGAATTGGCTGAAGAGGTACAGAATCTGGAAAAGGAACTCTCATCTTTGCAGGAGAGCCATGGTCGTCTAAATGAGCGCAAGGAACAGTTGGAATCAGCCGAGGAACTCTCACATTTACGGGAGCAGCGTAACGTCCTCATGGCAGAACTCACGGATGCAGCCCGCCGCTGGAGTGCGCTAACCATGTGCCTTCGCTTTCTGCAAAAAGGTCGTCAGATTTATGAGAAGGAAAGGAAGCAACCGGTCGTAAAGGAATCTGAACACTTCTTTCGGGCCATAACGAATGGCCGCTATCAAACAATCGTGGCACCGCAGGGTGAAGAACGCATTCAGGTTATCGGGGCCAATGACAATCGATATGAGTTGGACATGCTTAGCCGAGGCACTGCTGAGCAACTGTACCTATCCCTGCGCTTTGGATACATTCAAGAATTTGGCCGGCGGGCTCGTCCTCTACCGGTGGTGATGGATGATATCTTAGTGAATTTTGATCCTCAGAGGGTGCGAGCCGCTATCAGCACCATGCTCGAGCTGGCGTCAAAGAATCAGATACTTTTTTTTACCTGCCATCCGGAAACCGTCTCCCTGTTCAAGAAACTCGATAAGAATATCCCGGTCTGGGAACTTAAGGGAGGGGAGTGCGGGAAGGCATAGAGCAAAGGGTAGATTTCGGATTGCGGATTGGAAATTAAGGGATTGAGGGATTTGAGATATTGAGTTCTCGATAACGATTTACCGCTTACTGCGCGAAGCGCCCTGAGCCTGTCGAAGGGCTCACTGCTTACTGCTTACCAATACTAGGATTTGACATGACCCAGATACTCAGCGGCATATGTCCAGAAGGAATCATGGTGGCTACAGACAGTATGGCCACCAGTTTCGATGAGGACGGCAAGGAGAATCATTTCACGGTTGATAAGTTGTTTTCCATAGGCAGTCATGCCTTTATCGTCAGCGGTGGTAAGGGTATCAGTGTCGAGCTGAGCATACGATTCAAACGCTATGCAGAAGAGCGTAAATTGTTAGGAATCGAGGAGATTAAGAGCACCGTTGGACCTTACCTATCCGAGCAGTACCGGGAAGTATTGCTCGACGGGAGTGGGACGACGGTCATAAATGGAGAACTTGATAGGATTTACTTTGTGGTGGGGGGCTACTCCTTTCGATCCCAGGAAAAGCCCTATCAACTTGCCCTCTGGGGAAGTGAAGCAGGGCAGCTTCCCCTGCAGCGCATACAGATAGGTCCCTGCTTGGCGGTTCCCAGAACGATGTCCGGGGAGATGAGACTGTTTCAGATGTGTCAGAGAAATTGTCAGCTTCTGGAATTAGTTGAGTTCGCGGAAGAGTTTCTTCGAAAGCAGTCTGAGGTTAATCCTCAGATCGGTCCGCCTTTTAGAGTTGGAACGATTACTGCGTCTGGATTTACTCGCCTGGAACGGGACCATGAGCCACCAGAAAACGGAACAAGGTGAGAGAGGACTGAAGCAGGTGGTTGAATCGTTTATCGTTAGTGTCAGTGACGAAGAGGTTAAACGGGAGAGAGAGAAGGCAAGGGGGCTGCGAAAAACGCGGTGGTGGAAACAGAAGCTGGCCCGCGGGACCTGCTATTATTGTGGGCAGCGCTTCTCTCCGGATGAACTGACAATGGATCACATCATTCCCATTATCCGCGGCGGCAAAAGTACCAAGAACAACATTGCTGCAGCTTGTAAAGAGTGTAACAATAAAAAGAAACACATGCTGCCCATGGAGTGGGAGGAATATCTGAGTGGTTTCCCTGCTCGTGATGAGGATGAACTGTAGGGTGAATGAACCGGAGGGAACCCATCGTTACGATGCCAGCAGGAGAAGAGGCTGTTTGTTGTCATTTGCGAAGGAGGGGAGAGCATGAATCTAGTGCCCGAGGGTGAGAACGTTAGAAAAGCGATCAAGTGGATCTCGGACAAGAAGCAATATGAACCTGAAGACTGCGGTCCTATTATGAGCATGATAGAGAAGGCGGCCAAGAGGTTTGATCTTTCTCCAAAAGACGAAGAATTCCTCATTCGTTTTTTTTGCAGCCCCGAAAAGACCTAACTATAAGAATCTATTAAATATTTTCTCAGGCCGATGCCCGGTTATCTTAACAGTACAATCGCGCAAAATTGCAGCTCTGAAGTCCCCCTTTGTAAAGGGGGGGCAGGACCGCTTGAGTGAGACAATCCCCCTCAACCCAAAGGGTTTTGGGAGAGTTGGATGAGATTGCCAGCGCTGTTCCTGCTGCAGTCACCTAGCTCTAAGGGAAAACCTCCCACAGAATTTTCGCTTGTAATGCATGGAAATCTGAGTACAATAAAAACTCCACAAAGGTAGTTCAACTCTTACTTTATAAACCGTTCGGGGGTCGTCTAAGGGCAGGACAGGGGTCTTTGGCACCTCTAATCTAGGTTCGAATCCTAGCCCCCGAGCCAATTTAATAAAGGGCCTCCCCGCAGGGAAGGCCCTTTATTAAATTGGCCCGTAGGTTGTTGATGAGAATCTTGCGGTGAGCTTGTGCTGAGCGCAGCGAAGTAAATCCTAGCCCCACTAAAGCCACTGAAAGCGATTAAATAGCTTAAATCAAACATATCAAATCTTTTCCCCTATGCTTCATGCTCTTTGCCATTTGTCTTCTATTCTCCGTCCTGCTTGGCGCGCCGACTTGTCTCGCCGAAGCCTTAACGAAGGCGGAAGCTATCAGGCGAAGGCGGCTAATCCCTGCCCCCGTCCAAGAGCTCTTAATATCTTTTTAAATATTTGTAATTTATGAAAATAAATATGTAATTTTAAAGTTATAAATTAAGTTATTTGGGGGTGTTTTTTTGGCGAGCTCGCAAGTATTGTAGGTGTGAGAAGGGGAGGGGGGGATTTTAGATTGTAGATTTGGGATTGAGGAATTTAGGGATGTGAGATGTGGGATTGTGAACGGCATAGAACATAGGGAAATAAAGCTGTCAACTGTGACCTACGGTATTGACCTGAGGTGATTCAAGATGTAATCTTCGGCGACTATTCCATGGAATGATATCTGTACGTGACAAATAGTGAGAGGGAGATTAATGAACAAGAAGATCAGGGTGGTACAGTACGGACTGGGGCCTATTGGTTGCAGAAGCGTTCAATACCTGACTGAAAGGGGTCATTTTGACCTTGTCGGAGCCATTGATTCCGATCGACCTAAGGTAGGAGTTGATGTTGGTGTACTGGCTGAATTGCCCAAAGCACTAGGTCTTTATGTCACTGACGATTCGACGAATCTGCTGAGAGAGGTAGATGCAGAGGTTGTTGTGCTTACAACTACATCAAGCCTGGAACAAATTCGGCCTCAGGTCCTGGAAATTATCTCCTGCGGCAAGAATGTGGTTTCCACTTGCGAAGAACTCATGTATCCGTGGCTAACCAGCCCTAGCCTGGCCAAAGAGATTGATTTGGCTGCCAGAGAGCAAGGGGTCTCCGTTTTGTCCACAGGGGTGAATCCCGGCTTTCTTATGGATTTCTTGCCCCTGGTGATGACCGGCGTCTGTCGAGATGTGGAAAAGGTGACGGTGGAACGCATCCAAGATGCGCAGTTTAGAAGATTGCCTTTTCAAAAGAAGATTGGCGCTGGGCTTACGGTGCGGGAGTTCGAGGAGAGAGTAAAAGCAGGCAATTTGAGGCATGTTGGGCTGACTGAATCCATGCATCTCCTTGCTTCTGGATTAGGGTGGCGACTGGACAGAACCGAGGACATTATAGAGCCCGTAATCGCTTCTCAGGAAGTTACCACTGCCAATCTTACCATTGAGCCGGACAAGGCGCTTGGGGTCAACCAGATTGGCAGGGGCTACATTGGAGACAAAGAGATGATAACATTGGTGTTTCGGGCCACCATAGGGGAGCCGGAACCACGTGACCGAGTTCTTATCCAGGGAACTCCCAGTATAGACATGGCCATCGAAGAAGGTGTTAACGGCGATACGGCCACCTGTGCCATAATAGTCAATGCCATACCTGTGGTAATTCAGGCCCCGGCCGGGCTCAGAACGATGGCGGATATTAATCCGATTTCATTTTTCAGATGAAATCGGGTAATTGAGTGATTCAGGAATTAGTAGGAGGAACATGTTTTCAATTCGAGAAATAATCGACATTGCCATCAAGATCGAGAAAAACGGGGAGAGCTTCTACCGCGAAGCAATGGAAAAGATCTCAAATCCAGCGCTCAAGCCGGTTCTTCTTTTTTTGGCTGATCAAGAACACGAACATGCACAGTGGTTTGAAAAGCTCAAAGATAAGACAAAGACTGCAGATGGGGAACAGAAAGTGGCCGAAATTGGTGAAGCAATGCTTCAGAATCTGATAGGGGATCAGACATTTTCTCTTGATGATGCAGATTTATCTGAGTTGGATACCGTGGAAAGCTTGATTGAGTTAGCCATTGAGCTTGAGAACGATACCATTCTTTTCTACCAGATGTTTCAAGCCTTCATCGAGGATTCCGATACCCTGGAGGGGTTAAATGAAATCATTGCAGAGGAGAACCGACATATCGAGATCTTGAGGGAGTATGGGGGGTGAAGCTGTAAACGGTAAGCGGATTGGAAAAAGAGGGCAGAGGATCGACCTTCTGATACAAATCGAATCGCGGCTAAAAGCCGCTCCCACAGCTGACAGAATTGAATAGCTGGCATTCATTTTTTCAAAGTCCCTGCTGAGAAATCGGTAGGGGCTTTCTTTTTATCTAGAGTCCCAAAATACCATCCAAAATATTCTACTTGACAGCTTTTTTCGAAGAGTTTAACATAATGCTAACTAATATGTTAGCATTAGCATTTGCTAACGTGACTGGTAACATCCCATTATACAAGGTGTTTAGCGATGGCAAGTAAAACATTGGGATTCAGACTCCCAGAAGAGACCTGGAAAAAATTGGAGGCCGAGGCTCAAAGCAAAAGTGTGTCCATGACGGATCTAGCTCGACAAAAAGTGATGCTTTCGACGGATTTTGAAGGACCAGTCCAAAAGCTATTTGATCATTACAGTACCACGCTCAATATCTCCAGACATGAAGTA
>Ga0102956_1000403_pt1 | contig 15583 bp, 9 predicted proteins | sample SalPonF2_A_D2_MG_FD_84515 | JGI IMG/M metagenome (GOLD analysis project Ga0102956, IMG submission 84515) | Salt pond soil microbial communities from South San Francisco under conditions of wetland restoration - Salt Pond MetaG SF2_A_D2_MG ...
CAGCTCGAATCTGCGGATGATGACCGAGCGCAGTTTGTCCGTGTCGATACCTTCGACTTCCCCGGCATCCTCGATCACCGCCGAGCTGAGGCTTTCCAGCAGTACCTGCAGGTTGGTGCGCGGCTGCCCGGCAATTTCGAATCTGATCTGCGCGTCAGCGATGCGGAAACTCTCTATCACCATGACGTCGTCGAAATAGGAAATCTCCTCGACGTCGACTTCGATCAGGGGAGCATCGACCGCGTTCTCGCGGAAATAACCCGGAGGATTGGCAATTCTCAGATTCGTCAGGTGGCCCTCGCCACCCCAAGGCGAGATTTCAACGTCCTCAAGCGACCATGCGGTGCGCGTGACTACCGGTCCGAGAATCACCAGGCCGTTGCGAATGACCCGCCCCAGGTTGCTGGACAACAAAAACAGCGCTACCAGCAGAAAAATCGCGCTGCTGAAACTGATAGCAATCAGGACCTTTAATCGGGTGAACATTGAGTGGACGCTCTCGCTCGAATTGAATTGACTGTGATGCAGCGGCGCTCGTGACCAGAAAGCGCCCGGTAAGGACACATTATAGTTTCGGTCTTACATTAAAAAGCCACTGCCCGATCAGCGTATCGAGGCGGCTATTGTCTCATAGGCCTTGCGTACAACCTCGGGCCCGTATTTGCGCTCGAGCCGGCGCACCTCGAAATGGCCACGCGCCATATCCTGAAAGTGCTGGATAAACACCGCGTTGAGCGCCGCACCGCCGAGAGCCCCGACCAGCGGCACAAACTGCAGTGCCACTTTGTCCGTAACCACAACGCCGAAACGCGCGGCAACGGCACGCACCAGACCGAGCATCGCCGATGCCGACTGCCGGGTGACCGCGGTCACCTCCAGCGCAAGAGCAACACGCATACCGTAATAGCCGCTCTCAGCGGCATCGTCGGTGCTGCCGGGCCCACCCAGGGCAAACACCTCGACACACGCAAGCCGGGTCTCAGCGCTGTCCGGATCCTCGCCGAACTGCATGGCAATGTCGGCAATCGAGCGCATCATTACGCCGGTCGTCACCGGCAGTTCCACGACAACGCCGGGAAGCCCGAACAGCCCGCCAACCGCACCGGTCCCTATCGCAACAGCCTTGTGCAAGCGGTCGCTGGTCCCGGTTGGCGTTCCAAGCGGCGCGCTGGAAAGAGCCAGCCGCATAACCTTCTCGATACTGCTGCGTGCTGCGGTCTGGATACTTTCCGCCAGCGAATCCGGCAATTTTTCCATGGCCCGGTCGAGCGGCGTTCCAACCAGCGCGGTCAGCCGGGCGGCAAGCCCGGGATGCTCGAGTTTTTCGCAGGCCGCGCGCAGCCGCTGCACATCTGCCGGGAGCAGCTCTGTCAGTGCCTGCGGCGGTTTATCCCGAGAACTCATCGAAACCGTCCGTCGTGTCACATTGGCCGGATCATCGTACGCCAGGCAGCCGAGGCGTGAACGACCGCAACTCGACTTCGCCGCGGGCGACGCTCAACGCACAGGACTCCGGTACTTCGATCCAGGCATCGGATACGTCGTTGAGCGGCTCGGAAACTACCGCCCGTGCGTCGCTCGGAATATTGGCAAGACGGGGACTGGAAGGATACAGCTCACGCAGCGCATCGATTTTTTGGTTGTAGAAAAGCGTTCGCGAGCAGCCTTCCGACGAGTACCGGACCGCCAGCAGTCGCTCGCCGTCTGCAAGACCGAGACTCATCTGCAGAGGATGCTCGATCCCGGCCTCGCGACCGATCCGTTCGACTACCGCTGCCATCGCCTCCAGCGCCCTGAACGGATCCTCCTCGAGCCCGTAAGACAGCGCAAGAAAAAACATCAATTCGGAATCCGTGCTCCCGCCTATCAGCGGAAAGAGCTCCGGATTGATCGCTAGCACCAACTCACGCTTTATACGCCGGAACCCGGTGATCTCGCCGTTATGCACGAACAGCCACTTGCCGTGGCGGAACGGATGACAATTGGTACGCTGGACCGGTGTGCCGGTTGAGCGCCGCACGTGGGCCAGGAAAAGCCCTGATTCGACCTGCGCCGCGAGATCCCGGAGATTCTCGTCATTCCAGGCCGGCTGGATCGCCCGGTACAGGCCGGGCCGGCCGGCCCGGCCATACCAGCCGACACCGAAACCGTCCCCATTCGTGGGCTCTACGGAGCGGCGGGCGGACAAGCTCTGATCGATGAGTGAGATTTCCGTCTCGAGCAGAACCTCCGCGAGCGCAATGCTCGCCCCAGAGTAAGCCATCCAGCGGCACATATCTTTCTCCGTATAGTCGTGCCCGGGCGGCGGCGCAAAATTCGCGCCGACAGGTACTATCGTGCGGCAATCCGGTCCGCTCAGTCCGTCGAACTCGTATCGTCGCCCGGTTGCAACGGTTTCTCCACGCCGATCCCCAGTACATTTCGCAGCACCGACCAGCGTGGTTCCACGCTACTATCGTCTTTACCAAGTATCCAGTGCTCGTAAAACTCCTTCAGGACACCGTTTTTTTGCTTCAGATCGAACCAGGTGTTGAGGAAGCTCAGTAATTCCGGCTGCCCTTCCGGCAGCGCGAAGCCGACGGGCGCTTTATAGGACAGGCCGCGCGGCACAATCACCGAGTAGCGTGGATAAATCAGCGTCCACGCAGCCCCGGTCTCGGCTGAATAAACCAGCGCATCGACATCTTCGAGTTCACCGCGCAGGAACTCGCGTGGCGATTCGACCTCCGTAACGGTGGCATAGGGAAGAAGCCCGCGCACCGCGTCCTCGTAATAGTCCGATTTCATCATCGCGACGCTAAGTTCCGAGCGTCCCGCGACCGAACTGAGATTGGCAAAACTGTCACGATCGTGGTCGCGCACGATCAACGCAAGGGTCTGATCAAGGTAGGAGTTGGTGAACGCGAAAACCGACGCCCGGGCAGGCGTCACCGCAATGCCACCCACCAGCAGGTCGATACTGCCGTCCTCGAGCGCGGCCTCGGCATCGGCCAGATCGAGTCTCACGACTTCCAGCGTGACGCGCAGGTCGCGAGCCAGGTCATTGATGATGTCCATATCCAGCCCGACCACCTCGGCCGCGCTGTTGCGAAACGCGAACGGCAGGCGATCCGGAGGATAGCCGACTCGCAACGTGCCTCGTTCGCGCACTACATCCAGGCGCGGTCGATCGCCCTGAGGAGGCGGCAACGGCACAAGCGTATCAACCTGGACGGTATACACCGGACTGCCGGCAAGGCTCATCGCGACGAACGACTTGTCTCCGGTGTATTCATAGGGGATCGTCCGGGTCAAACCGAAACCCAGAATCAACATCGCGATCCCGGCAATCGCCACCCCCACGGCACCTACTTCGAACAGGCGGCGCCAGCTCATCCGATTCATCATCGCGCAGGCGCCAAGCAGACAGATCACGACCCCGTGCATGGCCGCAAGCGCTGTGGCAAAACGCGCCGTCACCACGCTGCCAAGCAGATACAGCTGGAACAGATCGGTCGGCAGGCGGAAAAAATCCAGCATGAAAGGCAGGGCGACCGCCATCGTGCCAAAAGCCGACAGTGCGCCGATGACCGTGTATCCCGGATACTGCGACGGGCTCAACGGCGACCCAATAAACCACGCCGCGAAAAGGATGAAGGCGAGGCCGAGCAACGTTCCGGCGCTGGGGAAACTGTAGGCAGTCGGCACAAGGACATCGACCGTGGAATCGGCCTTCTCATCCATCAATTCGCGCTCGGTAAGCAACTCCTTGCAGCGTTCCGCGATCATCGGCAAAACAACCAGCACGGTTCCGGTGGCGAAAGCAGTGACCATGGCAACCCGGGCTTCACGCAACACGTCGCGGTAACTCAGCGGCGTTGCCCAGGCCACCAACATCGGCAGCGTCACCATCGCAAGCACCAGCCAGGCACCCAGATAAACCCACAAATAGACCTGCAACCGCCCGAGTTCCTCGAGTCTGAGCGTGCCCGCCGCAGCGGCCGAGATGGCAAAAATTCCGAGCGGCGCCACTTTCGCCACGAAGGACGCGATTCGCATCAACGCCTCGCTCAGGTTATGGAGACCGCGCAGCAGGCCGTCCTTGTCCGGCACGGCGATCAGTGCCAGCCCGAGGCAAATACTGAAGAGCACCACCGCCGGCACAATCGTATTCGACAGGGAGAAAAAGGGATTCGCGGGTATGTACAACGTCAGCGGATCGAATGGCGCACCCTCGTCGACCAGGCTGGCGCTGAAGAATGCCGATGCGGTCCAGTCCGGGTAGGCAAACGGCATCGTCAGTACGGTCATCAGCGTGATCAGCCACAGGAACAGGATCAGACTTCCACCGAGCGCCCCGATGTGCTTCGCCATCTTCGCGTCGAGCCGCCCGAGACCGCTGATCAACGACACCAGGATGTATGGCAGAACCGTCATCTGCAGCAGCCGGATATACGCGTTACCGACAATTTCGAGGGCGCCGGCCGGTTCGCCGGCGAAGACCCCTAACAGGATGCCCAGCACGAGGCCGGCCACTACTTTCGAGAACGGGCTCAGGTTGCTGAAAAACTTCACGGGGAGGAAAATCTCTCGTCGCCATGGTTGAAGCGGGCACCTGGCATGGGATTTCGCTCAGATCTCGCCGCCACGCGGATACATCGGACGCAAATCGATTACCGGTCAGGCCGTAAACGTCAGCTTAGTCAAACGACGCCGACAAAACCACCGCACAGGCAACCGCGAGTTGCGGCGTTCCGGCCCGGCCGGGTCGGCAGCTTTCGCCAAAACCGGCCGTACGGGCCACCGCGACCACTGCGCTGGACTCGTCAAACTCCGCCCTCGCGGCGTAACATACGCGTTTTGGGCAAGCGTCCGCTCAGGCCATGGCGCCGTGCCGGACCAGACGGAAAGCGATATGAGATATCTCGACCGGGACAAGCTGAACAGCATCGACGCAGGGATTTTCCAGACCCAGGAACCGTTCCCGTTCACCAACCCGCAGGGCTGCCTGACGGACGAGGCCTTTGCGACACTTGCGGCGACCCTGCCCGACGTGTCGCAGTTCCAGCCTTTCTTCGGCAAGCAACGCAAGCACGGCCAGGCCAGTCATGACCGGTATGTACTCGAATATGTCGACGGACTGGATCTGCCTGCACCCTGGCAGGAGTTCGTGAACGAACTGAAAAGCGACATCTACCGCGATTTTATCCGGCGCCTGCTCGGACGCGGTAATTTCCGCTTTCGCTTCCACTGGCACTACACCCCGGACGGCTGCGTCGTGTCGCCGCACTGCGACTCCAGCGGCAAGATCGGCTCACAGATCTTCTACATGAATACACATGAGGACTGGGATCCGGCGTGGGGCGGCGAAACGGTGATTCTCGACGACCATGGCCGGTTCGAAGCCGAGTCAAACCCCGACTTCGAGGATTTCGACACCGCGGTGCCGGCCGAGACAATGGATAACCGCAGCCTGATATTCGGCCGCAAGAACAACTCCTGGCACGGCGTGCGTCCAATCACGTGCCCCGCGGACAAGCTCCGCAAGGTCTTCATCGTGGTGTTCGAGGATGTCAATCCGCGAAAAATGCTGTGGAAACGTGCCCGCCGGCTGCTTCGTGGAAAGCCGATGATCACCGAAAAAGAGCGGGCGATGTATTGAGTACCTGGGCTGAGACGGCATGTCTGGAAACAGCATCATTGCCAGGACGCTTTTCGCACATCGGGAGCGCCGGGTCAGGGTGGCGCTCTGCGGCGGGTAAGGAAAACTGCCGCTGATGCCTTCTGGCAGCAATACCGGAGACGGCTTCGAGTCCGGGCAAAACCCGGTGCCGTTCAGCAAGAGCCTGAGCGGCCGGATCCTGCTCCTTGCCGGCCTTCCCGCGCTTGTTATCCTGCTGGTGCTGATGTCGTTCATTGCCACTACGACGGCGCGGCAACAGCGCGGCGCGCTTGAGGCCTCATTGCAACAACTGTCACAGGAAGTGGCTGGAGAAATAGAGCGCGGCAACACGCGCGCGACGCTGGCGGTGCGCATCATGGCGTTCGCCCAGCAAAGCGGGATGTTCGGGAAGCGCGCCGACTCGACCGCCCACGCGCGCGAGGTGCTTGCAGCATTTCCGGAGTTCACCGGCGCCTATTTCGGTTACGAACCCAACGCCGATACCGACGATGGCGAATTTCGCGACAGTGCCGAGGGGCTTGCGATTGCGTCTGCGCTCGACTCTGACGGGCGCTTTCTTCCGTATTGGTATCGCTCGCAGCAGGACGGCGCCATCGAGCTCGAACCGCTGGTCGACATGGAGTCGAGTCTCTACTACCAGGGCGTGAAAGACCTGTTTCTCGAGTCCGGCGTGGCTCAGCACCTGGTAACCGAACCCTACGAATACGAAGGCAAGATGATTGTCGAACAAGTCTTCCCTATCGTCATCGACAACCGTTTCGCAGGCATCGCCGGTGTAGATCGGGCGCTCGACGACATCGAAACCCTGCTGCAGGAGATCCGCGACCGTGAGAATGTCGATATCCTGCTGATCAGCCGCAGCGGCCGGTTTATCGCGGCAACTGCCGGTATGGGTCTGAACCTGAGAACCTACCCGGTCGAAGAGACGCCGTACTCCGAGCTGCTGGGCCGCCTGCACCAGTCGGAGGATCGCTCGATCCTGCGACTGAGCACGGATCCGACCGACGGCGAGAATTACTATTTCGCCTCGGCGCCGGTTAGCACCGGCAACTGGACGGTCGTAATCAGGCAGGCCGAATCGTACCTGCTGACATCGATCAGGCATGCACTGCTGCCGTTGATAGCGAGCGCGCTTTTTGCGCTGTCCGCAATCATCCTTATCGCCGCGGCAATCACCGGCCGCACTGCGCGGCGCATACGCGAGACCGTTCATGCCGCCGACCTGATAGCGACCGGCCAGTCCGCTTCGGGAGTCCAGCTGGAGGAACAAGGCGACGATGAAGTCAGCCGGCTGAATCACAGTATCAACCGTGTGCTGCAGAGCTATCGGGAAATGAGCAGGGTCTGCGGCGCGATTGCCGAGGGCGACTATTCGCAACGTGTCAGGCTGCGCTCGGCAGCCGACACCCTCGCCCTCGCGATAAACGAAATGGCCGACAAGCGCTCGGAAGCGGAGTGCGCGCTGCGCCAGTCCGAGCATCGCAGCCGCCTGCTGCTCGAATCGACGACCGAGGGCATCTTCGGCGTGGACGAAAACGGCATCATTCAGTTCGTCAACGAATCGGCCGCCGCCATGCTGGGATATTCACGGCAAGAACTGCTGGGCGAGGGCGCTCACGAACTGATCCATTTTGCTTACACAGATGGCAAGCCGTACCCGATCGAAAACTGCCCAATGCGCCATGCGTTCACCGAGGGCCGCACCAGCCGGGTTCAGGACGAAGTGCTGTGGCGCAAGGACGGCAGCAACTTCGAGGTCGAATACTCGAGTGTTCCGATTCGCGATGACGAAGGCATCGTCGGTGCAGTCGTGGTTTTCCGCGACATTACCGAGCAGGCGGCACTGGGCCGCAACCTGATGGCAATGCTCGACAATGCGGTGGACTTCATCTACGTCAAGGACTGCGAGCACCGGTTCACGGCCGCCAGCCAGACCGTCGCAGAGTTGTCCGGGCTGGAATCCTGGCGCGATCTGATTGGCAAGACTTCCGCCGACATCGTCGGCGAGGAATATGCCAATTCGTACGAGGAAAACGAAGACAAGGTCATGAAGGAAGGCGAGATCGTATCGGGACTGGTCGAGCCATACGAGACGGCGGACGGCGAACAACGCTACGTGCGCTCGAACAAGGCGCCGCTGCGCGATCGCAACGGTCGCATCGTCGGGATGATAGGCATCAGTACCGATATCACCGAAATGAAACGCCTCACCGACGAACTCGAGTCGGCTCGCGACCAGGCCGAATGCGCCAACCGTTCGAAGAGCGCGTTCCTCGCGAACATGAGCCATGAGCTTCGCACGCCGATGAATGCAATCATCGGCTACAGCGAAATGCTGGTGGAGGAGATGGAAGAAGAGGGCGTCACGGAATACACCGACGATCTGAAGAAAATTAACGGTGCCGGCAAACATCTTCTCTCTCTTATCAACGACATCCTCGATCTGTCGAAGATAGAAGCCGGGCGCATGGACCTGTACCTCGAGCGCTTCGATCTGAAGGACATGCTGGTCGAGTCGGCGCAAACTGTCGAACCGCTGATGGGCAAAAACAACATTCGCTTCCAGACCGATTTCGACGGCGACCTCGGTAACGTTCGCTTGGATCTGACGAAACTGCGCCAGGCCCTGTTCAACCTGCTGTCCAATGCCGCAAAATTTACCCGCGAGGGTGAGGTCACGTTTTCCGCCGCGCGGTTTGCCCGCGCCGACAATGACTGGATTCGATTGGCGGTGACCGATACCGGGATCGGGATCGCAGCGGACAAGATCGAGCACCTGTTCGAGGAGTTCATTCAGGCAGATCTTTCGACCACCCGCGAGTACGGCGGCACCGGGCTGGGCCTGTCGATAAGCCGCCGCTTCTGCCGCATGATGGGGGGCGACATTGCGGTGACCAGCGAGCCCGGCAAGGGATCGGTTTTCACGATCGAATTGCCGGCACAGGTCAACCCGCTGGAAGCGGCGCAAGCGGCCGCGGAAGCGCCCGTCCGGGCGATCGAGGAGCCCGCACCAGCACAACTCGAATGCCAGGCCGGCGATGCCCCGCTCGTGCTGGTCATCGACGATGACCCCGACGCCCGCTCCCTGATGACCAAGACGCTGGAGCGCGAGGGCTACCGGGTCGCGACGGCAGTGGACGGAGAGGACGGACTGCGCCGCGCCGCCGAACTTTCACCGGCGATCATCACGCTCGATGTGATGATGCCGCACATGGACGGCTGGTCGGTATTGCGGCAACTGAAGGCCGACAGCCGGTTACGTCACATCCCGGTCGTGATGGTAACCATCGTCACCGACAAGGGCATGGGCTATACGCTGGGCGCGGACGACTATCTGACCAAACCGGTCGATCGCGAAATGCTGGTACACGTGCTGCGCCGGTTTGTCCCCGAAGGCGCAGGAAAGATACTGATCGTCGAGGACGACCCCGATACCCGGGTAGTATTGCGACGGACCCTTGAACGCGAGGGTTTTGCGGTCGTCGAAGCGGGCGACGGCAGGGAAGGCCTGCAGGCCGTAAGAGAGTCCAGCCCGAACCTCGTGCTGCTCGACCTGATGATGCCGGTAATGGACGGCTTCGAGTTCCTCACGACGCTGCGCCGTGACCGCAGCGAACGGGCGCTGCCTGTGATTGTGCTGACCGCCAAAGAGCTGTCCGCGGCCGAACGCGACATCCTGAATGGCAAGGTCAAACAGGTGCTGCAGAAGTCTGCCGATGACCCCGAAAGGGTGCTGGGCGAAATCCGCAAGGCGCTAAACCCGGCGTAGAACCGGCGCCCGGCGTTACCGGTCATGCCGCAGTAGGATTGTATTCATCGCCGCGCAAGCGGGCGCGTACGAACTTCATCAGCGCGGCAGCCTCACGCCCCTTTTGCCACCCCCTCGCGGGGTCCGAACGCTTTGCCGACCCTCGCGGCAAAGCTCAAGCGCCGATCGACGACCTCCCCACGCGTTTCCCGGCTCTCGGCGGCGAGACAGGCTCGGCTTCACGTCGGCGTCGAAGATCGGATTTCAGAATTCTCCTTGACAGTTCTCATATTTGTGCTTAAATGACACATATATAAGATCTCATCGGAGTTAGTTCGCGCAATATGACCACGAATCCACGTCATGCCTGGAACCAGGCCTGCCGGCGCCTGATGCAGCCCATCGCGCGCATGTTGTTGCGTGGTGGCATCACCTGGAAGGAATTCTCTGAACTTGCCAAACAGAGCTTCGTCGAGGTTGCAGGAAACGATTACGGCCTTGCCGGACGGCAGACCAACGCGTCACGCGTGGCACTGATGACAGGGCTCAGCCGCCGTGAAGTCAAGCGCGTCAGGGACCTGCTGGAAGCGGAGGAACCGGAGATGGCGCCACAGAAAAGCAAGATCGCCCGCATTCTGTCGGGATGGCACCAGGACCCTGATTTTGTCGGGCCTGACGGAAGTCCGAAGGTGCTGGCCGCGGATGGCGACGGAGCGACCTTCGCCGCGCTGCTCGACCGCTATGCGGGCGACCTGCCCGCAGTGGCAATCACGAAAGAGTTGTTGCGACTGGAGTTGATCGAGCATGCAGGCAAAAACGGATTTCGCGTCCTGCAGCGCAGCTACACCGGTAACGCGGCGGATCCGGACATTCTCCGTCAGATGTCCACGGCGCTGCACGATCACGGTCAAACACTGGCGTGGAACATCGACGCGGAGCGGCGCGGACCCACACGATACGAACGCATGGCGTTCAACGGGAACATGTCCCGTCGCGCCATGGCCAACTTTGAGAGATTGATCGAGGAACGAGGACAGGCATTCCTGGAAGATATCGATGCCTGGTTGTCGGAGCACGAGTCAGAGGAGACGCCCGCCGAGCGCGAAAGACCGATAAAACTCGGAGTCGGCGTCTATCTGGTAATGGACGAGGAAAACTGAGGAACCAGCTAATGAAACGACAGCAGCGACAGGCGTTAGCCACACTATTTGCGACGGCGATCACCGTCACGGGATGCGGCGGCGGTGGCGGCGGTGGCAGCGACCCCGTAGTCGTTCCCCCGCCCGAACCACCGCCGATCGGCGGTATCGAAGGCACCGGGCTGGCGGTCGGCGTGATTTCCGGCTTCGGTTCGGTCATCGTCAACGGCGTTCGCTATGAAACCAGCGATGCGACGATTACCGTTGACGACAACCCCGGCAGCGAGAGCGATCTCGCAGTGGGTCAGGTCATTGTCCTAAAGGGCAGCATCGACGATAGCGGCACGACGGGCACCGCCGACACGATCGACTTCGACGCTGAGGTCGAGGGCCCGATTGCGAGTATTGCAGCGGACGGAACGAGCTTTGTCGTCCTTGGCCAGAGCGTGCTCACGGACGCGGATACGGTTTACGAAGACAGCCTCGTCCTTCCGCTGCAGGTCGGTGACGAGATCGAAATCAGCGGATTCCGGCTGGCCGACGGCACGATACTGGCAACTCGCGTGGAGCTACAGAGCCAGGGGAGCGAACTCGAGGTCAAGGGCAACGTCGCCAACCTGAATGCAGCCGGTTTGACCTTCGAGGTCGGCACGCTGACCGTCGATTACAGCGCTGCCACACTCGAAGACTTTCCAGGCGGCGACATCGGCGAGGGCGATTGGGTCGAGGTCCACGGCACCGGCTTCAACGCGCAGAATCAGCTCGAAGCGACGCGCATCGAGTTCGAGGACAACAGCATCGACGGCGACGACGGCGATCACGTCGAGATCGAAGGGTTAATCACGCGCTTCGCAAGTACCACCGACTTCGATGTCAGCGGCCAGGCCGTAGTGACGACCGCGGGCACCGAGTTCGAAGGCGGTGCTGCCGGCGATCTCGGTATCGACGTGAAAGTCGAGGTCGAGGGTGAGTTCAACGCGGCCGGCACGATTGTCGCCGACAAGGTCGAGATCAAGAAGGCAAGCAGTGTAAGGATCGAGGCGACGGTCGACGTCGTCGATACCATGGCCGGCACGGTCACGGTATTCGGTGACCTGTTGATCAAAACCGATCCGGGCACGCAGTTCGAGGACAGCAGCGATCTTGATCTGGCCCGTTTCTCGGTCTCCGACATCAACGTCGGCGATTTTCTGGAGATTCGTGGCGTCGAAGATCCAGCCAACAGCGTCGAGGTGCTGGCGAACCGGATAGAGCGCGACGACCCTGATCCGGATAGTGGAATGCGCGGAATCGTTACCAGCGTCAATCGCCCGGTCATCGTGGTCCTTGGTGTCGAAATCGACACGAACGGCGCACAGTTTCGTGACGAAAACGATCAGGTCCTGACCGCCGACCAGTTCTTCGATCGACTGAACGCCGGCGATACCATCCAGGCCGACGGCACGTGGAACGGAACAAGTCTGGTCGCTGACGAGGTCGAGTTCGAATCCGATGACTGATGTGCCGACGGACAAAGGCAATCCTGTCCAAAGCCCCCTGACGGGGGCTTTTTTTCAAGCGGGGCTTGCCTGCACTCCGATGAATTTGCGCTGGCTGGCGCTCGGCAATTCAATGTCGCCGCTGATCAGCCCACAATCGAGGCCTTGCCTGCATTCGCCCGCTCCGGCTGCCGGGTTCGTTCCGGGCGCTGCCGCGGCTCAAGCACGAAATGATCGCGATCGACGTTCCGGGTCCGCCACCAGTAAGACACTGTCGAGCCACCCCAGTTGTTGACGATCTTGCCGCCCGAGATGTACCAGCTGTGGTCCAGCTTGGCCCAAACCGCGGAAGCGAGCTTCTTCTGCAAACGGCGATTGAATTCCTCGCATGCCGCCGCCGTGACTTCGATGCTTCGCGAATTTGTCCTGGCCACCAGTTCGATGCTGGCGAGGATGTAACGAATCTGGCACTCAAACATAAAAATTATCGAGTTGTGACCGAGATTGCTGCCCGGGCCGTACATCGTAAAGAAATTCGGAAAGCCGGGGACGACGGTCCCGAGATAGGCCTCCGAACCGTTCCGTTGCCACTGCTCTTCAAGGCTCACGCCGCGACGGCCGACGATGTGCATTGGCGCCAGGAATTCGGTGCTGCGGAAACCGGTGCCGTAGACTATCAGGTCGGCCTGGATTTCGTTGCCTTCACGAGTGACGATGCCGCGCTCGCTGATCCGCTCGATCCCGGCATCGACAACGTGAACATTGTCGCGGTTCAGAGTCTTGTAATAGTTGTCGCTGACCAGCACCCGCTTGCCGCCGATCGGGTAGTCCGGAACCAGCTTCGCCCGCAGTGCCGGGTCGTCGACCTCGGCCAGCGCGCGCCGTGCCAGCCTGCGAATGTAGTGGGTAAATCCCGGCACGCCGCGGATGATCGGGTACATCAGCCCTTCGTAATAGGACCAGATTGCGGCGCGGTAGAGTTTCGCCAAAAGCCTCGAGCGTCCAAGGAGCCGTTTGGCACCCTCCGAGAATGGGCGGTTGCCGCGCGGAATGATCCAGTTGGCACTGCGCTGGAAAATATTGACCTCGGCAGCGGAGCGCGCCAGGTGCGGAATAAACTGGATCGCGCTGGCCGCGTTACCGATCACGGCAACTTTTTTGCCGGCATAGTCGAAGTCGTGGTCCCACGCCGCTGAATGGAATGCGCGACCGGCGAAGCCGTCGGCGCCCTCGATCTCGGGCACAAACGGACGATTGAGCTGGCCGGTTCCGGTAATGAGAAAATCCGCGTCGATCGTCTCACCGGCAGCCGTTTTCAGCGTCCACACCGCCGTACTCTCGTCATAACGTGCCGCGGCGATCGGGGTACCGAAGCGGATGTGCGAACGGACCTCATATTTGTCCGCGCAGTGGTTCATGTACGCGAGGATCTCGTCCCACGGCACCCAGTGCGCGCTCCAGTCGGTTTTCTGCTCGAACGAATAGCAATAATTGAACGCGCGCACGTCGCAACAAGCGCCCGGGTAAGTGTTGTCGCGCCACGTTCCGCCGAGCGCGCCGGCCTTCTCGTAGATCGTGAAATCGTCATACCCGGCGAGTTTCAGCCTGATCGCAAGACCGAGACCAGCGAAACCGGAACCGATAATCGCAATGCGTGGCTGCTGCCTGGTCTCTTGTGGAGCCTGTTCCATGGAGTGTCCTTCGATCCGCGGTTGTTATTCGCCAGCTTGTATTATTCGCGACCCTGGCAATAATCATCAGGTGAATCCGCGCCAAATCGGGGTGAATGTACGCCACCTGCCATGGTTCCCAACATCTATCCGCTGCAGTTCCACCGCTTCCTCGGCGCTCCGGCCGGCTTTCTCGATGGCACCGGGCTCGAACTGGCCGACCTCGAACGGCTGGGCGGTACCATCGAGTTTAGACAGTACTGCCGGATCCTGCTGAATGCGCGCCGCTGCAGCGGTGACGAGACAATTGCGCTGCGTCTGGGCGCGGCGCTGGGACCCTCGCTGACCCACGGCCCCCTGAGCGTCGCGGTGTTATCCAGCCCGACGCTGCGGCATGCGCTGCAGCTCGCGTATCGGTTCGGATTCCTGCGATTGCAGGCCTCGCACTACCGCTGGGTCGCGGAACCCGGCCAGGTCGGGGTCGCAATCACACTCGATCCGGCGGGCGAAGCACGAACAATGGTGCTGGAGTTTCTGCTGCTGTCCCTGGTCGGGGTCATGAACCGGGTCCAGTCGCGGGCCATCGAGGTCAGGGTCGAGGTCGATTATCCGCCACCGCCCTATTCGCCCGCCTATGCCGAGGCTTTTGGCAATGCCGAAGTCAGTTTTGGACATCGGCGTATTCGTCTGCTGGTGCCTGACAGCTCCGGTGAACTCGCCATCGGCGAATCCGACCCGGGCACATACGCGGCGGCTGTGGCGCAATGCGAGCGACTCCTGCGCGAGGCCCGCCGGCCCGGCAGCCTGACCACGCGGGTACGGCGTCTTCTGGCCGCCAACCCGGGCCGCCTGTGGACCGTCAACGATGTCGCGGCAAATCTGCACATGTCCACGCGTACCCTGCAACGCAAACTGAACGGAGAAGGCAGCAGCTACAAAAATCTGCTCGAAGACTGGCTCTTCGCCGAATCACGGAGACTGCTGGCGGAGCGACTGACGGTCGAAGCGGTTGCATCGATGCTGGGCTATGCGGACGTCGCAAATTTCCGCGCCGCGTTTCGCCGCTGGACCGGAAGGCCGCCCGCCGCCTGGCGCTCTGCGGTGTCTGGCAATCCCGGTACACCGGATCGCGACACAGCCAAGCCCGCCGGGGCCTGAAGCGGCGGTTCGTTGCCCACCGGTCCGGCCTTGATGTGGGTGCAGCCCAGACCGGACCCCCTGACAGGCTCGAGCCGTTCTGCACTGGGCGGGTGGTCCCGGCCCGGATCCCGGTCACCGCTACCGCCGAGCCCATCGATGACAGTGCTGTCCCGAAAACCGGCACATGCGGCCCACACATTACCAACAGGCAGGGCCACGGCCATCGCTGGCGGCATCGGAAACTCACCCCGTTACATCGCCATCGCTGCGCCGCTCGTCGCGTTTTTCACCCCTGATGACGGTCAGTCCGGGCGCTTGGGGATTTCCAATCCTTGCGCTGTATCGCGCTTGACATAATGCACTGCGTGGCGACGTCCGATGCCCGCCGGCCGGGCCGCTCAGGGCCATTCCGGCCCGGAATTAAGTAAAAAAGAATGATCCTCGCGGGGCCGTAGTGAGACGTGGCTCACAACTACGTAATCTCTTGCGTTTAATAATGCCGCCTGGAGCGTCTCCGGGAACCTCGTTTCGACGATTCGGAGCACGAAACCCGGCACGAGGATCAGGATATCGAAAAGCGATTGGCCAGGGACATAGCCAGGCGGGCGAGACCATTACTCGCCTGTCTGCTGCTGGCCGGCTGCAGCGCAATACCCTATGAGCCGGCCGATCAACCGGTACCCGCCGAAGCGGAGCCGCCCTCCCCGGCCCGGGTCGAGCCACCGCCCGTAGCGCCGCCGCCACCG
>Ga0102956_1000404_pt1 | contig 15577 bp, 13 predicted proteins | sample SalPonF2_A_D2_MG_FD_84515 | JGI IMG/M metagenome (GOLD analysis project Ga0102956, IMG submission 84515) | Salt pond soil microbial communities from South San Francisco under conditions of wetland restoration - Salt Pond MetaG SF2_A_D2_MG ...
ACCCTGGGCCAGGTTGAGCTGGATCGGATCGAGGCCGAAGTAGGCCTGCGACGCTTCTCGGATGCCGTACACGTTGCCGCCCCAGAACACCACGTTGACGTAGCGTTGCAGGATCTCGCGCTTGGTCAGACGCTGCTCCAGCTCGACCGCAAGCAGGAACTCCTTGACCTTGCGGTTCAGCGACCGTTCGTCGGCGATGTCGCGCAGCACGGTGTTCTTCACGAGCTCGGTGGTGATGGTCGAGCCGCCCCGCCTGGAGCGTCCGATGATCTCCTGGTAGACGGCCTTGGCGATTCCGGACGGGCTGAAGCCGTACTCGCGGAAGAACTGGTCGTCCTCGGACGCCACCAGCGCCTCCAGCGCGGCGGGCGAGACCTGGCTCAGCGTGACCGGAACGCGGTTGACCGGTTCCTTGCTCTTGCCGATCGCCGGCACCAGGGTGCCGATGCGGGTGCCGTCGCGGGCGAACACGGTGGAGTTCGAGGTGTACTGGAGCGCCTCCACCGGCGCGAGCGACGGCAGGTTCTGCGCCCAGTGCAGCGCCGAGGACCCGAGAAGGGCCGCCAGGGACAGCACCGCCGTGAGCGCCAGCAGCGAGAGCCCCTGGACGATCTTCACGGACCCCATGCTACGGGCGGGCGATGAGCGGCGATTAGGAGAGGAAGCCCGTCGATGCCGGCCGCAACGCGGGCCCCGTCGCGCACCCGGCGTCGCGCGCGCCCGCTAGAATCGGGCGACGCACCCTCGCCGGTTGCGGTCCCACGCCCGGGCCCGCGTCCGAGGCACGAAGGAAGGCGGCACCCGGCCATGACGGTCCGCTCCGAGATCCGCCGAGCCCGACCCGACGAGAGCATCGCGGTCGCCGCGCTCATCGAGGAGGCCGCCGCGGTCTACCGCGGCGTGATCCCGTCCGACTGCTGGCACGAGCCCTACATGCCGCTCGACGAGCTCGTCCGGGAGGTCGATGACGGCGTGAGGTTCTGGGTGCTCGAGCAGAGCGGGCGCGTCGTCGCGGTCATGGGGCTGCAGCGCGTGCGCGACGTCGCCTTGATCCGGCACGCCTACGTCCTGCCGGCACAGCAGGGACGCGGGCACGGGAGCGCGTTGCTGGCGCGCCTCCGCGAGCTGACCGAGCAGCCGATGCTGGTAGGTACCTGGCGCGCAGCGGTCTGGGCCGTGCGCTTCTACCGGCACCGTGGCTTCTCGCTCCTGGATCCCTTGGACGCGGGCCCCCTCCTACGCAGTTACTGGAGCGTTCCGGCCCGCCAGCGGAAAGCGTCGGTGGTCCTCGCCGACGCGCGCTGGACGGCGCTGCACCGCGGGATCTAGCGCATGCCGAACACCGGCCGGTACACGCTCACGGCGATCACGAGCCCGACCAAAGCGAACAGCCCGAACGCCACCACGTTGCCCATCGAGGCCTCGGGATCCCCGGTCAGCTGCATCACCACCGCCATCCCTGCCACGGCGGAGCCCAGGCACGCGATCCAACCGGCAACGGCGTACGTCGCCCTGAGCGCCCATTCCCGCTCCCGCAGCAGACCGATGGCGACGGCCACCAGCACGGGCACGACCACTCCGAGATCCATGAACTTCACCAGCCAGAACACCGCAGGATCCGCCAGCGTGGCGCTCCCCGGAGGCGCCGCCCGCAACGAGGCGACCAGTCCGGGCAGGTGTAGCCCGAGGGCGAGGAAGGCGGCGATCACCAAGGCGAAACCCGCCACGAAGCGCCGGAAACGGCGCGAGAGTACCGGCAGCCGTGCGCCGGCCAGGCCCGTCCAGGCGCGCACCAGGAGCGCCCCTGCGAGCACGAACAGGGCGAGGAAGAGCAGGAAGTAGCGCTCGCTGTTGCCCGGGTAGCGCACGAAATCCCCGCCCAGAGCGAGCTGGGCGTCCGTATACAGGACGTAGGCGGCAGGTCCGAGCGCCAGCACCGGCCCCGACGGGGTGCGCCGCAGCGCCAGCACGCCCGCTATGACCGCCGCCGGGGCCACGAGCAGCAGTCCCACGACGTCGCCGCCCACGATCTGGTTCACCGCTCCCGCCGAGGCGTGGTAGCGGATCGCGCCCACTCCCAGCGGTCCCAGCAGCGCCACCAACGCCGTACCCAGCCCCAGGACGATCGCGCCGATCCCGAACGCGCGTCCGGACCCGAGCTCCACGCCGCGCTCGGAACTGCCTGCATCCCTGCGGCTCGTCCGCGTCCTCGTTGCCATCGAAGCCTCCCACCTTCCACGTGACCCCGCTGGCAGTGTGGGCGCCGGCGTCGGCCGGCCGTAGAGCCGAACGTCCCATGCCCCCCGAGGTCGCGCCGGCGCGGGTACGACGCGTCGGGATTTCTCCTACCGGGCCCGTCGACGCTGCCCAGGACACGAACCCGGGGGCACATCCGCGAAGCTGACCTGGCCCATCGGGCGACGAGGAGGCGACCCATGCACCTCAAGTGCACCCCGAACACGGCACGGCGCGTCCTGGCAACGTTCACCACCCTGACCCTGCTGTTCCCGCTCGCCGGGGCCCAGCCAGCGCCCAGCACGACCGGGCCACGCGCCCCCAGCGCGGCGCGCGCGGACCTGCGCTACGCTGCCGATCGCGTGCTGGAGGTTCATCCGGCCCTTACCCTACCGGCCGCCAGGGCCGCGTTCGAACGCGCCCTCACGGAGCAACAGGACGGCATCGCAGCCGACCCCAGCGCCGGCGCGGTCGCCATGGCGCTGCAGCGCCTGCTCGCGTCGCTGGGCGACGCGCACACCACGGCGGCCCCCCAGGCGGCCGCGCAACTCGTCCTCCCGGCGATGTTCTTCGCGACCTCGGACGCGCTGCTCGTCTCCCCGCTCGACGGCTCCGACCTCGGTCTTCCCGATGTGGCGCGCGTGGCCCTGCTGGGAACCCTCACGCCCGATACCGTGCTGCAGCGCATGGCCGCGCTCGTGCCCGGACCCGCCGGCTGGGTGCGTTACCGCAGCGCCCAGATGGTGGGGGCCGAACCGGTCCTCCAGTGGCTCGGCGTGCTGGACGGGCCCGACGGTGACGGCGTCGAGATCACGGTGCGCGGATCCGACGGGACCATGACCCGAGCCCGTGTCCCGCTGGTGCCGGTCGCCACCGTGCGGGGCCGCACGGCCCCCCTGCAGGCACGACTGCAGCGCGCGGCAGGCCTCGACGAGGACTGGACCCGCGGCAGCACCTACCTGTGGCGCATCGACGAGGCGTCGGGCACGGGCCTGTTCTGGCTGCTGTCGTGCGTCGACTCGCCCGCGTACCGAGACGCGGTCGACGCCTTCTTCCAGGCGGTGCAGGAGCACGGGCTACGCCGTGTCGTGCTGGACCTCCAGTTCGATGGCGGCGGCAACTCCAACGTGGCCACGCCCTGGCTGCGACACCTGCCGGCGCGCACGATCCACAACTACGGTGTGGCCGTCCGGCCCTCGCAGGCCGTCGTCGAGCAGCGCGGCACCACACGCGAGGCCCTCGTCGCGGGTGCCTCGTCCACCGACGGCGCACTCCTGGTGATGCAGCAGCCCGGCGCGCTCACCCCCGTGCCGCCCTCCCCGTCGGTCTACACGGGATCGCTGATCGTGCTCGTGAACGGCGCCACCTTCAGCTCGGCCGGGATGATCGCAACCGTCCTGAGCGACAACGGTCTGGCGCGCGTGGCGGGCGAGCCGATGGGCGCCGAGCCCGGTGGCTACGGAGACATCCTGTCGTTCCGTACGCCGGCGCTGGGCCTGCCGTTCACCGTGTCGTACAAGCGCTTCACGCGGCCTGCGACCAGCCGCGGCGACACCCTGCCGCTGGACGTGCGGCTGCCGCTCACGGCCAACGACGTCCTCACCGGCCGCGACGTGCTCGCGGCATGGCTGCGGAACCTCGAGCCGTAGACCGGCGTCACGTCCCCTCGGCGATCCGCGCTACGGTCCTCGTAGCGGGGTCGACCGGCGATACCGGCCGGTGCGATCACGCACCACGAGGAGCCCGATCATGACGAATCCCTCCGCTAGCGCCCTCACCTCCGCAATGCTGCTCGAGTACTGGCAGGGCCACCGACGCCTGACCCGGCGTGTCCTCCAGGCCTTCCCCGCCGACGACCTGTTCACCTTCAGCGCCGGAGGCATGCGCCCCTTCTCCGCGCTCGCCACCGAGATGCTGCAGATGATCGCGCCGACCCTGAAGGGGGTGCTCGAGGACGACTGGACGTCCGGCGGCTACGGCGAACCCGGACCCGATACCAAGGACGGTCTGCTCGACGCCTGGGACGCCGCCGACCGCGTCCTCGCCGAGAGCTGGCCGAAGATCCCGGCCGAACGTTTCGGTGAGACCGCCAACGCCTTCGGGCTGTGGGAGGCGCCCGTCGTCACGACGCTGATGTACCTGATCGACAACGAGATCCATCACCGCGGCCAGGGCTACGTCTACCTCCGCATGCTGGGCGTCACGCCACCGCTGTTCTACCAGCGCCGGCCCCAGCTCCCCGACCCCGACGAAGGGGCATGACGGCACCCTCGCCCAACCCCGCCCGGCCCCGCAGGGCGGCGGTGCGGGGCCGGGTTCGCGCCACGGGGACGTGACGCACCGACCAGCGCTTGACACCCGGGCCCTCCCGCTTTACATTTAACGTCGTGCGAACTATCAACGCGACCCAAACGAATGGCGCCGACGACAAGGAACGGTTGATCGACGAGGTCGTCGACGCCTTCTCGGCCATGCGCGAACGGGGCATGCGTGGCCTGCGTCGAATCCGCCGGGACGCCGCCAGTATGGGGCACCTCCAGGTGCTGGTGAGGCTCCACGAAGAGGGCCCCCAGCGCGTGGGGGCCGTGGCGCGGTCGCTGGGCGTGTCAGCGGCCAGCGCCACGGGGATGCTGCGGCGCATGGCCGAGCGGGGCCTGGTACGGCGTGTCCGCGACGAGGACGACCGGCGCGTGGTCCTCATCGAGATCGCGCCCGGCGGCAGGGCGGTCCTCGAGAAGCTGAACCGCGGCCGGTCGGGCCTGCGCCGCAGCCTCGCACGCCTCGACGAGGATGAGCTGGGCCAGCTCCGCACCGGCCTCGCCGCACTCAACCGGGCCACCCGCGAGCTCGCCGACGAAGACGACTGCGAGCCGATCGACGAGGACCGCGCGCCGAGTGCCGAAGACCGCGAGCCGGGCGCCGACCAACGTCGCCCCCATCGACGCCGGGAGACGGCCCATGCTTCTGAAGATCCTGAGTAGGTACACCCGCCCCTTCCGGGGCGCGATGGTGGCGATCGTCGGGCTGCAGCTCGTGGGGACGCTGGCGTCGCTGACGCTTCCGAGCATCAACGCGGCCATCATCGACAACGGCGTCATCCGCGGGGACACCGGCTACATCGTCCGCGAAGGAGGTTGGATGCTGGCGGTCTCGCTGCTGCAGATCGTCTGCACGATCGCTGCGGTCTACTTCGGCGCGCGCACGGCCATGGCGTTCGGCCGCGACCTGCGCTCGGGCGTGTTCCACCGCGTCGCGGAGTTCTCCAGCCGGGAGCTCGCCCGCTTCGGAGCCCCGTCGCTCATCACCCGCAGCACGAACGACGTGCAGCAGGTGCAGATGATGCTGATGATGGCGTTCACCATGCTGATCACGGCGCCCATCATGATGATCGGCGGCGTGATCATGGCGCTCCGCCAGGACGTCGGCCTCGCCTGGCTGGTGGCCGTGGCGGTGCCGGTGCTGGCGGGGCTGGTGGGCATCGTCATCTCGCGCATGGTTCCCGGCTTCCGCCGCATGCAGAAACGCATCGACCGCATCAATGAGGTGCTCCGCGAGCAGATCGGCGGCATCCGCGTCATCCGCGCGTTCGTGCGTGAACCCGTCGAACGTGCGCGCTTCGACCGGGCCAACAGCGAGCTCACCGACGTCACGCTCTACGTCGGCCGCTGGATGGCATTGATGTTCCCCCTGGTGATGCTGGTGACCAACGTCTCCAGCGTCGCCGTGCTGTGGTTCGGGGGGCTGCGGGTCGCCTCGGGCGCCATGGAGATCGGGTCCATGACGGCCTTCCTGAGCTATCTCATGCAGATCCTGATGGCTGTGATGATGTCGACGTTCATGCTCGTGATCCTGCCGCGCGCGGCGGTGTCCGCCGACCGCATCGGCGAGACGCTCGCGACCGAGCCCACCGTGGTCCCCCCTGCCCACGGCGCCTCGCTGGCCCCCGAGCGCGGCCACCTCCGGCTGAGCGCGGTGGGCTTCCAGTACCCGGGCGCAAGCCACCCTGTCCTGACGGGCGTCGACCTCGACGCGGCGCCGGGCCAGACGGTCGCGATCATCGGCTCCACCGGCGCGGGCAAGTCCACGCTTCTCAACCTCATCCCCCGGCTCTTCGACGCCACCGAGGGCCGCGTGCTCGTCGACGGCATCGACGTTCGCGACTACCAGCCCGAAGCGCTCTGGGCCCGTATCGGGCTGGTGCCGCAGAAGGCCTACCTGTTCAGTGGAACCGTGGCCAGCAACCTGCGCTTCGGCAAGAGCGACGCCAGCGAGGACGACATGTGGCGCGCCCTCGACATCGCCCAGGCCAAGGATTTCGTCGAGGCCATGGACAGCGGCCTCGAAGCCCCCATCGCCCAGGGAGGCACCAACGTCTCCGGCGGGCAGCGGCAGCGCCTCGCCATCGCGCGGGCGCTCATCCGCAACCCCGAGGTCTACCTCTTCGACGACTCCTTCTCGGCGCTCGACGTAGCGACCGATGCCCGCTTGCGCCGCGCCCTGGCGCCCGTGACACGCCACGCCACCGTGGTGATCGTGGCGCAGCGCGTGGCGACCATCATCGACGCCGACCAGATCGTCGTGCTCGAAGACGGCCGCGTGGTAGGGCGCGGAACGCACGAAGCGTTGCTGGCGACGTCCGAGACCTACCGCGAGATCGTCGAGTCGCAGCGGCAGGTCGCCGCATGAGGCGGCCGCCCGACTCTCCCGCTTCGCCCCCGCCGCCCGGCGGGGCACCGAAGGTCATGGCGTCGACCGAACGGGTGCGCGTCGGAGGCGGACCCGGCCACGGGCCGCCCGGCCTGGTCGGACAGAAGGCGCAGGACTTCGGGCCGTCGCTCCGCCGGCTGGCGGGCAGGCTGCGTCCGGAACGCGCGAGGGTGGTGGCGGTGGTATCGACGGCCGTGGTCTCGGTCGGCCTGACCGCCCTCGGGCCCCGGGTGCTGGGCCGCGCCACCGACCTTCTCTTCGCCGGGGTCATCGGCCAGCGCCTGCCCGCCGGCATGACCAAGGCTCAGGCCATCGCCGCCGCCCGCGCCGCGGGCCAGGGCAAGATGGCAGACCTGTTGTCGGGCATCGATCTGGTTCCCGGACGCGGCGTGGACTTCACCGCGCTCGGGCACGTGTTGCTGCTGGTGCTGGCCATCTACCTCGGCTCGGTGCTGTTGCAGTTCCTGCAGGGCTACGTGCTGAACGACGTCGTGCAGGGGACGGTGTACCGCATGCGCGAGCAGGTCGAGGACAAGCTCAACAGCCTGCCGCTGGCCTACTTCGATCGCCAACCCCGCGGCGAGCTGCTGAGCCGTGTCACCAACGACATCGACAACGTGTCCCAGAGCCTTCAGCAGACCATGAGCCAGCTCCTGACCTCCCTGCTCACCATCGTCTTCGTCGTGGGCATGATGATCTCCATCTCGCCGCTCCTGGCCTTGGTGGCGCTCATCACCATCCCGCTCACCATGGCGATCGCCGGGCTCATCATGCGGCGCTCGGGCAAGCAGTTCATCGCGCAGTGGCGGCGCACCGGCACCCTCAACGCACAGGTCGAGGAGGCCTACACCGGGCACGCCCTGGTGAAGGTCTTCGGCCGCCAGAAGGACGTTCAGGAGGCCTTCGAGGTCGAGAACGAGGCGCTCTACCAGGCCAGCTTCCGGGCGCAGTTCCTGTCCGGCCTGATCATGCCCGTCACCATGTTCATCGGCAACCTGAACTACGCCGCCATCGCCGTGCTGGGCGGCCTGAAGGTCGCCAGCGGGACCATCAGCCTGGGGGACGTACAGGCGTTCATCCAATACTCGCGCCGCTTCACGCAACCGGTCACGCAGGTGGCGTCGATGGTCAACCTCCTGCAATCCGGGGTCGCTTCGGCAGAGCGGGTGTTCGAGCTGCTCGACGCCGAGGAGCAACACCCCGAAACGGCCCTGGCGGACATGCCGGCTCTGCCGCAAGGGCGGGTCCGGTTCGAGCAGGTGAGCTTCCGTTACGACCCCGACAGGCCGCTCATCGACGACCTGTCGTTGACGGCGGAGCCGGGACAGACCGTGGCCATCGTGGGCCCCACCGGCGCGGGCAAGACCACGCTGGTCAACCTCCTGATGCGCTTCTACGAGCTCGACGGGGGGCGCATCACCGTCGACGGTGTCGACATCACGCACGTGCGCCGTGACGACCTGCGCTCGCGCATCGGGATGGTGTTGCAGGACACCTGGCTGTTCCGCGGCACCATCCGCGAGAACATCGGCTACGGCCGGCCCGGCGCCGGCGAGGAGGAAATCATGGCGGCCGCGCGCGCGGCGTTCGTCGACCGCTTCGTGCACAGCCTCCCCGAGGGCTACGACACCATCATCGACGACGAGGGCGGCACCGTCAGCGCCGGCGAGAAGCAGCTCATCACCATCGCGCGGGCGTTCCTGGCGGACCCGCCCCTGCTGGTGCTCGACGAGGCCACCAGCTCGGTCGACACCCGCACCGAGCTGCTGGTCCAGGAGGCGATGAACGCGCTGCGCGGCAACCGCACCAGCTTCGTCATCGCGCACCGGCTCTCCACCATCCGCAACGCCGACGTCATCCTGGTGATGGAGGACGGCCGCATCGTGGAGCAGGGCACCCACGACGACCTGGTCGCCTCGGGGGGAGCCTACGCGGCCCTCTACCAGGCGCAGTTCCGGGGGCCGGCCGAGGAGCGCGCGGCGTGACGCGGCCTGTGGCGCGCGATCGCGGGCCGGCGTACGCGAGCGGCCGTACTCAATCCTTCGACGGCATGTCCCGGCTGGCGACGACGTCGACCCCGGTCCCCAAGGCGTTCGACAGGACGACCGTGCCCATCGCCAACGGCGCCTCCACCGTGATCGCGTGGAGGGCGCGGCACAGTGGTAGCACCTGGGCCTTGGGAACCGCCTCGCGCGTCCGGACCGGAAGGCGCGCCCAGCGCCCTCCCTCGACACGCACCGTCGTGGCCACCATGCGACGGGGGTCGGCGTGCTCCTGGCGCGCGAACTCCAGGCCGCGCTTGCAGGAATTGCCGCGAACCTCGACCTGACCGCTCGCGTCCTCCTCGACCTCGAGCCGGCAGCCCAGCGGGCAGCCGATGCAGAGGTACTCGCTGCGTTCGCCCGCGGAGCTCACGGCGCTCCCTCCTCGCGCGGGACCACGTCGACGCGCAAGGCGTCGCCGTGGAACGCCTCCAGGAAGCGCGGGCGCACTTTCACCATCACGGTTTCTCCCGGCACGACGTAGCGCAGCGGGCGCTCATAGACCTCGCCCAGGCGCAGGGTGCAGGGCTTGAGCGCGCGCCGCACCCGAAGGTAGACGACGTGCTCGCGCTCGGTGGTGATGGTGTGCGGCACGCACGAGACCACGTTCTCGCCGGGCACCAGCCGCACGTTGTCGGGCGCGGCGGCCGCGCCCAGCGCGAACGCGCCGGCGCTGCGGCCGGCCAGCAGCGACTCCTGGGTGACGTAATCGACCAGATCGTGGATGTGCACCACGTTGCCGCAGGCGAACACCCCGTCGCGAGAGGTCTCCATGGCGCTCGTCACCACCGGCCCGGTGGTCACCGGGTCGAGGCGCAGGCGCAGGCGACGCGACAGCTCGTTCTCCGGGATCAACCCGATGGAGAGCAGCAGGGTGTCGCACGGCACCTCCCAGCCGCGTGCCGGCAGCGGCCGCAAGGCTTCGTCGACGGGCGCGACGCTGACGCTCTCGACCCTGTCCCGGCCGTGGATCCGCGTCACCGTGGTCGACAGGTGGAGCGGGATGTCGAAGTCCTGCAAGCACTGCACCACGTTGCGCGACAGGCCGTTGACGTGCGGCAGGATCTCGAAGACCCCGAGCACCTCGGCTCCCTCCAGCACCAGGCGCCTGGCCATGATCAGGCCGATGTCCCCGGACCCGAGCACCACCACGCGGCGTCCCGGCAGGTAGCCGGCCTGGTTGACGAGCTTCTGCGCGAAGCCCGCCGTCATCACGCCGGCCGGCCGCTGCCCCGGGATGCGCACGGCCCCGCGCGTGCGCTCGCGCGCGCCCATGGCCAGCACCACGGCGTGCGCGTCCACCCCCCGCACGCCGTGCTCGGGCGACATCACCGCGGTGCGGCGCGCCCCGTCGACGTCGAGCACGTAGGCATCGGTGAGGACGTCGACCTCGTGCTCGAGCACCTGTTCCAGGAAGCGCTGCGCGTACTCCGGCCCGGTGAGCTCCTCCTTGAAGTGATGCAGGCCGAAGCCGTTGTGGATGCACTGGTTGAGGATGCCCCCGGCCTCCGGCTCGCGGTCCACCATCAGCACGCGCTCCGCCCCCGCCTCGCGGGCGCCCAGGGCGGCCGCCATGCCCGCGGGCCCGCCGCCGACCACCAGCACGTCGTACGCGGGCCGCAGGTGGAGGGGGCGGGCGCTAATCATGGCCCACCTCCCCGGCCGCTCGATCGCCCCGCTCGCAGGCGATCCACGACCCGCCCCCACGCTTGGTCAGCGAGGCGATCGGCGCCCGCGTCGCCTCGGACAGCAGCGCCAGACAGCGCCAGGTGCAGAAGCCGCCCTGGCACCTCCCCATCCCGGCGCGCGTGCGGAACTTGATGCCGTCCAGCGTCCGGCCTCCGCGCGCCACGGCGTCCAACACCTCCCCTTCCGTGACGTTCTCGCAGCGGCAGGCGATGCGGGCGTACCGCGGGTCGCGCGCCGCCAGCGCGGCGAGCTCCGCCAGGTCGAGCTCCGCCACGTGCACGGGCGGCTCCACCCCTTCCTCGAAGGCATCGTCGGACTCGAGCTCCAGCCCCTCGTCGGCCAGCATCGCCACCACCCGCTCGGCGATGGCCGGCGCCGCCGTCAGGCCCGGCGACTGGATGCCGGCGACGTTCAGGAAGCCCCGGACCCGCGTGGGGCCGATGAGGAAGTCCTCGCCCTCGAGGACCGCCCGCAGCCCGGCGAACTCCGCGATGCAGTCGCGCTCGCTGATGCCGGGAACCAGCCGGCGCCCGCCGGCGAACGCCTCCTCGGCTCCTTCGGCGGTGGTGGTCAGGTCGTCCTTGTCGGTGAGGTGCGCGGTGGGCCCGACCATCAAGGTGCCGTCGAAGGTGGGGATCACCAGGATGCCCTTCGAGTGCGGCGTGGGACAGGGGAAGATGAGGCGTTTCACCATGCCGACGAGGCGCTTATCGAGGAGGTACTCCTCGCCCTTGCGGGCCTTCACCGTGAACGGCTCGGCGCCCGCCAGCTCCGCGACGCGGTCGGCGTGGAGCCCCGCGGCGTTGATCACGAACCGGCTGCGCACGGTGCGCGCGGCCGTGTGCAGGAACAGACCTTCAGGGTCGCGATCGATGGCCTTCACCGGCTCGCCGCACGCCAACTCGACCCCGTTGCGCACCGCGCTCTCCGCCAGGGCGAAACAGGCCTCGTACGGGTTGACGACGGCGGCGGTGGGAGCGTGGAGCGCCTCCACGATCTCGGTCGACAGGTTGGGCTCCTCGGCGCGCACGCGGGCCGAGGGCCAGAGCTCGAGCCCGGGCACCCCCTTGCGCTCCCCTCGCTCGAGCAGCGTCCGGAGGGTGCGCCGATCGTCCTCGTCGAAGGCCACCGTCAGCTCGCCGATGCGGCGGAAGCCGAACCCGAGCGACGCGGCCAGAGCGGGCCAGCGCCGGTTGCCCTCCCACTCCAACCGGCCCTTGAGCGTGCTCGGATCGCTGTGATGGCCGGCGTGGATGATGCCACTGTTGGCCTTGCTGGTGCCGAACCCCACCTCGGCGGCGCGTTCGAGCAGCAAGACGCGGAGGCGGTAGCGGCTCAGCTCGCGGGCGATGGCGCAGCCTATGACGCCGCCGCCGACGATGGTCACGTCGTACGAGAGCATGGCGACCCTTCCAACACGGAGAGGGCTCGGGTAAACGCCAAGGTCATCATCGCACGCCCCTGCACCGCCGTCAGGGACGGGCGTCCCGCCTCACCACGCGCCAGCGGGCGCTTTTCACGGCGCTCGCGGCGGGAACCGACTACGCTGCGGTGTAGTCAGTGGGCATCGCCGCGGCCGTCGCTTGCCGGCAAGCGTTCGTCACGGCGAGACAACCCTCCTTCAGGACTTCAGGCCGAACGAACCCGCTCCCGTGAGGGCGGGTTCGGCCTGTTGGCGTGGTGGCGACCGAAGTCCCGAGCGAGGCGCCCTTCCCCGGTTCCGCGCGTACGGCGCGATCGACCCGCCTGCGCGTACGCTGGGTCCGTGGAGGTAGCGCCATGACCCCTGGAGCCCGTGCCGACCGGCGAGCGATCGCCATCGTGGCCGACAGCACCTGCGATCTGACGGCAGCCGAGGCCGGCGACCTCGGCGTGGTCCTGGTGCCGCTGCACGTGGAGTTCCGGGGCAAGACCTACCTCGACGGCATCGACATCACGACCGAGGACATCCTGGCGGGGATCGCAGCTGGCGCCGACCTTCCCAGCACCAGCCAGGTGACGCCGGACGCCTTCCTCGAAGCCTTCCAGAAGACGGCGGATCTGGGCGCGGAGCGTGTGCTCTGCCTGACCCTCAGCTCGGAGCTCTCGGGGACCTACGCCTCGGCCTGCCGCGCGGCCGACGGAGCGCCCGTGCCGGTGTCCGTCTTCGACACGCGCGCGACCACGGCGGGCCACGGCGACGTGGTCCGCAAGGCTGCGCAGCTACGCAACGAGGGGGCGGACCTGCCAACCATCCTGAAGAGGCTCGAGCCCATCCGCGACACCCTCAAGGCGCTGTTCGCGGTCACCAGCCTCGAGCACCTGCGCCGCGGCGGCCGCATCGGCCGCGCCAGCGCGCTGCTGGGCGGTCTGCTCCGCGTCACGCCGATCCTCACGCACGAGGGTGCCGGCGCCGTACCGGTGACGACCGTGCGCGGCAAGGCAGCCGCCATCCGCGAGATCGTGCGGCACGTCCAGGCCTTCGTGAAGCAGCACGCCGGCACGCTCACCCTGACCTTCATGCACGTGCAGAACCCAGGGAGCGCAGAGCGCCTGGCACGAGCGCTACGCGACAGCGGCCTGGCGTTCGCGGGCGGGGCCGTCCGCGCCATCGGAACGTCCGTCGCGACGCACGTCGGGCCCGGCACGTTCGGCGTCTACATGCACACGGAGCCTGGAACATGACGGCGGCCGGGTGGGTGGCACCCGCGCCGCTGCAGGTCTTGACGTCACGCTGCCGCCCAGCGGCGGCCGATGGGGAGGAAGCATGGACATCAGCGACTACGTCACCGTCAACGACGTTCGCAACGCCTGTCGTGAACTCGGCATCAGCGACTGGACCGAACGGACCGACACCCGCGTCCGGCCCGACGAGGCCGAGGCGATCCGGCAGGCCGTCGGGGCCGAGGCGCTCGCGGTCTCACGTGAGGCCTTCCAGCAGGGCCTCGAGGTGGAGCTCGAGCACGGCATGCACTACCCGGACGCCAACGTCACCAACAACCACCCCATCCTCACCGGCCGGGTCGTGCTCGCCCACCTGAAGGAGATGCTCGACTACTACGCGCGCCTCGAGGTGGCCGAGCTCGAGGGCGACCTACTCAAGGCGTCGAAGGCCGGGGACGCGGAGACGCTCGCGCGCGTCTACCCGCGTTGGCTCCATGCGCGGGCGAAGCTGAGTGCCTGGGAAGCCTCCGGGACGTAAGGGCCGGCGCCAAGGCCCCGCCGGCAGGGCGCACGGCCTCAGGTGCGTTGCGCCCCCCGGTGCCGGTAGACCGGAGCGTCGCTCGCCGGGAGCGGTGTGTCGCCGCGGATGAGGTCGGCCGCCTTCTCGGCGATCATCATCACCGGCGCGTAGATGTTGCCGTTGGTGATGATCGGCATGACGGAAGCGTCGACCACGCGCAGGCCCTCGAGGCCGTGGACCTTCATGCTTGAGGGATCGACCACGGCGAGCTCGTCGGTGCCCATCTTGGCCGTGCAGGAGGGGTGCAACGCCGTCTCGGCGTCGCGCGCCACCCACTCCAGGATCTGCTCGTCACTCTCCACAGCCGGCCCCGGCGAGAGCTCGCCGGCGTTGTAGGGCTCGAACGCCGGCTGGGTCAGGATGCGGCGCGCCGCGCGGACCGCCTCGAGCCACTCCTTGCGGTCGTTGGGCGTGGAAAGGTAGTTGAACCGCATCGAGGGCTTGACCCGCGGGTCGGCCGAGACGATCTTCAGCTCGCCGCGCACGTCGGAGAACATGGGGCCGACGTGCACCTGGTAGCCGTGTCCCGAAGCGGGCGAGCTGCCGTCGTAACGGATGGCGAGCGGGAGGAAGTGGAACATCAGGTTGGGCCAGTCCACCTCGTCGTTCGAGCGCACGAAGCCGCCCCCCTCGAAGTGGTTGCTGGCGCCCGGGCCGCTGCGGAAGACCAGCCACTGGAACCCCACCCAGGGCCTCCGCCACCACTTCAGCCAGGGGGCGACCGAGACCGGCTGCTTGGAGGCGTACTGGATGTAGACCTCGAGATGGTCCTGGAGGTTCTGCCCGACGCCGGGCAGGTCGGTCACGGGAGCGATGTCCAGGGAGCGCAGGTGCTCGGCCGGGCCCACACCGGAGAGCTGGAGCAATTGCGGCGTGTTGATGGCCCCGCCGCTGAGGATCACCTCGCCGGCCTCGACGCGCCGGACCTGGCCACGATGCACGTACTCCACGCCGGTGGCGCGCTGCCCTTCGAAGAGGATGCGCGTGACGAAAGCGCGCGTGCGGATCGCCAGGTTCGCCCGTTGGCGCGCCGGGTCGAGGTAGGCCTTCGACGCCGACCAGCGCCGGCCGCGATGGATGTTGCGGTCGAACGGCGCAAAGCCCTCCTGCCGGTAACCGTTGACGTCGTCGGTGAGCTGGTAGCCAGCCTGCTGAGCGGCCTCGAAGAAGGCGCCGAAGAGGGGATTGGTGGCGGGCCCACGTTCCAGGATGAGCGGGCCGTCCCCTCCCCGCCAGTCGTCGGCGCCCGCCAGGCAGGTCTCCATCCGCTTGAAGTACGGGAGGCAGTGCGCGTAGTCCCAGGACCCCATGCCTGGCGCCTGGGCCCAGCGGTCGTAGTCCATCGGGTTGCCGCGCTGGAAGATCATGCCGTTGATGCTCGACGACCCTCCGAGCACCTTGCCCCGCGCATGGTAGACGCGACGCCCTCCCATGTGCGGCTCCGGTTCGGACGCGTACTGCCAGTCGTAACGCGGGTTCCCGATCGGGAACGGCAGCGCCGCGGGCATGTGGATGAACACGTCCCAGGGCCAGTCGGCTCGGCCGGCTTCCAGGACCAGGACGCTGGTGGAGGCGTCCGCGCTCAGGCGATTCGCGATCGCCGAGCCGGCCGAGCCTCCCCCCACGACCACCACGTCGTAGCGCTCGTCGCCCATGGCTCGCTCCTTCCGGCGGTAGGTGC
>Ga0102956_1000408_pt1 | contig 15545 bp, 15 predicted proteins | sample SalPonF2_A_D2_MG_FD_84515 | JGI IMG/M metagenome (GOLD analysis project Ga0102956, IMG submission 84515) | Salt pond soil microbial communities from South San Francisco under conditions of wetland restoration - Salt Pond MetaG SF2_A_D2_MG ...
GCTGAGTTTCTGAGGGAAACGCGAGAATGACTATGCTTCATACGGTAAACAAATCACCCTTTGAGCGACGCACGCTGGATTCGTGTCTGCGTCATGCCCAACCGGACAGCGCCGTGCTGCTGATCGAGGACGGCGTGTACGGCGCCTTCAATGGCACCGCCATCACGGGCAAAGTGCAAGACGCGATCGGCAACTTCAAGATGTATGTTCTCGGCCCCGACGTACGGGCCCGCGGTATGGACGAAAGCCATGTACTCGACGGCATCACGGTAGTCGACTACGAGGGCTTCGTGGATCTGGTGGCGGAGCACGACAAGGTGCAGGCCTGGCTCTGACACAGAGCGTCCGAGACAGGAAAACACAGAGGAGAAGGTACCATGAGTATTGAAGTGAACGGCAAGACCTATGAAACGGACGAGGAAGGTTATCTGGCCAACCTGGGCGAGTGGACGCCGGAAATCGGTGGTGTGATGGCCAAGGAAGACAACTGCGACCTCACCGACAGCCACTGGGAAGTGATCAATTTCCTGCGCGAGTACTACGAGGAATACCAGATCGCGCCGGCCGTTCGCGTGCTGACCAAGGCTATCGGCAAGAAGCTCGGCGCGGACAAGGGCAACAGCAAATATCTGTATGAGCTGTTCCCCTACGGCCCGGCCAAGCAGGCCTGCAAATACGCAGGTCTCCCGAAGCCGACCGGCTGCGTCTGACCTGCGGTCCCAGGGGGGCTCTGCCCCCCTCATCTTAGGAATTCGTGGAGGTATCGGTGTCCGTGATCACAATCGTGTATACCGTGCTGATGTACACGGCCACGCTCATTCTGGTGGGCGGAGTGGCGTATCGCATAAACAAGTACGCGCGTACACCGGCTCCACTGAAGATTCCCACCACGCCCGCGCCGACGACGCGCGGCGGTGTGGTGATGCGCCTGGGCCGCGAAGTGGTGTTCTTCCAGAGCCTGTTCAAGTCCAGCAAATGGACTTGGTTGTTCGGCTGGATCTTCCACTTTTCGCTGTTGCTGATTCTGCTGCGTCACCTGCGCTATTTTCTCAACCCGATTCCGACCTGGGTGGTATTGATACAGCCGTTCGGCAAGTACGCGGCTTTCGGCATGGTGATCGGCCTGGGCGGGCTGTGGGCGCGACGTATCTTTGTGGACCGCGTGCGATATATTTCGTCGCCCTCCGACCATCTCATGATTGTCCTGCTTCTGGCCATCGCCCTGAGCGGGCTGACCATGACGTACGTGGCCCATACGGACATCATTTCCCTGAAGGCATTCGTTCTCGGGCTGATACGCTTCGATTGGCAGCCGCTGCCGCCGGATCCTGCGCTGCTGCTCCATCTCGGACTGGTCGCCACGCTGATGATCGTGTTTCCGATCAGCAAGCTGCTGCATGCGCCCGGCGTCTTCTTCAGCCCCACACGCAACCAGGTCGACAATCCGCGCGAGCGGCGTCACCTGGCTCCCTGGGCGGCACAACTGGAAACCAGCGAGCGCTCCTGACACCCCTGCGCTGAGGTAGCTCAAGTGGCAAAGGCAAACTTCGAGACACCGCAACTAAAAGAATATCCGGTTATCCCGCTGATCCAAGAAGGCGTGATGGCTCACAGTAAGCCGTTCACCGCCAAAGCGGAGTTTCAGGCCGACCTGGGTTTCCCCGGAGAACTGCCCGAGAATTGGCAGGAAATCGCCATCAACAAGATGGGCGAACTCCTCGGCAAGTACCGTTCGCTGCAGGTCTATCTGGACTCCTGCGTCAAGTGCGGCGCCTGCACCGACAAGTGCCACTATTTCCTCGGCACCACCGACCCGAAGAACATGCCTGTCGCACGCCAGGACCTGCTGCGCAACGTCTACCGGCGCTACTTCACCTTCGCCGGCAAGTACTTCCCGAAGCTGGTGGGAGCCGTGGACCTCACCAAGGACGTTCTGGACGACTGGTACAGCTACTATCACCAGTGCTCCCAGTGCCGCCGCTGCTCGGTGTACTGCCCCTACGGCATCGACACCGCCGAGATTTCCATGGCCGCGCGGGAAATCATGGACTCCGTCAGTGTCGGCCAGAAATACTGCAACGAGATCATCGGCAAGGTCTTCAAGATCGGCAACAATCTCGGTCTGCCCAAGCCCGCGCTGGCGGATACGCTGGAGGGGCTGGAGGAAGACGTCAAGGAAGACACCGGCGTGGACGTACGCTATCCGCTCGACGAAAAAGGTGCGGAGGTGCTGCTGATCACCCCCTCGGCAGATTTCTTCGCCGAGCCCCATGTGGACGGCCTGATCGGCTACGGCAAGGTGTTCCATCAGGCGGGCACGAGCTGGACCCTGAGCTCCTATGCTTCCGAGGCCGCCAACTTCGGCATGTTCATCGGCAGCTACGAGAACATGCGCAAAGTCGCCCTGCGCATCCGGGAAGCGGCCCTTGACCTGGGCGTCAAGCGCATCATCTTCGGCGAATGCGGCCACGCCTGGCGGGTCGCCTACAGCTTCCTGAACACGCTGGCGGGCCCCTTCGATTTCCTGGATCCCCGTTACCCGGTGCCCCAGCATATCTGCGAGTTCACCTACGATCTGATCCAGCGCGGGGCCCTCACGCTGGACAAGTCCGGCAACGACCATCGGCGCCTGACCTACCACGATTCGTGCAACGTGGCGCGTGCGTCTCGCATGGGCGACAAGCCCGGCGGACAGTTCGAAATCCCCCGCGCGATCATCAGGGCCTGCTGCAACCATTTCTACGACATGCCGGCGGACACCGTCCGCGAAGGGACCTTCTGCTGCGGCGGTGGCGGCGGCATCCTGACCGACGATCTGATGGAGGTGCGCGTCAAAGGCGCCCTGCCCCGCATGGAGGCACTGAAGTCGGTTGTCGAGGAGCACGGCGTGACGCACATGGCGGCCATTTGCGCCATCTGCAAGAGCCAGTTTTCCAAGGTACTGCCCTACTACGGCTTTTCAATGGATCAGATTGTCAGCGTCCATCAGTTGGTCAGCGACGCGATCGTTCTTGGCGACAAACAATGACACAAGGTGCGAAGGCCTGATTCGGGCCCTCCGGACTTAGCGCACAGGAGAAAAGGCATGGCGACTTCCCGCGACGAGATGCAGGAACAGAAGCTGACGTTCCGGCGGTTCAAGGACGGTGACAACGAGCGCCGTAACTGGCAGGAGGCGATTTTCGAGGGGGACCACTCCCACAAGTGCCCCACCTACGTGCATCGCACGCCGCCGTGCCAGGGCAGCTGCCCGGCGGGAGAGGACATTCGCGGCTGGCTCGATATCGTGCGCGGCCTGGAGAAGCCCGGCGGCGACATGACCATGCAGGAATATGCATTCCGCCGCTCCACTGACGCCAATCCGTTCCCCTCCATCATGGGCCGGGTCTGCCCGGCCCCCTGCGAGGCCGGCTGCAACCGCAACCAGGTCGAGGACCACGTGGGCATCAATGCCGTGGAACAGTACATCGGCGACACCGCGTTGGCGCAGAAATTCACCTTCGACGCCCCGCCCGCCGACACCGGCAAGAAGGTCGCTGTCATCGGTGGCGGCCCGGCCGGCCTGGCGGCCGCCTACCAGCTTCGTCGCCGTGGCCACGCCTGCGTGCTGTTCGACGAGCGCGAAGAGCTGGGCGGCATGATGCGCTACGGCATTCCCGGCTATCGTACGCCGCGCGACGTCCTGGACGGTGAAGTCCAGCGCATCCTGGACATGGGCGTAGAGGTGCGCACCAACACCCGTGTCGGCCGCGACGTACCCATGGACCAGATGGACAAGGACTTCGACGCCGTCCTGTGGGCGGTCGGTACCCATGTGGGCCGCCCCCTGCCGGTGGCGGGCGCCGATGCGCCCAACTGCCTCACCGGTGTGGACTTCCTGCGCGCCTTCAACGAGGGCCGCCTGCAGCTGGTCTCCGAGAAGATCATCGTGGTGGGCGGCGGCGACACCTCCATCGACGTCGCTTCCGTCGCCCGTCGTCTCGGTCACATCACCGCCATCCGTGAGCAGGATCGTCCTGAGAACATCGTACTGGGTCACACCGCCCAGGACGTGGCCTCCTCCGCCGTGCGCGAAGGCGCCACGGTCACGCTGACATCGCTCTTCCCGGTGGAGAACATGACCGCCGCCGAGCACGAAGTGAATGACGCCCAGCGCGAAGGCGTCAGCATTCGCGGCAGCGTCATGCCCCTGGAAATCCTGTTGGATGAGTCTGGCCGGGCCCGCGGCATGCGCCTGTGCGAGTGCAAGATGGAAAACAACAAGCCCGAGCCCATCGAAGGCACCGAGTTCGAGCTCGAGGCCGACCTCATCGTCGCCGCCATCGGCCAGTCCGGGGATCTGACCGGTCTGGAGGCTCTGGACAACGGCCGCGGCTTCATCAATGCCGACCAGAACTTCCAGGTCACCGGCCGCGAAGGCCATTTCGTGGCAGGGGATGTGGTCCGCCCTCACCTGCTGACCACCGCCATCGGGCAGGCCTCTGTCGCTGCGGAGAGCATCGACCACTACCTCATGGGCGCGCCCCTGGGCAAGCGACCCAAGGTCGACAAACATCACTTCAACCTGCTGCAGAAGCTGCGTGAGACCGGCCTGGGGCCCAAGGAGTACAGCCACGAGCAGGTTCGCGGCACGTCCTTGGCCGACTTCGCCATCCACAACTATGAAGACCGCTCCAAGCAGGAGATCATCCCGTCCACCAAGATGTTCCTGGGACACTTCGGATACGAAGACCGCTACAAGCGCAACGAAGTGCATATTTCCGACAGCGAGGTGCTGGGCAACTTCCAGGAACGCATCATCGGCCTTGCCGAGGACGCGGCGGTCGCGGAAGCCAAGCGCTGCATGAGCTGCGGTATGTGCTTCGAGTGCGACAACTGTGTCATCTACTGCCCGCAGGATGCTGTCTTCCGGGTCAAGAAGGATCAGCGCACCACCGGGCGGTACGTGGACACCGACTACGCCAAGTGCGTCGGCTGTCACATCTGCGCCGATGTGTGCCCCACCGGCTACATCGACATGGCTCTCGGGGAGTAAACAGGTCTCAACCATGACAGCGAGCTGGAAATCTCTCTACCGGTCCGTGCTCATACTGGCAGGGCTGGCGCTGACGACACTCTCCGGTGTCGCCAGCGCCGGAGCTCCGCTGGGCCCGGTCATACCGCCGGCGCAGCGCGACTACTCCAAGACCCAGCGCTGCGTCCGGCCGGTCGAGGACATGCGGAAGAATCACTTCAAGTACCTTCTGCATCACCGCGACCAAGTCGTCCATGAGGGGATCCGCACACCGCAGTTCAATCTTCAGGACTGCATCAACTGTCACGCGACGCGCAAGCCCGACGGGCAGGCCATTCGCATCGACAGCCCCGGGCAGTTCTGCTTCAACTGCCACAAATATGCGGGCGTACAGATCGACTGTTTCGAATGTCACTCCGACCTGCCGTCCACGGACAGTCACTTCCACAAGCTCGGCGGTGACTACGGTCCCCATCACATCCGATACAGCCGGCACGACCTCGTCTCTCCGACGACGCTGGAAGCCCTGGCGAGCAAAGGAGCCAAGAAATGAGCGGTAGCCCCACGGATCAGGACACTGATACCTCGCGCCGCCGTTTCCTGGGTACGGTGGCCGGCTCAGTCGCCGCCCTGACGGTGGCGCCCGGCGTCCTGCTGGTGCGTACCGCCGAGGCCAAACCCAACGCCCAACCGGTGTCCAATGCCGTGCGCTGGGGCCTGCTGGTCGACACCGACAAGTGCACCAAGGGCTGCGATGCCTGCGTCAGTGCCTGCGACAAGGAACACGGGTTGTACAAGAAGGGTCCTGCCGAAGACCAGGCCCAGTGGATACGCAAGGTCGAGGTGAAGAACCCGAAGACGGGCTACGAGTTCTCTCTCCCCGTGATGTGCCAGCACTGTGAAAAGCCCCCGTGCGTCGATGTATGCCCGACCGGCGCCTCCTTCCGCCGCGCCGACGGCATCGTGCTCGTCGACCGGCATATCTGCATCGGTTGCCGGTACTGCATGATGGCCTGCCCTTACAAGGCGCGCTCCTTCGTGGCGGAAAACCTCCATCACCAGGTGGCCGACAGCCCGCGCGGCAAGGGCACGGTGGGCGGCTGCAACATGTGCGTGCACCGTGTGGACGAAAACGAGAATCCCGCCTGTGTCGACGCCTGCGATGCCGATGGTCACAAAGCTCTGATTTTCGGTGATCTCAAGGATCCCAACAGCGAGATATCCAAGCAGCTCGCCAAGTACAAGACCACACAGATTCGGGAAGACCTGGGCCTTGACCCGGGCGTGTACTACCGGGGCATCTAGCCGGCGCCGGGCTCCCGATCAACAGCGACTGGAAGACCATGAAACCGAAGATTCATTACCGGGAAATCGAAGGGCATTCGGCGGCATACTGGATCATGGTGGCCGTGTTCGGGGCATTGGTCGTCGCCGGGCTGCTGTCCAGCTACTACATGGAGCACAACGGTCACTGGGTGACCGGCATGACCAACCAGGTCGTCTGGGGCATGCCACATGTGTTTGCGGTATTCCTGATCGTGGCAGCCTCCGGTGCGCTGAACGTGGCGTCCATCGGTTCGGTGTTCGGGAAGACGGCGTACAAGCCGCTGGCCCCGCTTTCAGGCCTGCTTGCGGTCTCCCTGCTGGCGGGCGGCCTCATGGTGCTGGTTCTGGACCTGGGTCGTCCCGACCGGCTGATCATTGCCATGACCCACTACAACTTCAAATCCATCTTCGCGTGGAACATCTTCCTGTACACGGGCTTCATGGCGGTGGTCGCAGTCTATCTGTGGATGCTCATGGAACGGCGGATGAAGCGGTTCACCCGGCCTGCGGGCATGGTCGCGTTCGTCTGGCGCATCATTCTCACCACCGGCACCGGCTCGATCTTCGGCTTTCTCATCGCCAGGGAAGCCTATGATTTCGCGCTGCTGGCCCCCATGTTCGTGATCATGTCCTTCTCCTTCGGCCTGGCCATCTTCCTGCTGGTACTGATGGCCGCCTACCGCTGGAGCGGCCGGCCGCTGGGCGACGGCGTGGTGATGCGCCTGAAGAATCTGCTCGGGGTGTTCATCGCGGCAGTGCTGTACTTCGTGCTGGTGTACCACATCACCAAGCTCTACATGACCGCCCACCACGGCATCGAGCGATTCATCCTGCTGGACGGCGGCATCTACACCGCGTTGTTCTGGGGCGTGCAGATCGTGCTCGGCAGCCTGGTTCCCCTGGCACTGCTGTACCATCCCCGCCTGGGCAAATCCCGGACCGTGGTGGGAACCGCCGCCGTGCTGGTGATCATCGGCGGGCTGGCACAGGTGTACGTGCTGATCATCGGCGGCCAGGCCTATCCACTGCAACTGTTCCCGGGCATGGAGGTCTCCAGCTCGTTCTATGACGGAATCGTCAACAGCTATACGCCCAGCTTCCCCGAGATCGTACTGGGCGTCAGCGGGATGGCGCTCGCCATGGCAATCGTTTCCATCGGCATCAAGGTCCTCCGGTTTCTCCCCGAATCCCTGGAGGACAGCCTGGTGGACCCACATCATCCTCTGGAAGTCCTGGCGTCCGATGATGCCGCACCGGAGCCTGCCGAAAGCTGAAACCGGGGCGGAGGGTCGCACTGCCAGGTGCGACCCGCCCCGGATTCGACCGGGCACGGCCATCCGCCATGAACCGTCTGCTGCTGTCCGCCGCTCATAAGTCGTCCGGAAAGACGACTGTCACCCTGGGTCTGTGTGCCGCCTGGGCAGCCCGCGGGCTGCGGGTACAGGCATTCAAGAAAGGGCCCGACTACATCGATCCCATGTGGCTGTCCCGGGCGGCCCAGCGACCCTGCCACAACCTGGATTTCTACACCATGGATCGGCGCGAAATCCTCGCCACGGTCGGCCACTTCGGCGCGGGCTCCGACGTCGCGCTGGTGGAAGGCAACAAGGGCCTCTATGACGGACTGGATATGGACGGCAGCAACAGCAACGCCGCTCTCGCCAAACTGCTGCAGACGCCCGTCGTGCTGGTCCTCGACGCCCGGGGCATGACCCGGGGCATCGCCCCCCTCATTCTCGGCTATCAGGCCTTCGACCCGGATGTGCGGATAGCCGGCGTCATCCTCAACCAGCTCGGCGGGCACCGGCATGAAAGCAAGCTGCGCGCCGTGATCGAGCACTATACCGATGTCCCCGTGGTCGGGGCGGTCCACCGGGACCCGGAATTGCAGATTGTCGAACGCCACCTCGGTCTGATCCCGGAAAACGAGGCCGACGCCGCGCTGGCCATGATCGACCGTATCGGACACCGCATCGCTTCCCAGGTCGACCTGGATCGACTGTTGGAACTGGCCCGCAGCGCACCACCGCTGGAGCACGTTGCCCTGCCCGGTCAGTCCGAGGCCGACCAGCCACCGGTTCGTATCGGCGTCGCCCAAGACGCGGCATTCGGCTTCTACTATCCGGGCGATCTGGTGGCCCTGGAGCGCGCCGGTGCGCGGATCGTGCCCATCAATACGCTGGAAGCGAGCGCTCTGCCGGATATCGATGGGCTGTTCATCGGCGGCGGCTTTCCCGAGACCCAGATGACGGAGCTGGAAGCCAACGCCCCGTTGCGCACCGAGATCAAATCCGCCATCGACAACGGCCTACCCGTGTACGCCGAATGCGGCGGGCTGATGTACCTGTGCAGAAGCCTGTCCTGGAACGGGCGGCAGTGCCGGATGGTGGGCGCCATTGCTGCCGATGCGGTTATGTGCGAGCGACCCCAGGGCCGCGGCTATGTGCAGCTGGAGGAGACCGGGGAAGGCCCCTGGGCGCCCGCCGAACAGGTACGGATCGCCGCCCATGAGTTCCACTACTCACGCCTCGAAAACCTGCCCGCGGATACGCGCTTCGCCTATCGCGTCCTGCGCGGCGCCGGCGTGGACGGCAGCCACGACGGGATCGTGTACAGGAACCTGCTCGCCTGTTACGCTCACATGAGGGACGTACAGAATAACCATTGGGCCGCGCGGTTCGTACACTTCGTGCGCCGCTGCATGCAGAGCCGCAACACGGTGCCGGCAGCCACCGGACCGGCGCCGGATCCCTCTTCCACCCAACGCCAGTACGGAGTCGCCAACCCATCATGATTACTGTTACATCCGCTGCAGCCGCCCAGATCCGCACCGCAGCCAAGCAGGGCCACGCCGAAGGGCTCGCCCTGCGTGTCGCCGCCAAGCGGGCTGCGGACGGGCGCATCGAATATGGCATGGGATTCGACGATACCGGGCGCGAAGACGACCTGCAGTTCGACTCCGAAGGGGTTCAGCTGGTGGTCGCCCCCATGAGTCTGGAGCTGCTCTCGGGCACCGTGATCGACTACGTCGAGCTGAATCCGGGCGAATTCCAGTTCATCTTCATGAACCCGAACGACCCGGACTACGTGCCGCCCGAGGGGGACCCGACGCCCCACTGACCGATGCCATGAACGCGCAGCGCAAATCCGAGCATTTCGACCTGGTGGTGATCGGAAGCGGCCCCGGGGGTTACAAGGCCGCCATCAGCGCTGCACACATGGGCAGGCGCGTTGCTCTGGTGGAAAAGGGTCTGGAAGGCGGCACCTGCCTGAATCACGGCTGCATCCCGAAGAAGACCCTGCTCTACATGGCCGGTCTTATCGAGGACGTCAACGCCCTCAACGGCCGCGGCATTCTGGGCGCCATCAAAGGGGACTTCTACGCCGCCCTGGCCCACAAGGAACAGGTGATCGCCAATATCCGGGACAACTTCCCGGTCTGGCTCAAACGGCTGGGAGTCCGGGTCTACAAAGGGCGGGCCCGGTTGACGGGACCCCAGGCGCTGACGGTCAACACCTCCTGCGGCAAGCGACTGTCCCTGCAGGCCGGGCGCATCATTCTCGCCACCGGCTCCGAGGCCGCCCCCTATGCAGGGTGCCCCACCGACGGCGAACGGGTCATCAACTCCCGGGATTTCATGCTCAACCTGCGCGCCATTCCCCGTTCGGTATTGTGCGTGGGCGGCGGCGCCATCGGTGTCGAGCTGGCGTTTCTCATGCACCAGTTCGGCGCCCGCGTCACCATTGCCGAACGGGGCCCGCGCCTGCTGGACAAGCCGTGCATCCCCGAGCGGGCCAGCAACACCCTGGAGAGAAAATTCCGCCGCATCGGTGTCGATGTGCGCAAGAACGTCACCGTCAGCTCGCGGGAAGTCCATGGCGGCAGCGTAGTGGTGCACTTCACGGACGGTTCCTCGGAAACCTTCGAACAGGTACTGGTGGCAGTGGGTCGGCGCCCGAGGATACGGGACCTGGGTCTGGAGCAAGCCGGCATCGAGGTGGACGCGCGGGGTTTCGTGGCCACCAATGAATATCTCCAGACCACGGCGCCGGAGGTCTACGCGGTGGGTGACGTGAAGTTCGGCCCCATGACCGCCAACGCCGCCCTGCACGACGCAAAGATCGCCGCCACCAACGCCGTATCCGGCAACCAGCTGCGGGCCAACTACAACCGGGTCCCGATCGTCATCGACTCGGCTCTGGAGATCGCCGCCGTGGGGCTCACCGAGCTGCGGGCCGAAGACGCCGGCTTCGAACCCGACACCGCCCGGGCCAACTTCAGCGGCTCGCCCAAGTCCCGCGGGCGTCACGACACCGAAGGCTTCATCGAGGTGGTCCACGACGAGGAAACCGGCCAGATGCTCGGCGGCTGCATCGTCGGTCCTGAAGCGGGCGAGCAGATCCACATGCTGACGGCCGCCTGTCAGTCCCCCAAAGGTCTTTGGTTCCTAAAGGAAATCAGCTACAGCCACCCGTCCTGGTGCGAGGAGTTGGAGAACGCCATCGACCCCTACATGGCTTCGTTTATCCAGTCTGAAAAATCCATCTTCCGGCCAGGCATTTATGCCATGCCCTGAGGGGCCTGGTCCGAAAAGGCTCGCACGTCAATCCCCCGGCCCATATAATATTAAAAGTTACAGCTATATTAAGATTCAAGGTCAGGCATCGCTGGGGTCTGATTTGCCCAAGAGGGTCCGCCCATTGGCCACCAAAGCACGGTCGCAAGCCGGAACGAGGGGTCGGGACCTCAGCATGTGGATGGTCCCTCCGGCCTCGGGCTGGCGCCGCAAACCGCGTAGCGCTACCAACCACCTGATACTGGTCCTGCTGGGTGGCGTCGCCCTGCTCTTTGCCCTGTCCATCGGCGCCGCCTGGCTGGCCGATCCTTTTGCCGAGTCGGCATGGCCCCTGATCCTCCAGAGTGCCCTGCTGCTGCTAGCGTGCGTCCTGCTGATCGTCGCGGTCCGCCTGCTCAACAGGGACCTGCTGCTGCCGCTGACCCACCTGCGCAACTGGGCCCTGCGCATGCGCGGCGGCAACCTCACCGCGCGCATTCCCCTGCCCCGGCGCGGCGAGTTCGTCGAGCTCGCCCGGGACATCAATGACCTGGGCGAATCGGTTCACTCCCTGTCCCACGACATGGAGGCCATGGTCCGCAAGGAAATGAACCGGGCCGAACAGAAGAACCGATCCCTGCAGATTCTCTACGACGTCGCCGCCAGCATGAACGTCTCCCGGGACCTGGACGACCTGCTCACCCGCTTTCTGCACAGCCTGAAGGACGTGGTGAATGCGCGGGGCGCCGCCGTGCGGTTGCTGAACGACGATGGCCAGATGCACCTGCTGATGAGCATCGGACTGACCAATGAAGCCGCCGAACGCGAACAGGTGCTGCCCAGCCAGCAATGCATGTGCGGACTGGCGGCCCAGGACGGCACGGTTCGTTTCAAGCAGAGCCTCCAGGAGTGCGAAAAGCTGGCCGGAGCCCGCTTCTTCCACGATGGGGAGGTCGGCCTGATCGCGGTGCCCCTGCAATATCGCGGTCGCACCCTGGGCATCTACAACCTGTTCGTCGACCGCGAACAGATGCCCCAGGACGAGGACATGATCGATCTGCTGACCAGCGTCGGCCGACACCTGGGCATGGCCATCGAAAAGGCGCGCATGGACGAGGAAGCCCAGCGCATCACGGTCATGGAGGAGCGAACCCGGCTGGCCCACGAGCTGCACGATTCCCTGGCCCAGTCCCTGGCCAGCCTGCGCTTCCAGGTCCGCGTCCTGGACGAGACCCTGCACCGCAACGAGGAAGCGGCCCTGTGGCAGGAGCTCGAGCAGATCGAGAACAGTCTGGACGAAGCCAACAAGGAGCTGCGCACCCTCATCGAGCACTTCCGGGCACCCGCCGGACCCCATGGCCTGGTGCCGGCCGTGGAACAGCTGGTGGAGCGCTTCCGCAGCGAAAGCTCCGTACAGATCTTCCTGCAGAAGGAATGGCGCAACGAGCAGCTGTCCGAAGGGATGCAGATGGAAATGGTCCGCATCATCCAGGAGGCGCTGTGCAACGTGCGCAAACACAGCAAGGCGCACACCGTACGGGTGATGATGCGCAACGACGAACAGGGCCACTGTTCGGTGTTGATCGAGGACGACGGCACCGGCATAGTCAAAAGGCCTCGCAACAGCGCGGCCGGCGAGCACATCGGCCTGTCGATCATGGAGGAACGCGCCAAACGAATGGGGGGTGAGCTTCGCATCGAGAGCGAACCGGGAGAGGGAACCCGCGTCATGCTCACCTTCCAGATCCCTCCTGCATCCGCGACCAATGGAGTGAGCGCGCTACAGCGAATGACCTCCAACGGATGACGTTATGAGCCTCCGTGTTCTGTTGATCGACGATCACACGCTTTTCCGGGTCGGTCTTCTCGGCCTGCTGGAGCACCGCGGTATCCAGGTTGTGGCGGCGGTGGGCGACGGCGCAGAAGGCCTGCGCCTCGCGCAGGAGCTGAAACCCGACGTGATTCTGCTCGACATGCGCCTGCCCGGCATGAACGGCATCGACGTGCTGCGCCAACTGCGCAGCACCGGCATGACCATGCCCGTGGTCATGCTCACCACCAGCAGCAACGAGCAGGACCTGGTGGAATCCCTGCGCAGCGGGGCCCAGGGCTATCTGATCAAGGATACCGAGCCGGATGAGCTGGTCGTGGCCCTGCGGGACATCATGGCGGGCAAGACGGTGGTCGCCCGCAATCTGGCGCCGGTGCTGGTCAAGATCGTCCAGCGCGACGGCGCCGTTGCGGCGGACAGCTCGGACCCGTTTTCCGACCTCACCCCCAGGGAAAACGAGATTCTCGGCCTGCTGGCCGAGGGTCAGAGCAACAAGATGATTGCCCGCAACCTGGGCATTTCCGACGGCACGGTCAAACTGCACGTGAAATCGATCCTGCGCAAACTCGGCGTGCATTCGCGCGTGGAGGCCGCCGTGATTGCCGTGGAGCAGGGCCTGCATTCCAATCGCACCTCGGCACTTCGGAGCGCGGATTGAGCGCGCAGCAACGATCCAAACGCTACACGGACCTGATCGCCGACTGCCAGTCCCGGGTTCGGGAGCTCATGCCCTGGGACGTCGAGGCATTTCTCACCGACAGGCCCGACGCTCTGCTGGTCGATGTGCGCGAGCCCTACGAGTTCGAGACCATGCACATCGACGGCGCACTGAGCGTGCCCCGCGGCATTCTCGAGTCCGCCTGCGACTACGGCTACGAGGAAACCGTCCCGGAGCTGGCAGCCGGCCGCGAGCGCGACATCGTCGTCATTTGCCGCTCCGGCTACCGCAGCGTGCTGGCCGCCTACACCATGCACCTGATGGGCTTCCGCTCCACCTGCTCTCTGAAGACCGGACTGCGGGGATGGAACGACTACGAATTGCCCCTGGTGGACCGTGCAGGCCGCCCGGTGGACATGGAAACCGCCGACGAGTACTTCACTGCACGGGTCCGTGCGGACCAGATGCCACCCAGAGCCTGATCGGCGCAGCCCGGACGCTGGCCCGCGCGCTCTGCTCAGACGTATGACTTGTGGTCCCGGCGCCGTCGTCCCGCCTGTTGAACCACTACACCATGAATTTCTTCCAAGCCACTGATTTCATATGACTCATGGTCGGCGTTGAGTGGCCGAAGAAAGTACCGATCAGCCTCGATGGACAGCTGCCGAAAGACATACTCTTCGTCGTGCCGGGCCACCACATAACAGCCATGCTCGATCACCCCGGCAGGGTCGACCACAATGATGCAGCCGTCGGCGAACTCCGGCACCATGCTCTCGCCGAGCACCTGCAAGGCGAACAGCTCGCTACCGCCGCAACTGCTTTCCATAACCATCCTCCACGCCCGCGACCCGGGCGCTCCGAAACGTAATGCGAACAGAAAGTGCCCCGCCTATTGCGGCACCGCGGCATCGGTCGTGACGTCGGCGCCGCCGAGGCCCGCCGGCGCCTCCTCGCCGGAGCCGCCGGCAATGGCCGCCGGGTCGATGTCCCGCTCCGGCCGGAACCATTTGAGCCGCTCATGCAGCCGCACCACCTCGCCCACGATGGTCAGTGTGGGTGCGTGCACCTTCGATTCGGTGACGATCCGGGGCAGCGTTTCAAGGGTTCCGATCAGCACCCGTTGCTCCCGGCTGGTACCGCGTTCCACCAGTGCCGCCGGCGTGCCCGCAGGCATTCCGTGGGCGATGAGCTGACGGCAGATGACAGCGATCCCGGTCAGCCCCATGTAGAAAACCGCAGTCTGCCCCGGCTGCACCAGCTGGGTCCAGTTCAGGTCGAGGCTGCCGTCCTTGAGGTGGCCGGTGGCGAACACGCAGGACTGGGCATAATCCCGATGGGTCAGGGGTATGCCCGCATAGGAGGCGCACCCGGACGCCGCCGTGATACCCGGCACCACCTGGAACGGGATGCCCTCCTCGGCCAGGATTTCGATCTCCTCGCCGCCGCGGCCGAAGATGAACGGGTCGCCGCCCTTCAGGCGCAATACCCGCTTGCCCTGTTTGGCCAGATCCACCAGCAGGCGATTGATCTGGCCCTGGGGCACCACGTGATTGTTGCGCTCCTTGCCGACATAGATCCGTTCGGCGTCCCGCCGGGTGAGATCCACGATCGCCGGAGCCACCAGCCGATCATAGACCACCACTTCCGCCTGCTGCATCAGCCGCAGGGCTCGGAATGTCAGCAGGTCGGGATCACCGGGCCCGGCGCCCACCAGGTACACCTCACCGGCCGGCGCGCCATCGCCCTGGTGGTTGGCGAGGGCCTGTTCCAGATGGGCGCGCGCTTCGCCGTCCCTGCCGGCAAAGACCATCTCCGCCAGCGGACCGTTGAGCATGTCCTCCCAGAAACGGCGCCGGGCTTCCCCGTCCGGGATGCGGTCCTTGACCGCAGGCCGGTAGGACTCGGCAAGGGCGGCGAGGCGGCCGTAAGCCGACGGAATCAGCGTCTCCAGCCGGGCGCGCAGCAGCCGGCCGAGCACCGGCGCCTTGCCGCCGGTGGAAACGGCCACCATCACCGGCGAGCGGTCCAGAATGGAGGGCATGATGCAGGTACACAGGTCGGGGCTGTCCACCACATTCACCGGCAGGCGTTGCGCGCGCGCCAGTTCCGAGACCTGGCGGTTGACCCCCGGCCGGTCGGTAGCGGCAATCACCAGCA
>Ga0102956_1000409_pt1 | contig 15521 bp, 14 predicted proteins | sample SalPonF2_A_D2_MG_FD_84515 | JGI IMG/M metagenome (GOLD analysis project Ga0102956, IMG submission 84515) | Salt pond soil microbial communities from South San Francisco under conditions of wetland restoration - Salt Pond MetaG SF2_A_D2_MG ...
GCGCAGCAGGCCGATCGGGCCCCCCACGGCCGCCTCCGGCGCCACGTGCCCGACGACCAGGCCGTAGGTGCCGCCCGAGAAGCGTCCGTCGGTGATCAGCCCTACGGCGTCGCCCAACCCCTTGCCGATGATGGCGCTGGTGGGGGAGAGCATCTCGCGCATGCCGGGCCCCCCGCGGGGCCCCTCGTTGCGGATGACGATCACGTCGCCGGCCTGGATGCGGTCGCCGAGGATGGCGGCCAGGCAGTCCTCCTCGCTCTCGAAGACGCGCGCCGCTCCTTCGATGCGGCGGGTCTTGAGGCCGGTGGTCTTGGCCACGGCGCCCTCGGGCGCGAGGTTGCCACGCAGGATGTTCAGGTGGCCGTGGGCGTAGAGCGGCCGCTCGATGGGCCGGACGACGTCCTGGCCCTCGGGAGGCCGGCTCGGGGCGTCGCGCAGGTTCTCGGCGACGGTCTTGCCCGTGATCGTCATGCAATCGCCGTGAAGCAGACCGGCGTCGAGCAACATCCGCATCACGAGCGGGATGCCGCCGACCCGGTGAAGGTCGGTGGCGACGTAGTGGCCGGAGGGCTTGAGGTCGCAGAACAGCGGCGTGGTCGCGCGGATGCGCTCGAAGTCCTCCAGGGAGAGCTCGACCTCGGCCGCGTGCGCGATGGCCATGAGGTGCAGAACCGCGTTGGTGCTCCCGCCCACCGCCATCACGACCCGGATGGCGTTCTCGAACGCCTGCTTGGTCATGATGTTGCGCGGCAGCACGTCGTCGCGGACCAGGCGCATCAGCACGCGGGCGCTCTCCGCGGTGCTGAGCCGCTTCTCCTCGTCCTCGGCCGCCATGGTGCTGGAGGCGGGCAGGCTCATGCCCATCGCCTCGATGGCGGAGGACATGGTGTTGGCCGTGTACATGCCGCCGCAGGAGCCGTTGCCCGGACAGGCGTTCTGTTCGATGGCCTTGAAGGTGTCGAGCGGGATCCGCCCCGCGGAGTACTGGCCGACCGCCTCGAAGACGCTGACGATGGTGAGGTCCTCGTCGCCCAAGTGCCCGGGCTTGATGGTCCCGCCGTACACGAAGACGCTCGGGATGTTCAGGCGCGCGATCGCGATCATCGCGCCGGGCATGTTCTTGTCGCATCCGCCGACGGCGAGCAGGCCGTCCATGCTCTGGGCGCGGCACACGGTCTCGATGCTGTCGGCGATCACCTCGCGCGACACGAGGCTGAGCTTCATCCCCTCCGTGCCCATGGAGATGCCGTCGGAGATCGTGATGGTGCCGAACATCTGGGGCATGCCGCCGGCGGCGCGGGCGGCGCCGTCGGCGGCGACCGCCAGGTCGCCGATGCCGGCATTGCACGGGGTGATGGTGCTGTGCCCGTTGGCGATGGCGACGATGGGCTTGCCGAAGTCGTCGTCGCCGAAGCCTACGGCGCGCAGCATCGCGCGATTGGGTGCCCGTTGGTCGCCTTCCGTGACGACGGCACTGCGACGGTTGAGTTTGGACCGGGTGAGCGTATCCGACATGATGGTTCCTCCCGAATGGGCGCATTGTACCGGAGCCGGCGTCGCGCCGGCCGCCGGGCGCCGAACGGAGCCACGGGAGCCGCGCTGCCGCCCCGCCCGGCGGGGCGGCAGCGTAAGGTGGTACGCGATGAGCCAACCGACCCCCCGCACCACGAAGGCCACGGACGACGGCGCGCCCCAGGAGGGCGTGGAGCTCCAGGACGTCAGCGTCGTCTTCGGCGGCGAGGCCGTCCTGGCCGACGTCGACCTGCTCCTGCCCGCCGGCCGGACGGCGCTGTTGCGCGGCCCCAACGGTGCCGGCAAGAGCACCTTGCTGCGCGCCATCGCCGGCCTGCTGCCGTTCAAGGGCGAGATCCTGCTGTTCGGCGCGCGGCCGCGCACCCTGGAGGGACGCGCCGCGTTCGCCTTCGTCGCCGACGTCCCGACGCTCTTCGAGGACCTCACCGTGCGCGAGCACGCCGCGTTCCTGAGCCGCGCCTATGCGCGGCCCGAGTCCGAGGAGCGGACGCTGGCCTGGTACGAGCGCTTCGAGCTGGCCGAGCGCGTCGACGAGTTCCCGGGTACGCACTCGCGGGGCATGCGGCACAAGGCGGCGCTGGCGCTGGCGCTGGGTCTCGAGCCGGATTTGCTGCTGCTCGACGAGCCCTTCAACACGCTCGACGCCGACGCCCGCGTGACGTTGGGCGAGGCGCTGCGCCAGCGCGCGCAGGACGGGCGCATCAACCTGCTGAGCGCCCACGATCAGTCGCTCGAGCGCGACCTGGAGGCCGAGGTCGTCGAGGTGCGCGGCGGTCACGTGAGCCGGCTCCGTGGCTAGCGCGTCGGCCGCCGGGGGCTCGGCCGTGCGCGCGAGCCTGGGAGCACTGGAGCGCCGCATGCTGCGGCGCCGCGTGGGCCGCGGCTACCACTGGGTGGGCCGCACCTTCGGCTGGTCCACCATCATCTATCTGGTGTTCTGGATCGCCCTGTTCGTGGTGGGGGGCGTGCAGTCGGCGGCGCCCATCGAGCACCCGCTGCCGGTGGCCGCCCTGCCCATCGCGCTCGACGCCCTGGCGCTGCTGGCGCTGGTGAGCGTGTCGCTGCAGCGCTCGCCGCCGGTGGTGCTCGGCCGCAGCCACGCCATGCTGCTGGGGTTGTCGCCCTGGCCGGCGCAGCGCGTGCTGCGGCCGCGCCTGCTCGGCTTCTTCGCCTCGCGCGTCGTCGTCGGCGCCGTCGTCGGCACGGCCGCATGGCTCCTGGTGACCATCCTCTTCGCCGTCTCGGTGCCTGCGCTGGTGGCGCTGGGCGCCGGGCTGTGGCTGTTGCGCGCGGCGCTGGCGATGCTGGTGTACGAGCGACGGCGTGTCGCGCTGCCGCTGGCCCTGCTGGCGTCGGCGCTGGCGGCACTGGGGGCCGCGTCCGGGGCGCTGGGGTTCGAACAGGGCGCGGCCGCCCCCGTGCTGGCGGCGGTGGCGGCTTCGGCGCTGGGGCTGCTCGCCGCCGTCGCGGCCTACGCCTACCAGGGGGCGGGCTACCCCGCCGGCTACCTCTTCGACGCCATGGTGGTGGCCGAGTTCCGCGCCTCGGTGCTGATGGCGGTGATGACGCAGAGCGCGGGCGCGCTGCGGCGGCGCGGCACCACCACCCGCACGCGCCGGCGCGCGAAGGGCCGGCGTTCGGGGAGCGCTCGGCTGCGGCTGCCGGCCCCATCGGCGGAGTACGGTGCGCTGGGCGCGGTGGCCTGGCGCAGCGCCCTGAGCTTGCTGCGGGCGCCACTTCTCATGAAGGTGGCGCTCCTGGCGGCGCTCGGCTACGTCTACGCCATGCTCTCGGCCGGCGTGGTGGGGGGCCTGCCGCTGGCGGTCCTGGGCCTCGCGGCCGGGTTCCTGGCTTCGTGGTTGCTGGGGCCGTCGGTCGAGCCCGCCCCGCTGCCGCTCGATCCGTTCGCCCGGGGCGGCGGGCGCGTGCTGCCGGGCCTGTTCGCCGCCGCCGTGCTGTTCGCCGTCTTCGCCACGGTGCGTTCCGCGACCGGGGGCCCCGCCGGTTCCGGCGAGGCGGGCCTGCTGGGGTTCGCCCTGGTGGCCCTGGCGACGGTCACCCTGGAGAAGGCGTCGAGCTGGCTGCACGTGTCCCACCGGGAATGGACGGCGTGGGGCCTGTCCGGCCTGCTGAGCGGCACCTTGCTGTGGGTCTTGAGCGCCCTCGGCGGGCCGGGCGTGATCACGCTGGGAGCGCTGGGGCTGGCCTTCGGAAGCCTGCTGGTCCTGCCCTGAGATCCCGGGGGCGGGTCGCCGCGGGTCAGCGGCGCGGCAACAGCAGCACGATCGACACGGCCATCAGCACCAGCCCCGCCGCGCGCACCGGCGTCACCGGGATGCGCGCGCCACTCCAGCCGGCCGCATCGATGATGACGGCGGCCAGCATCTGACCGAAGATGATCCCTCCGAGCCCGGCGGCGATGCCCAGTCGTGGCAGGGCGAAGGCCATGCCGGTGAGGATGCCGATGCCGAGCGCCCCGGCGACACCCCAGTAGGGCGAGCTGCGCAGCAACGCGCTCCACAGCAGGCCGCCCCCGAGCAGCGAGACCAGGAGCAGGGCAAGCACCGACAGGGTGCCGCCAGCGACGTTGACCAGCAGACCGGTGCGGACCGCGCCGAGGGACCTCTCGGCGACGCGCATCACGCTCCCCTGGGTGCCGATGGCGACGCCGGCCAGAAGACTGGCCAGCAGTGCGGCGACGACGGGCTTCTCCATGAACGACCTCCGGGCCCCCGCGTGGCGCCGCGGCTCCCTGGACATCGGGATTGCCGGTGGCGGGACCCTTCCCCCCGCCCGGGGCGACGCCGGCCATCGTACCGCGGGGCCGCAGCCGCACTAGAGCCAGGTGGGCGTCCATAGCTCCGGCCGCAGCCGGGCACCGAGGAGCCGTTCGAGGTCGAGGACGCCGTCCGCGAGGGGGAGGGAGCGGTCGAGGCTGTCGCGCTGCAGCTTGAGCGGGAAGCTGAGCTCGCTCGGGTGGCTCACACCCTCCTGGCTCGCCGCCACGGCGCTGTGCAGGGTGCCGAGCCCGCTGGAGGCCTGCGAGCCGATCATGACGCCCTTGCCGGCGTCCCGCGCCATGGCCAGCATGCGCAGCGTGTCGTGCCAGCCGCTGCGCGCCGGCTTGATGTTGAGGATGTCGAAGGTGTCGGCCTCCAGCTCGCGCTCGAGCTCGGCGGGCGTGAAGGCGCTGTCGTCGGCGATGAGCGGCAGGATGCCGGCCGCGCGGAGACGGCGCCGCGCCGCCAGGCGGTGGACGGGGAGCGGCTCCTCGACGTAGGCGACGCCGAGTGCCGCGAGGCGCTCCAGGATTCTCGGGGCGTCCGCCTCGTCCAACGTCTCGTTGGCGTCGGCGTAGAGCAGCACGCCTTCGCCGAGGGCGTGGCGCAGCGCCCCGAGCACGCGCGCGTCGTGCTCGGGATCGCGGCCCACCTTGACCTTCAGCACCCGCACGCCGGCCTCGACCACCGCGTGCGCCTCCTCCAGCATGGCGTCGAGCTCGGCGATCCCCAGGATGAAGCTGACGCGGGGGCGTCGCTGCGGGCCCGCCGATCGCCTTGCCAGGCTGCTGCCGAGCGACGCAGCGTGGGCCTCGGCCAGCGCCAGGTCGAGCGCGCCCTTGACGGCGTGGTTGAACGGCAGCGCGTCCAGGGCCCGGCACAGGGCGGGGGCGTCCTCGGCGTCGAGCCCGCGCAGGCGCGGTTCGAGGTGGTGGCGCAGCGCCGCCTCCATGCCTTCGCGCGTCTCGCCGTAGATGGTCGGGCGTACCGGCGCCTCCGCCACCCCGAGCGCGCCGCCTTCGAGCTCCACCCCGACGAGCAGGTGCTCCAGGGCGCGCAGCTCGCTGCCCGCGCCCCAGCGCAGGGCGCCGGCCATGGGCAGCGACAGCGGGGCGAAGCCGATGCGCGCGATGCGGGTCATGCCGACCAGCCTACAGCCAGGACGCGAGGCGCTCGACGACCTCGCGCGGGTCGAGCCGGCCGCTGTCGAGCCGCAGGCGACGGCGCTCGGGGAGAGGCTCGAGCCGGCGCCAGGCCGCGACGGGATCGTAGTGCAGGCTCTCCTCGGCCACCACGCGGGCGCCGGTCTCGACGGCGTCCGGGTCCAGCCCGGCGGCGTCCGCCGCCAACCTGGGCAGGTCGGCCAGTCGCTCCAGGCCCTCGATGCGTCGCAGGCGCTCGAGCAGCGCGTCGTGCCCCGGCGCGCGCCCCGCTCGGTGCGCCGCTGCGCCGGCGTCGACGTGGTCGAACGCATCGCGCCGGCCCGCCAGGCGCAGCACCCGGACCGCTGCCGGCGCCTCCAGGGCGACGAAGCGGGCGTCGTCGAAGGCCTGCACGGCGTAACCCACCTCTTCGGCGCCGCGCAGGTTGTCGAACAGCGTCAGCGGTGCGTCGCCCGTTCCCGGGGCGTCGCTCGTCAGGAAGCGCTGCAGGGCGTGCGCCATACCGCCGGGATGGGCGCGGCGGTAGCGCGCGCTCAGGCGGAAACGCTCCAGGCGGTCGCCCACCGGCTGCTGCGGCTCCCCCTCCAGCCGCTGCGCCTCCGGGAGGACCAGCGCGTCGGCCAGCGCCCGCCGGTTGGGCAGCAGGCGCGCGCCGGGCACGGCGGCGCGTAGCGCCTCCAGGGTGGTGCTCTTGCCGACCCCGGTGAGGCCCACGACGATGAGCAGGGCGCGCTCAGCCACGGCGCCGCACGGCCTCGCGACAGGTCGCGCGGGAGGACTCGCTGGAAGGCGTGCGCACGGCGTCAGCCCAGCGCGGCGAGGCGCCGGCACGCCTCGCGCAGGGCGTCGTCGGGCTTGCAGAAGGCCAGTCGCACGAGGTTGCGGGCCAGGTGCTGGTGCTCGGCGGCGTAGAAGGCGCTGGGCGGGATGGCGCCGACGCCGGCACGGGCCGGCAGGTCGCGGCACAGCGCGACATCGTCGTCGTAACCCAGGGCGCTGCTGTCGGCCACCACGAAGTAGCCGGCGTCCGGCACCATCGGCTTCAGCGGGGTGGGCGCCAGCGCCTCGAGGAGCACGTCGCGGCGGCGTTCGAAGCCGTCGCGCAACTCCCGGTAGTAGTCGCTGTGGCGCGCGTGGCGCAGCATGCTCGCGCCGGCGCGCTGCAGCGGGGTGGCCACGTCGAAGGGGATCCACTGGTGCGCCATCGTCACGGCGTGCACCAGCTCCTGCGGGCCGGTCACCCAACCGACCTTCCAGCCGGTCACCGAGAAGGTCTTGCCCAGGCTGGCCACCGTCAGGGTGCGCTCCCACGCGCCGGGACGGCTGGCGAGCGGGACGTGCTCGGTGAAGGCGATGCGCTGGTAGACCTCGTCGCTGATGAGCACCGCGCCGACCCTCGTCGCCTCGGCGACCAGAGCGTCGAGCTCCGCCGGGCTGAAGACCTTGCCCGTGGGGTTGTGGGGGGTGTTCACGACGATCGCCCGTGTGCCCGGCCCGACCGCGCGGTGGAGCTTCTCCGGGTCGAGGTGCCAACTCCCGTCGACGAGATCGAGCGGCAGGAAGCGGGGCACGCCCCCGGCCATCACCACGTCCGCGGGATAGGCATCGTAGAACGGCTCGATCAGCAGCACCTCGTCGCCCGGGGAGACGAGCGCCTGGATGGCTGCGAACAGCCCCTCGGTGGCGCCCACCGTCACCAGGACGTGGGCGCCCGGGTCGAGCTCGCGCTCCAGGCGGCCGCCGACGTCGAGGGCGATCTCCTCGGTGAGCTCGGGCAGGCCGCCCAGAGGCGCGTACTGCTGGCTGCCGCCGGCGCTGGCCGCCAGCGCGTCGAGGACGAAACGAGGCGGGTCGAAGCCGGGGAATCCCTGGCCGAGATCGATGGCGTCGTGTTGGCGAGCCAGCCGCGAGTAGGTCGCGAAGACCGTCTCGCGGAAGCCCGCGATGCGGCTCGACGCCCAGGGCGCCGCCGCGCCGGGGGTGGGGCTCGGATCAGCGGACATCGCGGTCATTGTACGGGCCGGAGCAGCGCCGCCGCACGGCGGCGCGGCGCAGCGGGGACACGCACGCCGGCGGCCGGGGCGCCGCTCAGGCGACGGGTGCGGCGGCCGCCTGCAGCGCCCGGATCACGGCGTCGGTGAAGGCATCCGTGCCGCGGGTGCCCCCGAGATCGACGGTGGCGTCCTGTGCCAGCGCCGCCTGGACCGCCGCCTCCAGCGCGTCCGCGGCGGCGAGCTCGTCGAGGCCGTGGCGGAGCATCATCGCCGCCGACAGCAGCGTGCCGACGGGGTTGGCGACGCCCTTGCCGGCGATGTCGGGCGCGCTGCCGTGAACCGGCTCGTAGAGCCCCACATCGCCGCCCAGGCTGGCCGAAGGGAGCACCCCCAGCGAGCCGGGGATGACGGCGGCGAGGTCGGAGAGGATGTCGCCGAACAGGTTGCCGGTGACGACGACGTCGAATTCGGTGGGCGCGCGCACCAGCTGCATGGCGGCGTTGTCGACGTACAGGTGGTCGAGATCGACGTCGGGGAACTCAGCCTGGTGGACGCCCACCACCACGTCGCGCCAGAACTGCGAGACGTCCAGCACGTTGGACTTGTCGACGTTCGTGACCTTGTTGCGGCGCTTGCGGGCGGTATCGAACGCCACGCGGGCGATGCGCTCGACTTCGTAGCGGTCGTAGACCATGGTGGAGAGCCCCTGCTCCTCGCGGGCGTAGGACGGCTTGCCGAAGTAGATGCCGCCCGTGAGCTCGCGCAGGATGAGCAGGTCGGTGCCGCGGGCGACCGCCTCCTTGAGCGGCGAGAGGCGCTCGAGCCCGGGGAAGACCTTCACGGGTCGCAGGTTGGCGTACACCCCCAGGTGGCGCCGCAGCCCCAGGATGCCGGACTCGACCCGCTTCTCGCGGGGCAGCCGGTTCCACGGGTGGTCGCCGACCGGGCCGCCGGCCGAGCCCATCAGCACCGCGTCGGCGCGGCTGCTGGCGTCGCGAGTGACCTGCGGCAGCGGTTCGCCGTGGCTGTCGATGGCGCCGCCGCCGAAGGGCAGGCGCTCGAACTCGAACGCCAGGCCGTGGGTGGCCTGCATCGCCTCCAGCGTGCGTACGGTGGCGTCGATGACCTCCGGGCCGATGAAGTCGCCCGGCAGGACCGCGATGTGGTAGCTCATGTCGTCTCTCCCTCCGCGGGGCGGACGGCCAGCACCACCGCCATGGGCAGCGCGAAACGCACCGCCTCCCCGCCTTCGAACTCGATGCCGAACAGCCGGCGCTCGAGCGGCCCGGCCGCGCGGAACAGGCGGCGTACCTCGGCGCGCTCGGCGGCCTGGAGCCCCATGCGGCCGATCCAGGCGTCGACCTCCATGCGGTAGCGGGTGTAGCCGTCGCCCGTCGCCCACTGCAGGCCCGCCTCCGCCACCATGCCGCGCCACTCGTCCAGGGTGTAGGTGCGCACGTGGGTCGCGTCGCGTGCGCGCTCGACGGCGTCCAACCAGGCCTCGACGCGCGGGTCGGGGGTGATCTCGTCGACCAGCACGAAGCGGCCGCCGGGGCGCAGCACGCGCGCGGCCTCGCGCAGGGTGGCGCGCGGGTCGGCGTGGTGGTGCAGCGTGTGCCGGGCCGTCACGACGTCGAAGGCGGCGTCCGGCAGGCCGGTGGCGTCGCCGGCCGCTTCGAGGAAACGCAGGCCCGCCCGCTCGCCGTACCGCCGCCGCGCCGCCTCGAGCATGCCGGGCGCGGGATCGAGCGCCACGACCTCGGCGCCCGTCTCGGCCAGGCGCGCGGCGGTGTGGCCGGCGCCGGTGCCGATGTCGAGGCAGCGCTCTCCGCGGCGCGGGTCGGCCAGACGCAGCAGCCGGGCGAGCGAGGGGCCCGCGAGATGGTCGCGGCTGGCCGCGTAGGCCGCCCCGCGCTCGGACCAGCGGGCCCCCGGGGCCCCGGCGGTGGTGCCCACCCGGCTCAGGCGCCGGAGGCGACGTGCCCGAGGCGCTCGGCCGCGGCGCGCACCGCGTCCTCCCCCTCGAGGAGCTCGCCGAGCGGGTCCCAGAAGCCTTGGAGCAGCGCCTCGCGCGCCGAGGGCGGCAGGTGAGCGTCGATGGTCCGGTCGCCGAAGCGCACCTGCTGCGCCTCGACGTCCAGCACCAGCTCGAGCCCCGGGTCCTGGCGGACGGCGCCAACCAGCGCGCGGCGCGCTTCGGGCGAGACCGCCATGCACACCAGTCCCAGCGTGGTGGCGTTGCCGAAGAAGATCTCGGCGAAGCTCTCGGCGATCACGGCGCGGAAGCCGGCGCGCGCGATCGACTGGGGGGCGTGCTCGCGGCTCGAGCCGCAGCCGAAGTTGCTGCCCGACACCAGGACGGTGGCGCCTTCGTAATGTGCATCGTTCAGCGGATGCGCCTTCGGCGCGCCCGCCTCGTCGAAGCGCTCGTCGAAGAACAGCGACTCGCCGAGCCCGTCGAACGTCACGCACTTGAGGTAGCGGGCGGGGATGATGCGGTCGGTGTCGATGTCGTCGCCGGGCAGGGGCACCGCCCGGCCGCGGACCTCACGGATCTTCTCGAGCGCCATGATGTCAGGCCACCGCCTCTCGCGCGACGCCGAAGACCTCGCGTGCGTCGCTCACCTTGCCGGTCACCGCTGCGGCGGCGACCATCACCGGGCTCATCAGGACCGTGCGGCCGGTCGGGCTGCCCTGCCGGCCCTTGAAGTTGCGGTTGGAGGTGCTGGCGCAGAGCTGATCGCCCACCAGCTTGTCGGGGTTCATGGCCAGGCACATCGAGCAGCCCGCGTCGCGCCACTCGAAGCCGGCGGCACGGAAGACCTTGTCGATGCCCCGCCGCTCGAGCTCGGCCTTGACGTGCTGCGAGCCCGGCACCGCGATGGCCTGGACGTCTGGATGCACGCGGCGCCCCTCCAGGTAGCGGGCCGCCTCCACGAAGTCCGAGACGCGCCCGTTGGTGCAGGAGCCGAAGAACGCCACGTCGACCCTGGTGCCCGCGATGGGAGCGCCGGGCTCGAGCTTCATGTGGGCCAGCGCCTCGGCGATCGCCTCGCGCTCGCCCTCGGGCGCGCCCTCCACGGTGGGGACGTTCTGCTCGATGCTGATCGCCTGGCCCGGGTTGATGCCCCAGGTGACGGTGGGCGGGATGTCCTCGGCGCGGAACGTCACCACGTCGTCGTAGGCGCAACCCGGATCGGACGCCAGGGCGCTCCAGCGCTCCACCGCCTCGTCCCACGCTGCGCCCTTGGGGGCGTACGGCCGGCCCTCGAGATAGGCGAAGGTGGTGGCGTCCGGGTTGACGTAGCCGCAGCGGGCGCCCCCCTCGATCGACATGTTGCACACCGTCATGCGCTCCTCCATGCTCATGCGGTCGAAGACGTCGCCGCCGTACTCGTAGGCGAAACCCAATCCGCCCTTGACGCCGAGGGTACGGATGATGTGGAGGATGACGTCCTTGGCGTACACGCCGGGGGAGAGCCGGCCGTTCACCTCGATGCGGCGCACCTTCAACTCGTTCATTGCCAGGCTCTGGGTGGCGAGCACGTCGCGCACCTGGCTGGTGCCGATGCCGAAGGCGACGGCCCCGAAGGCGCCGTGGGTGGCGGTGTGGCTGTCGCCGCAAGCGATGGTGGTCCCGGGCTGGGTGATGCCTTGCTCGGGGCCGACCATGTGCACGATGCCCTGGCTTCCGCTGTCGAGATCGAAGAAGCGGATGCCGTGCTCGGCACAGTTCTTGCGCAGCTCGCGGATCATCTCGTCGGCCAGGGCGTCCTCGAAGGGCTCGAGCCGGGTGTGGGTCGGCACGATGTGATCGACCGTGGCGTAGGTGCGCTCCGGCATCAGCACCTCCAGCCCGCGGTCGCGTAGCATGCCGAACGCCTGCGGGCTGGTGACCTCGTGGATGAGGTGGGTGTCGATGAAGAGCTGGGCCTGGCCGTTGCGCAGCCGCCTCACGGCGTGCTCCTGCCAGACCTTCTCGTACAGGTTTCGGGGTTGGCTCATGCTCTTCCTCTCGCTCGGCGCCCCGGGGGCGCCTCCATGACAACAAACGGCCTCCGCACTTCCGTGCCGGAGGCCGCGACCGTTCATCTGCAGGCTCACGAGTCGAATCGCGAGTCTAGACGCGGACGGGGCCACCCCCTCGTAGCAGCACGCTCTGCCACAGGTTGATCACCCGCAAACGCCGACGGATTCGCATTGGGCAGAGTATACGGGGGGTGGTGGGGGGTGTCAACGCGTGGGGATGCGCCCGTCCGCGCACGGGGATCGGTAGAGAGCGCCACCCGTCCGCGAGGCCTCCGCAGGAACGCACGCGACGCACGAGGTGCCTCGTTCGGGGTACGCATGAGGCGGCCGGCTCCGCCGATGCGGGTCGCGGGCCGGGTCCGAAGGGGGGTCGCTCGTGCAACGCACCATGACGCTCGTTCTGTTCATCGCTGGGCTGGGGCTCGGCGTCGTCGCCTACGTCGAGGGCGGGTGGTCCCGTGTGCTGTCCGGCCTGAGCGGCACCGGGCACCTGCTGGTGGGCGTAACGCTGCTCATCGTGGCGGCGTTCGTGCTGGCGGGCCTCATCCAGGTGATGATCTCCAAGGAGACGGTGACGCGTTGGCTCGGTGAGGAGTCGGGCTGGCGCGGTTTCCTCATCGGCGGCGTGGCCGGCGCGCTGATCCCGGGCGGGCCCTACGTCTACTACCCGATCGCGGTGGCGTTCCTGCGCAGCGGCGCCAACATCGGCACCATCGTCACCTTCGTGGTGGCCAAGAACCTGTGGACGCTGAGCCGGCTCCCCATCGAGGTCGCGTTGCTCGGCGTGCATGTCACCTGGGTCCGTTACGTGGTGACCCTGGTCTTCCCGCCGCTGGCCGGTCTGCTGGCGCAGCTCCTGTTCCGGCACGGCGGCCGCTGGGTGCGCGAGGGGCTGCCGGCCACGGAGAAGGGCGGTCGCAACGCGCGGCAGGCGCCCGACGGGTCGGGGCCGCCATGAGCATCGCCACGATCATCCTCGCCGTCCTCGCGCTGCTGATGGCGGGCCTCGCCTACCGCCAGGATCCGGCCCGTCCGCTGGCGGGCACCGTAGCCGGCCTCAAGATGCTGTGGGGGATGCTGCCGCTGCTGCTGGCGGCGTTCTTCGTTGCGGGGATGCTGGCCGTGGCGCTCCCACCCGCCCTCGTGCACCGCTGGCTGGCGAGCTCGTCGGGCCTGCTCGACGTGGTGATCGGGTCGGTGGCCGGAGCGCTGATCCCCGGCGGGCCGTACGTGTCCTTCCCGATCTTCGCAGCGATCCACGACGCCGGCGCCGGCCTCGCGGCGACGGTTTCGCTGGTGACCGGGTGGGCGGTGTGGAACGTGGGGTTGCTCAGCTTCGAGCTCGCCATCGTGGGCCCGCGCTTCACCCTCATCCGGATGGTCACGACGCTGCTGCTGCCGCCTGTCGCCGGTTTGCTCGCGCACGCTCTGTTCGGCTGATGCGGTGCGCGGCTGCCAGCCCGTTCGGACCGTTCGGTGCACGCCGCGGCCGGCGGCTTCCCGCGCCGCACCCTGCACCGGCGCGTGCCCGAGCGGTTCGGCGGCCGCCCACCGCGGACGGGTGCCGTACGCGCGCAGGGCCGCTCTACGCGAGGACGACGCTCTCTCGGCAGACGGCCACGGCCTGCACGTAGAAGGCGTCCTCGAAGATCACGACGCGCTCGCAGATGCCTTCGTACTGGCCGAACTCCACCATGGCGTTGGCGAACGCCGCGGCGACGCGAGGATCGGCGAACGGGCCGATGATGCAGTCGCACTCTCCCAGCCAGGCGTTCGGCGCGACGATGGGCAACTCGGCCAGCCGCTCGCGGGCAGGGGCTTCGGCCGGCTTGGGGCTCCGCGGACGGTTCCTCAGGGGGTCGTGGACGGTCCGAGGCATCATGCGCTCCCTCCTCGGAAGGGGCGCGGCCACGTGACCACCTCGAGGGCCGGCGTTGCGGCGGTGTCGCGCCTGGCGGTACGGGGTTGGTCGAAGCAGGAGTCCGTCGAGGGGAGGGGGACGCTCGCGCTACCGCGGCCCGGATCCGGGATCACCTCGAGGGTAGCGCAGCCGGGCCCTGGATGTCAGCCCTCGACGCTCACATTCGGCCCGTCGCGCGCTCCCCTCGGGCGAGACCGCGGCGTTCAGGTCTCGGCCCCCGCTCCCTCGCTGCCGCGGCGGCAACGCCCGGCGTAGACGCGGCCCCAGTACCGCGACGGGACGCTCGCCGCCACGCGCGCGTCGTCGAAACCGGCGCCGCGGGCGAGGGCGGGCCAACGCTCGGCCGGGACGGGGTGCGGCACCCACGGGTTGCCGCGCGCGACGTCGTACTCCACCACGACCAGGGCCCCGCCCGGCCCAAGCACCCCGTGCAGGCGCTGCAGGAGCGCCTGCTGGTCCCTCCGCCGTACGAAGTGCAGCGCGTTCGCCACCAGCACGCCGTCGAGCGGAGGCAGGTCGAGCGGGTCCATGAAGTCCGCCTCGTGCACGAGGATCGTGGCCGTGTGCGCGGCCGCGAACGACGTCAGGCGCCACAGCGCCGTCGCGTCGCGATCGACGGCGTGGATCGTGCTGCGGCTTCCGAGCAGGTCGGCGAGCGCCAGGGTGAACGCGCCGCTCCCGCAGCCGAGATCGGCCCATATCGAGGGGCCCCCGGTCGCGGCAGGCTCGACCGCTGCGCGCAGCAGGGCGCGGCGTTGCGCCGGCGTCATGGACGGCCTCGGCGTTCCCGGCGGCCGGCCCGGTGCGACGCCGCAGCGCTCGCGTCCGGACTATGGTGGCGGCGTGGACGGAACCAGGAACCTCCCCGACGAGGTGCGGCCGCAGCGCATGTTGCGCGGCCGGAGGGTCTTGCCACGTCGGTAAGGGAGGACCGCCAACCGGAGCGGAAAGGGAAGGACACGGCCGCCGGCCCGGCTTCGGCTGGCGAGGGGGGCGCGTCGTCCGCGGTCGCGCCCGGTGCCGCGCGGCAGCTCGGCGAACGCATGCCAGGGGCGCTGGGCCGGCTCGGCATGGCTCCGGAGAGCCTGCCGGTGGCCATCGTGGTGTTCCTGGGCGGCATCGGTGGGGGCATCGCGTTCCCCATTATCCCGATCCTCGGTGTTGAGCTGGGTCTGCCCGCTTTGCTCGTGGGCTGGATCCTGTCGGCCAACCGTGTCACCCGGCTCTTCGCCAATCCGGTCACGGGCGGGCTGATCGATCGCTTCGGGGGCAAGTGGCCGCTGACGGTCGGTCTGTTCGTCGAGGCGCTGGCGACCGGCACCTACAGCCTGGCGCTGCATACGGCCTTCCCCGGCTGGCTGTTGCTGGCGGGGAGGGCGATCTGGGGGATCGGCTCCTCGGCCATCATCGTCGGGGGCGTCACCATCGCGCTCAACGCCTCGTCGCAGGCCAACCGCGGGCGCAGCACGGCTGCGGTCCGGCTTGCGCTCAGCCTGGGGTTGCCGGCGGGGATGCTCGCCGGGGGGTTGGTCGCGGGGTTCGTCAGCAACGACGCCGCTTTTCTCTTCGCCACGGTGGTGACCCTCCTGGCCGGTGCGTTGGCGTGGTGGACGGTTCCCGCCACCAGGCCGGGTCGCCCCGGCGTCTCCGGCGAGCAGCAACGGCCGGCGCCGCTGGCGGCGCGCGTGCGGCGGACGCTGGCGACGGTGGTGCGCGCCGACCGCCGCGTGCAGGCGGTGTGGCTCGCCAACCTGCTGGTGTTCTTCTCGGTCCAGGGCACGCTGCTGGCCACCCTGGTGCTGCTCATCCACGCGCGCGGCATCCGTATCGCCGGCCTGTCCGAGCAACCGATGGCCGGAGCGCTGCTCGCGGTGATGATGCTGGCGTCGGCCGGCGTGACCCTCTACCTGGGGGCGGCGCTCGATCGCGTACCGACCCGCACGGGACTGGCGATCCCGGGAGTGACCTCGGCCGCGGCGGGGTTCGCCGTGCTGGCGCTGACGGGCAACCCCTGGTGGGCGGTCGTCGGGGTCGTCCTCCTGGGGCTGGGGATGGGCGGCACGTCGATCCCCTTGCTCACGCTCCTGGGCGATCTCACGCC
>Ga0102956_1000410_pt1 | contig 15514 bp, 12 predicted proteins | sample SalPonF2_A_D2_MG_FD_84515 | JGI IMG/M metagenome (GOLD analysis project Ga0102956, IMG submission 84515) | Salt pond soil microbial communities from South San Francisco under conditions of wetland restoration - Salt Pond MetaG SF2_A_D2_MG ...
AATACGGTTGAGAAATCTGATGCTAATAATAACGGATCATGGGCCCAGCGTTGCAGATACACCAGAGCCGTTCGATCATCCGGACTCGACATCCCACCCTCTGCCATCGGAATGATCGTTTCGGCATAATCGATAATAAAAGCGATACTTTTTTGTTCACCTAACCGCAGCCGAAAGTAATTTTCTAAAAGTGAGAATACCCGAACCGGGTCTTTCGGAAGTTTCTTCTCATATTCCGTCCCAGCCAGACTATCATATCCTGAAACGGCACGGTTAAAATCGGTCATACTCTTTTTATCGCGAAATTGGATGCCCGATGAACGATCGTAAAAAAGCACAATATCCCGGGAGCCGAATATTTCATCTGACAAAAATGTCTTCAGACGAATAAATTCCGTTTTATTTTCATTTTTTAAAGCTGTGAAATCCCGAACATTTCCATGCAGAATGAACTGATTGATTGTTTTACTAAAATACCTAAAGGCTAATTCCCGAGCCCATACCGGATATTGATCGTACATATACCTTCCAATTACAAATTAATTAACACCCTAAAAAGACCTGATTCCTTAACATTATCTTTTATTAAATATCATCCATTAATCGACTAAAATTAGCTTAACCGTATCAATTTTAGACGGGGTCGCTTTGCTGATGATAAACTTATGATTCCCAATCAGGATTTCCTCATTCACTTTGGGAATGCGACCTATCTCATTAATAATATAACCGGCTACCGTCTCATATTCTGAATCGGCTTCAGGCAGGTGAATATTGGGAAATCGTTCATTTAATTCCTCCAATTCAACATTACCACTTAATACGAACGTATTGTTTGTAAGTTTCTTAATAATATTATCATCGGTATCATATTCATCCTGAATATCACCAACAACTTCCTCTAAAAGATCCTCAATCGTTACCATTCCTGCTGTTCCGCCATATTCATCAATGACAATGGCAAGTGATATTTTTGACTGCCGAAACTCCTGTAACAGATTTTTGGATTTTTGTGAAGATGGTACCATCTTTACCGGCCGGATAACTTCATCCAGCGATTTGGGATTTAAAAATAAATCGTAAGCAAAAACCACTCCAATGATATTATCAATGCTCTCCTGATAAACCGGTAATTTTGAAAAACCACTGGATATAAAGACTCTCAACACGTCATCCAGACTTGTATTGGATTCCACGGCCACAATATCGGTACGTGGTATCATAGAGTCCTTAACCCGTTTACTGGATAATTCCAGAACGTTATTAAGAATCTCGGTATCCTCTTTATCGATATCCGTGTTGGCCCCATTTTCGCGCAATTCACGCAGCATCATTTCGATATCCTGACGGCGAAACAGCTGTTCGACATTATCAGATTCCGCGCCAAACATATTAATTAACACTTTGGAAGCGCCATTTGACACAAATATGAACGGTTTGAGAATCCAGTTACATAAAGTCAATGGTATAGATAGAATATAAATCAATGAATCTGAATGTATTCGGAAAATCGCTTTTGGGATAATCTCACCCAAAAACATAATAATCAGTGATGCGACCATCGTTTGAATAAGTAAAATGCTAAATTCGGATGGAAAGCCACCCAAAATAGCGTGATAAGCATTTCTTATGGGTCCTACCAGAAAAAACGTCATAAGTGTGGCATAGACCACATTTACGATATTATTACCGACCAATGTCGTTGTCAGAAATGTTTCCGGGTGTCGAACAAAATAATTGAGATATCGAGCCGCACGTGAATTTTGACGTGATTTTATCTCAAGCTTCAGACGATTCGCAGTAACAAACGCAATCTCTGAACCCGAAAAAAAAGCACTCAATAAAATGGTAAGTATGATCAGGAGCCACTCATTCATTGCGCGACTCCATTTTAGACGGAGGTTCCAAAGTCTCTATTTAATTCCCTGTAAATTTTGGTGGTCGTTTATTTAAGAAAGCAGTTGTTCCTTCCTTAAAATCATGAGTATTGAATAATTCTCCAAATAGCTCTGCTTCTTTTTCAAATCCCGGCTCCGTATCGCCAAAAGCGGCATTTACAGCTTTAATTGCTTGTTTCAAAGCAACCGGACCATTGGATAATATTACAGACATCAATTTCTTAGCTTCCTGCATGGCTTCATCTGCATCAGCCGTCAATTTATTAGCAAGCCCCATAGCTAAAGCCAGATCTGCATCGATATGTTTTGCTGTCATAATCATCTCGAGTGCTCTGCCTCTGCCAATTAGTCGTGTAAGGCGCTGCGTACCGCCGTAACCTGGTATCAAACCAAGGCTGACTTCCGGTAAACCAAATTTTGCTTTTTGAGTTACAACACGAATATGACAAGCCATAGCCAGTTCACAGCCGCCCCCTAATGCATATCCATGAACAACTGCAATTACCGGTTTATTGAAATATTCTATTTTCGAAAAAATCTTTTGACCTCTTCGTGATGTCTCCTTACCATTATTTTCGTTTAATTTCTCCAATTCAGAAATATCCGCACCGGCTACAAACGCTTTATCTCCCGATCCTGTGATAATCACTCCTTTTACTTCTTCATTTTGCGAAAGATTATCAAGAACCGCATCAAGCTCATCAAGAACTTGTTTGTTTAAAGCATTCAACTTTTTAGGCCGGTTAATCGTTAATGTAGCAATATTTTCATCGACATCAAGCAATAGGGTTTCAAACCGATTCGAACTCATAATAGTTATTCTCTCACTCTTTTCGTTGTTTTGACACCGGAATTATGCATCTCTTCTTTATCTTTTTCATCTAAGTCGTCTTCGGTGTCCATAATATTATAATGGGGATAAACATCTCCTTCAATATCCTGAATAATGGTAGAAGTTTCTTCAACTTCCGAAAGCAAATTATCCAGTTGATAACCAAGCTCTTCTGGATCATTCATCGTCATTGATTGTTCATAAATATAACGAACGGCATCTTCAATGGTCTCTAATTGAGATTCACATATTACAAATTTTTCATGTGCCGATTTAAGTCTTTCTAAACGTTTCGTTAATATTTTCAACCGTCTTGATTTTATGCTGCGCAGCTTTTCGGAGTCCGCCTTATCAATATCTTCTTTAGCTTTTTCAATCTTGGCTTTTAACTGTACATTCGTATCTGAATTGACCAAATCCCCATACCGTTTATATAAATCCAGTAAATTTAAATAATTAGATAACAGGCCTTCTATTTTATTATGAACACTTGCCAATAAGCCCTGCGACGTGTAAGGCATTTTATCAAAATTCTGCTTTATCATCCGGCTTAGGTGCTTTAAAACCAGGAATCTCTTTTGTTTGGCCGGACTCAGATCTTCAAAAAGAGACTTATCTTCAAGTGATTTATCCCGTTCTCTGAGTTTTTTAATTTTAACGTTTTTTCTGAACTTGGGTAAATTTGGAATAATTCCTAAATACAGTAATTCCACACCGAAGGCCATACTCAAAATCACATTTGGCATAATCCCTTCATTATTGATCAGAAAGGCTGTAATCGTGCACGCTAACAGTAATCCGAGATTGATCGGATTCAGAAATGCTTCACGTGTATAATTTACATTTTGATCTTCGGACATTATTTCTCTTCCTTATCTTTATCGTCTCTTCCAATAGTTTTTACCTTTTTAACGGAATCGGGTTCTGAATAGATTTTTTCTGATGCTTTGTGTTGCTTCGATCCGATAGTTTTGGAAACGTCCAGCTCTTTCGCTTTCTCTTCAATTTCCATATGAAGCATGCCCATTTCATTCTTGAGCATACTTAATGTCTCACGCGCTTTTTGTCGTCGAACAACCTCCTCTTTTTCTGCGTCTGATGGAGACTTCTTTTCAGGCTCCTCATCTAATTCAATATCAGGGATTAAATTATCCAGCGCAACAGTTAACCGGGCTTCGGCAACAGCTACTTTTTCTTTGAAATTATGTAAAACCTGATCAAAAGAATTGAGCAAATCCTGGGTATTCATTTGCTCTAAGGCGGAGTTTACCTTTTTAGAATGTTTCAGTTCATTCAATTTTTTCCGCAGTTCTTTTACCTTTTGGTAGTGAACTTTGTACTCCTCTTTTATTTGCTCATATTCTTTTAGATCCATCGTCATCAAGATTTAGTTTTTTCTTTACCAATCGTCTTGTTACCTGATTGCTCTTTATCCTGACTTTTTTCCTTATCTTTGTCAAGTAATGGTTTTTCTTCCGAATTTCCGGATTTCTCCATGTCCATTTTGAACTGTTTAACTAATTCAGAAGCTCTCATTTTCTCAGCACTAACTTCAATTTCCATTTCCTGCGTATCAATACTGTCTAGTGCGAGTTCCATCCGGGCTTCATTACGTGCCGATTCCTCGTTGATACGATTGATCATTTCATCATGCGTTGCATCAATGCCGCCGACTTCAAACTGTTCCAGCGTATCGGCAATTTTAGCTTGCCATTCGGATCGCTCGCTGGCACGCAGAGCTTCTCGGGCCTCCCGAATTTTACGATCTTTTTCACGCATAAACGCTTTCTTAACTTGTAAAGCTTTCTCATACGCTTTCTTTGCATATTCAATCTGATCTTGCGTACTCGACAGATGTTCTTTGGCTTTCTCAAGCTGTAATGCGTAACTTTCCGCAATATCGTCTCTATTCGCTTTAATAGCCGATTTTATCTTATTTGTGTATTGTGATATGGAATCCTGATACCGTTTAGCTTCTTTTTGGAGCATCATCAAATTCGCCTTCACTGTAGCGATATTCTCATTCATTTTAGGAACCTGATCATTCAATTCCCTTATATTTTGTTCCAAAATCAACTTGGGATCTTCCATTGAACTTACCAGTCCACCAAACAGAGATTTGATTGCTCGAACAAATCGTTTCCACATAATGTTGTTAATTCTTAGTTTTGATAGTTACTTCTTAAAGCTTTGAGTACTTCAAGTTTTTGTTTCTATTGTACATTAAAGGTTCTATAATTGCAATATACCGTCTTTATCTATTCTATGCGAAATCAATGTTGGTAAAGCCACCTTAGAATCAGATATTGTAATGGCATCGTTCAACATGTTACGAACATTATCTACTATATCACTATTGTTCGTATAACAGGTAACGATTGTTTCACCTTTTTTAACGTTATTACCTACTTTTTTATGCAAAACTATTCCTGCTGTCGGATCAATATCCTCTTCTTTGGAATGTCTTCCGGCACCTAATTCAAGGGAAGCCACTCCAAAATCAAAAGCTTTCATTTCCTGAAGATAACCATTCTGATCAGCTTTGATTTCGAATGTTACCCCAGCTTTCGGATACGTTCCCGGCGATTTAACATAATCTAACTTTCCGCCTTGCTCCTCAACATTATCAAGAAATTTTTGATAGGCTTTTCCCGATGCCACACTTTCCTTACTCTTTGAAACACCAACATCTATGGATTCCGCTTCCCCTCCAAGATAAATCATTGTGCCCGCAAGCTGATACGTAACGGTCATTAAATCGTCCGGCCCATTTCCCTTTAAACCATCAATACTTTCTTCAACTTCGAGCCAATTACCTATTTTATATCCTAAAGGCTCATTCATATTCGTCAGATACGCGATCGTTCTTTTGCCAAAATCTTCACCAATACTCACCAGTTTCTGAGCCAGTTTCGTGGCCTCATCAACTGTTTTCATAAATGCTCCGCTTCCATATTTAACGTCTAAAACGAGAGCATCGATACCTTCCGCGAGCTTCTTACTCATGATACTGCTTGCTATCAGTGGAATGCATTCTACAGTAGCCGTTACATCCCGAAGGGAATAAATTCGTTTATCGGCGGGAGCTATTTCTTCGGTTTGTCCCGCCATAACCATATTATGTTTTTTTAAAATTTCGCGATAACGATTCAGATCAATATTGACATTATAACCCGTTATAGATTCCAGTTTGTCGAGTGTTCCACCAGTATGACCAAGTCCCCGGCCGGATATCATTGGAACGGGTACCCCGCAGCTTGCTACGATAGGAGCCAGAAGCAACGAGACTTTATCGCCAACACCACCGGTGGAATGTTTGTCCACTTTTACCCCTGAAATATCTGATAAATCGAGTACTTGACCAGAATGCAGCATAGATTTTGTTAAAGCTGCCGATTCAGAATCATTTAACCCTTTTAAATAAGATGCCATTAAAAAGGCACTCATCTGATAATCAGGTATTCGATCTTTTGTATATGATTTAATGATATACCCTATTTCTTCCGCAGATAACACTTCTCCGTCTCTTTTTTTTCGTATCAGTGATACCATATTAAATAATTGCATAATATTCTAAAAATCCTTACAAATATTTTTTTAATTTCAATAATCTTATTTAAATAATTTATCATTTGGATCATTTATGATCATAATCTATTCCATAAATATAATTTCTTTTAAACGTATTTTTGATAAAAACACTTAACTCAATATTATCATTTAAATCTATGAAAAAAATTAACAGATATAGATTTTTACTGCCATTTTTTAATTTAATGAAATAACTTAACATCATCTTTCCGTATTATAAGAAGGCTTTGCAAAACCGTTCTTTAGAAGACTATGCAAAATCGTTCTTTTGCCCAATATCTGCATTTTCGCGACTTCGAAATCCTCACATATGGCTAATATGCTGCGGTTCCGAAGTCGCTCAAGCTTTGATCTTGAACAAAAGCCCTGGTTTTGCAAAGCCTTCCTTTAGATAAATACATTCCAAAATAAATAATAATAACACTTATTAAATACGCTCATTTCTGTTTATTTTGATGCTAAACTCATTTATAAATATTATTTAAAGACCTTTTTGTGATTAACGTATTAGCCGATAAAAATATATTTCAACTCGAGCAATTTGTCCCTCCTGAAGTTAACCTCACCTTATACGATCCAAACAATGGTATGCCGGAAAATATGGATGATTATTCCGCACTGCTTATTCGCACCGTGACCAAGATTAATGTTCAGGTATTGCCTTCTAAAACAGATAATCTCACTTTCATTGGTACAGCTTCGTCGGGTACAGATCATGTTGATATTCCTCATCTGAACTCATTGGGTATTGAATTCGCATCTGCAGCTGGTTGCAATGCCCGTGCGGTGGCTGAATATATCGCAACTTCCCTATTACTTTGGGCCGATTCTCAATCTGTTGATTTAACGGATCATAAGGTTGGAATCGTCGGAGTTGGTCATGTGGGAACTGAAGTCAATTCGATTTTAAAGAATCTTTCGGTTGAGACTATTCTTTATGATCCACCAAGGGAATTGCGGGAAACCGGGTTTCAATCAGATTCCAAAGAAGACGTGCTCGACGCGGATATTCTTACTTTTCATGTTCCACTTAATAAAACCGGTGAATACGCGACCTGGCATTGGCTGGACGACGAAAAATTACGTGGTAAATCGTATCCTCTTATTATCAATGCCTCGAGAGGCGGGGTAATAGATGAAAAAGCATTATCATCGCATTTTAAAAGTGATCATCTCAATAGCTTTATTCTGGATGTTTGGGAAAACGAACCTGTATTTTCCATTGAAATGGCTAAAAATGCATTTATTGCTACTCCACACATTGCCGGTTATTCCTATCAGGCCAAACAAAATGCCACACGGATGATCTGCGAAGCACTCTGTGATCATTTTGATTTTGATATACCAAAAGACAGCGGACAGGATCAGTTCGAGAAAATAAGCGATTTGACTGCTGAAAATGATTCGCTTTCGGCTATTTTACAACGACTTCACCCAATAATGGAATATGATCATTCGTTGCGAGATTTGTTCGATTTATCAAACAATGAGCGAGCTAAAGCGTTTCGAAAGCTTCGGGTTGATCATCCATTTCGTACGGAATTTGCTCATTTGAGGGTACCTCAAAATATCATAGCCAAATATCCAATATTAGAGAAACTAGGCATTCAGTCATACTGACCTCCTACAGAACCGGTAACGTATTAAGAAAAAACGCTCATATTCTCACAATTAAAAAATTCGTTTAACCTGTGTTTATTTCAAACATTATTTAATACTAAAAAGAGTTGTTAACAGCTAATACAACGTTTTGTGGATGACCGACCTGATCGGGTCGACACGAATTGGGAACTGGTACCAAAGCATGGATTGGCCTATGAACGTTCTTCACTTTTCCCCAAACGACGTCTTCCTGAACTTGATTCAGGAGCCAACCAAAGCGCTGGCAAAGCTTACAAACCGAGGTGCTTTTCCCAACAATATGCTTTCTAAATATAAACGAAACAACGCATAATGCCCTTAAAAGTGAGATTGCGGGTCGGGGTCCGGAATGACATCGCTTGAGAGTTTGTATATTTGTCAATCACTTATACTTTTATATCACAGTAATTGATAAATTTGCTCAGACGTCAATAGTTTTAGCTTAATTTGAATAACTTATTCGCGTTTTGCGTAGTAATATCAATTACTTCCTTAAGTTGTAATTCTTTGCTATCGGCAAGTTTCTGTGCAGTGTATTTGATGAATGAGGGTTCATTTCGCTTTCCCCTTTTGGGAGTCGGTGCTAAATAGGGCGCATCTGTCTCTAAAACCATTTTATCTATGGGTAGCTGAGCTACCGTTTTATCCACACCGGCATTTTTAAATGTGGTAATACCACCAATACCTAACATCAGACCGAGATCGATGGCTTTCAATCCTTCTTCAACATTACCGGTAAAACAGTGCCACACGCCTGTCAGATTGCCATCCTGTTCATCTTCAATCATTCGCAGGATATCCGATGTACTATCGCGATTGTGCAACACAATAGGCTTATGTAATTCTTTAGCTACTTTAATGTGACATTCGAGATTCTGTCTTTGTTCTTCAACAAATTCTTTACTCCAGTAATAATCCAAGCCCGTTTCACCAACTGCAATAATATCGTCCTGACTGCAGGTTTCGAGTAGTTTCTCTTGCAATTCAGGATGATCTCCAGTCACTTCACCCGGATGTACGCCGGCCATCTTATAAAATTCAATTTTGGGATGATGTACTTTTTCCATCGCTATAAGCGATTCAAAATTTATCGCCGGCATCAAAATCTTTTTTACACCGGCATCAGCCGCTCTGTTAAGGACCTCATCTAAATCTTTTTCAAAATCTTCGAGGAAAATATGACAATGAGTATCGATCACAATAATCTTTGTTGTTTTATTGAATTATATTTTTACGACTCAAAAGATAATGAGGAATTCGCACAGTTTTAAATCGGGGTTTATTTTCATTCACGAATCAATTAAAAAAGCCTCTTATTTTAGATGGACATTTTCTTTCAAAGCTATTCCACTTATTTGCTAATATAGACTTATACACTCTCTTCCTAATCACTTGTTAGTCTTCGCAATTATGAGTATCTCTTATCATTAATCAGAGTTAACCCTGATTATTCACCAAGAAATTTAGTCGTGATCAAGGCGAAATTAATAATGCGGAGCACGGCCAAATTTTGCAGCTATTTTAATGTCCTCGAAATCGAGGATCGGTTCATCTTTTATAAGTTACTTAATTTGCAATATGGTACGTATTACACCTTATTGGTTACGTAAATAATTCGGGTTAATGATTTTTTATAAATAATTACATAGATCAATCATCTATTAAGCCCTGATTTTTCTTATATATGTACAAACATAATTTACTCTGTCCTATTCATTTTATCCTTATGAACACAAATGAAAACTAAAAAGCTGATTTACCTGGCACTATTTTTATTACTCACAACATCTTGCAGTAGTACCAACGCCTTTAAAAGAAGTAACTCGTATACTCCAAAATCCCATCAAAAAGTAATCAAACAGATTCAGAAACTATTTTACAATTTTCATGGAAAGGCTGGATTATACGTTCACAATCTGGCTACTGGCGAAACCTTTGCAATTAATGCCGATAGCCTTTACCCGACGGCAAGTATGATCAAAGTACCCATCATGGTAACCCTTTTTAATGAAATGAATGAGGGCAAGTATACTTATAATCAGCAGTTTGTTTATGACGGTAAGCATGATTACCCGTATGACAAAGATATCATCAATTCTGAGAAAATAGGAACCAAAGTGCCACTGAGTCAGCTTATCATGCTTATGATCAGCATGAGTAATAACTCCGCAGCACTTTGGTGCCAATCAATTGCAGGTGGCGGACTTGCCATCAATCATTGGCTTTCAACCCACGGTTATAAAGTATTACGAATGAATTCTCGTACTCCCGGCAGAGAGCAGGCTTACAAAAAATACGGCTGGGGAGTTACCTCACCAAGAGAACTTGCCGAATTGGTTACTCAAATTTTTAAGGGGAAAGTAGTGAGTAAAGCCGCATCCGAAGAAATGTACCGTACCATGTCGCGAAGTTTTTGGGATGGTGAGGCCATGTCACAAATTCCATACTGGGTAAACGTCGCTTCGAAACAAGGAGCTGTTGATCAGGCCCGTTCCGAAGTGGATTTTGTAAATGCACCACACGGAAATTATATTTTTTGCATTGCAACCAAAGACCAACAAGACACCTCATGGACGTATAATAACGCCGGATATGTATTGATAAGAAATGTTTCTAAGGTGTTATGGCAACATTTCGAACCGCAATCAAAATATAAATTCAATCCGGGCAGGAAGAAATATTGGTAATCAATTTTAATAATCTGTTAAATCTTTTATTCAAACTGGCATCATAAGATTAAAGTGATTATCTACTGAGTTCTCTTTAAAAAAACTAATAATGAATACGTACTGTATGTAACAATATCCGGATCTTTATTCGATAACTGAACTTTTGAGGTGAATTTTCTTCGATATATTTATTTCAGAGTAACTCGTCTTGTTCACTTAATTCATATAAATCAATATAGTGCATACAAGTTATAAAAAGGGCTTTCACATATAGGGAATTTTTATCATATATTAAATTCCATGTTACCTGGTAACAAGAGACGGAATTATTTTTACATAACTTACAGCACCATAAACTATTATCCCACATGTCTGAGATAACTTCTACTTTAGAACAAAAGCAATTTGAGAAAACAAATACGAAAGTACATCAGGATGCTTTAGATGCATCGGTTTACGTCGCTCAACAAATTGCACAGCTTATTAAAGATAAAGCTGCAAAAAATGAAATGGCCGTCCTTGGATTGGCCACTGGATCAACACCTATTCGCGTTTATGACGAGTTGGTCAGAATGCACAAGGAAGACGGATTGAGCTTACAAAATGTCATCACGTATAATCTTGATGAATATTTTCCGATGGAACCGGATGCATTGCAAAGTTATGTCCGGTTTATGCATGAATATTTATTCGATCATGTCGACATCAAACCTGAAAATGTTCACATCCCCGATGGTACGCTAGACCGGGAGAATGTTTATAAATTTTGCCGGGATTACGAGCAAAGTATAAAGGATGACGGTGGTATTGATATCCAGATCCTCGGAATAGGTCGAACGGGACACATCGGCTTTAATGAACCGGGTTCCGGCAGAAATTCACGCACCCGTCTTATTACACTCGACCGTATCACCAGACTGGATGCGGCAAGCGATTTCTTCGGTGAGGAAAATGTACCACGCCGGGCGATCACGATGGGAGTTGGAACCATCCTGGAATCCCGCAAGATTTTCCTGATGGCATGGGGCGAGAAAAAAGCAACTATCATCCAAAAAACAGTTGAAGGTCCGATTTCTGATTCCGTGCCGGCCACCTATTTGCAGGATCATCCGAATGCTGAAATTATTTTGGATAACGCTTCTTCAGCGGAACTCACCCGGTTTAAAACACCCTGGCTCGTTGGGCCTTGCGACTGGGATGATGAAATGGTTCGTAAAGCCGTTGTTTGGCTCGGCTTGAAAGTGAATAAACCGGTACTCAAACTCACCGATGTTGATTACAATGAAAACGGGATGAGTGATATCATCACGGATTTTGGACCCGCTTATAACACTAATATCAAAGTATTCAATCAACTTCAACATACGATTACCGGCTGGCCGGGTGGAAAGCCCAATGCGGATGATACCAATCGTCCCGAAAGGAAAACTCCATTTCCAAAACGCGCGCTTATATTTAGTCCCCATCCTGATGACGATGTCATCTCAATGGGAGGAACGCTTATAAGATTGGTAGATCAGGGACACGAAGTTCACGTAGCATATCAAACATCCGGAAATATTGCTGTGTTTGATGATGAAGCCATTCGCTTCGCTGATTTTGTTAGTGATTATCATAATCATTTCGGATTGCCCAACAGTAAAATCAGTAATCTTTTCGATAGCGTCAGTGAATTTTTGAACAATAAAACGCCTGGCCAGGCTGATTCGGATGAAATAAAAGCCATAAAGACACTCATACGTCAAGGGGAAGCTAAATCAGCCTGCCGCTATTGTGGGGTACCAACCACCAATGCACATTTTCTGAATCTTCCGTTTTATGAAACTGGTGTCATCCGGAAGAAACCATTGAGCGAGGAAGATATTCAGATCACCATGGATATTATCAAGGAGGTGAAACCACAACAAATCTATGCAGCCGGTGATTTATCTGATCCTCATGGAACACACCGTGTTTGTCTTAAAGCCATCTTAGAGGCCGTTGACCGGTTAAAAGATGAAGATTTCATGAAAGATTGTTATGTCTGGATGTATCGTGGCGCATGGCAGGAATGGGATATTGATCAAATTGAAATGGCCGTTCCTTTGAGTCCGGATGAGTTGGCTCGTAAACGGCGTGCCATATTTAAGCATGAATCACAAAAAGATCGTCCACCATTTCCCGGACCTGATCCACGTGAGTTCTGGCAAAGAGCCGAAGATCGCACAAGAACAACCGCTCAGTTATACGATGAGTTAGGTTTGGCAGAATACGAAGCTATTGAAGCGTTTGTTCAGTATAAATTCTAACATTCGATTTCGGAATTAAAATCGATACAGAAGGCTCCAATTAAGGAGCCTTCTATTTTATTTATTCATGGAGGGCTGTTAATCTATTTCCAGCTTTTTTAATAAAAAGCTGAATCAATTCTCAAACCATTTGCTGATGCCAAAACAAAAAAGAAATCCGTGGTCGTGGATTCCCACGCTCTATTTTGCAGAAGGAATCCCGTATGTCGTCGTGATGCTCGTTTCGGTCATCATGTACAAAAGAATGGGGATTTCCAATACCGACATTGCGTTGTACACCAGCTGGTTATATCTCCCCTGGGTGATCAAACCATTATGGAGTCCAATCGTTGACATCCTGAAAACCAAACGATACTGGATCGTCATAATGCAATTACTGGTTGGCGCGGGACTTGCTGGTGTTGCCCTTACCATTCCGCTTCCCAATTTCTTTCGTTATACATTGGCTTTTTTCTGGCTTTTGGCTTTCAGCTCTGCAACACACGATGTCGCAGCCGACGGATTCTACATGCTTGGACTATCCAAACACGATCAAGCCTGGTTTGTAGGAGTAAGAAGCACCTTTTATCGGGTAGCGATGATTACGGGACAAGGGTTTCTGATCATTTTTGCCGGATATATAGAGAGTCATACCGGGCTGCCAACCGTTCCGGTTCGGGTTCAAACGGAAATATCGGCTGCTGGTTCACCATCCCATTTACTTATTTCCCCGGATTCGATACCGGTTCAGTCAGAAACCGGAAACCTGCACATCGTTACGTATCCGAACTCTATAAATATCAGCACACAATCCCAACCCAGAGCCAGGATCGATTCCATCAAAATTTTTGCAAAAAAATGGAATATCCAGCATGGTTTTTACAATACAATCGAACAAACTCAAAAAATAAAATCATCTGTAAAAATAAAATCTTCGTGGTGGCAGCGGGTTGTTGTAGCTAATCTGGAATCATTCATTAAATCATATTTTGGCAGAGAAAAGACATCACTAAAATCGGGAAACAGAGCTGGAAATGTGGGAATTGTGTATTTTCATCTCTCAAGTAAACCCCAAGCCGGCAAATCTATAAATATCAATTTTGGCAGAGAAACGGGTGATAAAAGCATTAAATTGGTTGAGGGTGAACATTTCCATTTTAATGCAAACAACTGGAATAAACCGGCAATGGCTGTTATCCAATTGGATCCCAAATTAAAAACAGCTTCTGTCGCAACCTTTGAAGCCAAAGCGGGAAATATTCCACTGGCCTGGAGTATCACGTTTTTCATTCTGGCTGGTATGTTTGTCTTTTTCTTTCTGTACCATAAGGTTATGTTGCCGTATCCCGACAGTGATCATGCTATAGTCAGCGGATCATCCAAGGAAATAATCCGCGAATTTTTTAGGACATTCGCACTTTTCTTCAGAAGGGAGAACATCGGTATTGTATTGGCATTTCTACTTTTATACAGATTAGGGGAAGCTCAACTTGTTAAATTAGCATCCCCTTTTCTACTTGATGCGCAGGAAGCGGGGGGACTCGCGTTAACCACGGGTCAGGTCGGTTTTGTTTATGGCACAGTTGGTATTTTAGCTCTTACCGTAGGCGGACTTTTGGGAGGCTTTCTTGCCGCCCGCGACGGACTGAAACGCTGGCTCTGGTGGATGGTTATCGCAATGAATCTACCCAATGCCGTTTATATTTATCTTTCTATGACGATGCCGCACAGTATGCTTATCATAAACAGTTGTGTCGCTATTGAGCAGTTCGGCTATGGTTTTGGCTTTACGGCATACATGCTTTATATGATTTATGTATCTGAAGGTGATCATAAAACGGCCCATTTCGCCATCACAACAGGATTTATGGCGCTTGGTATGATGCTACCCGGAATGGTCAGTGGTTGGGTTGAAGATATGATCGGGTATCAACACTTTTTTATTTGGGTGATGATCGCCACGATACCCGCGTTTATCGTAACAAAATTCATCCCACTCGATCCTGAGTTTGGAAAAGAAAAGAAAGAAGATAAAGTGGAAGTAAGCGAATGATTTTTAGCCGCAGATCTTCGCGGATTATTTTATTAAAAGGCACAGTGTATTAACGTGAGTTGGAGATAAAATCTCTTAAAAACAGCGTTTTGGAATGAATAGATTACTTTGAAGATTTCTCCCTCCGGTCGAAATGACGCGTATGGACGATGATGAAGTTGATGGTTAACAAACATTAAACAAAGGTGTCATCTCGAACCCGTTTTTTGGGTGAGAGATCTTCCAAGCGTGGATAGGAAACAACATAAGTCTATAATCAAATTGAATTCACGTTAAAAATTAACAAAGTGAAATCAATATGTCGTGTTTTGTCGTCTATTAGCAAGCTCTCTCCCTAATGTTAGGGAGAACTTGTCCCGAACACTTTCGGAGTTAGAGTGGGTAAGATAAGCGTTGATAAAGCATCAAAACATATTTTAATATCTAAATATGTGTTACTCACTTAAAAACAATTGGTTATAAAGTTATTAGGTTCGTTGCCTTTAAAACGATCTTACCCACCTTAATCCTCCCTAACATTAGGGAGGAGATTTGCCAAGATGCTTTAAATTCGCCTATAAATG
>Ga0102956_1000412_pt1 | contig 15508 bp, 14 predicted proteins | sample SalPonF2_A_D2_MG_FD_84515 | JGI IMG/M metagenome (GOLD analysis project Ga0102956, IMG submission 84515) | Salt pond soil microbial communities from South San Francisco under conditions of wetland restoration - Salt Pond MetaG SF2_A_D2_MG ...
AGGATGATGAAAGTCCCCACCGCTTCGGGACCGACATGAAGGCGCGTCTGCGCCAGCGTGACGTAGAACGGCAGCAACATGAGGTGCAGGCCCGCCAGGTTCTCCACCACCACCAGGCTGCGCAGGGCGGGGTCGTCGCGCCACAGGCTGCGCAGGTCGGCAAGGTAGGCGGTGAGCGGCGGCCGCCGGCGCACCTCGCCCGGCGGCTCGCGCAGGCTCAGGAAGCCGAGACCGGCGACCGCCAGCGCCACGCCCGCCCCGACGAAGAGCAACGCGTAGTTGCTCGGAAAGCCCAGCGACGGGCGGGCGAGGATGGCGCGCGCCAGGAAGCCTGCGGCCAACGCCGCCAGCCCCCCGAGGAGCTGCCGGCCGGCGTAGAAGCGGCCGCGGCTGCCGGGCCGCACGCTCTTGCCCACCACGTCCACGAAGGCGACGCCGCCCAGGCTCCCGCCCACCGCGAACGCCACCAGCAACGCGAAGAGGGTGACCAGCAGGAGCTGGTGGGCGCGGCCGGCCCACAGCAGCGTCAGCCCGCCCAGCACCAGCCAGGCCAGGGCGCGGCTGTACACCGCCGCCAGCAGGAACGGCTTCTTGCGCGCCACCGCCTCCACCCAGCGTGAGAACAGCAGCTGCGGCACCACCTCGCCGGCAAGCAGCAGGCTGGTCATGAGCCCCACCAGCACCGGCGAGTCCGACAGCAGCCCCACGTAGGCGGGCAGCGCCGTGGAGGGCTCGGCCAGGGCCGTCCCGACGGCGAAGAACACGCCGTGCCACACGAGCGCAGCGAAGTTCCAACGCTCGGGGCTCGAGAGCTCCGGGGCGCCGGACGCGTTCCTGCCGCGCGTGGGTCCTGGGTCGGACGTGTCAGCCTCCCGGCCGCGGAGCGTGGGCGGCCGCACGTCTGCCGCGTGCCGCTCGAGAGCTCCTTCGGCGAGTCTACGTGCCTGCGGGGGCGCGTTGCACGGCGCCCGGCGCGCGCCGGTACTCGCTCCTCGGTCGCCCGGACGCTGCGGCGACCGCGGATGGCTCACGCCGGCGACGGCCGCCCGGGGGCGGCTGGCCACGCTGCCGCCGCGGTCCAGGGCCGGCGATCGGGCGAGCGCTGTTAGTGGACCGAAAAGGTAAACTAGACGACCGCGTTCGCTCCCCGCGCGTGATGCAGTGAGGGCCATGAACGTGCTCGCTTGGCTGCAGAACCCCTGGCCCTGGTACGTGTCCGGCCCGCTGATCGGTCTGATGGTTCCGGGCTTGCTCCTGATCGGCAACAAGGACTTCGGCGTCTCCTCGAGCCTCCGACACACGTGCGCGGCGCTGGGGGCCCGGCTCCCCCTGTTCCGCTACGACTGGCGGCGCGAAGGCGGGTGGAACCTGCTGTTCGCCCTCGGGCTGGTCCTCGGGGGAACGCTGGCCGGCACCCTGTTGGCCGACCCGCGTCCGCTCCAGCTGGCGGCCTCCACGCGCCACGCCCTGGCGGCGTTGGGCGTGAGCGTGAGCGGCGGTCTGGCGCCAGCGTCGCTGTTCGGGCTGCACGCCCTGCTCACCGTGCCGAGCTTGCTCCTGCTCGCCGGCGGCGGCTTCCTGGTGGGTTTCGGGGCGCGCTACGCCGGCGGCTGCACCTCGGGCCACGCCATCACCGGCCTGTCGCACCTGCAGCCCGCCTCGGTCGTTGCCGTGGGCGGGTTCTTCGCCGGCGGCCTGGCGATGACGCACCTTCTCCTGCCGCTCGTGCTGGGACTCTAGGGGTCTCCGTGGACGCGCGACGCACGGACCCACGCCCGCGGCGAGGCGAGGACGCCGGCGTACCCGCCGAGGGCGCCATCGCTGCGGGCGCGCGTGCCGTCGATCCGGCGGCGGCGCTCCGTGGCCTGCGCTACCTGGTGGCGGGGCTCTTCTTCGGCGTGGTCCTGATGAAGTCCCAGGTGGTGTCCTGGTACCGCATCCAGGAGATGTTCCGCTTCGAGTCCTTCTTCATGTTCGGCGTCATCGGCTCGGCCGTGGTGGTGGCGGCGCTGACGACCTGGGCGCTGCGGCGCTGGCGGGGTCGGTCGCTCGCAGGGGAGCCGCTGGCCCGCGTGGACAAGGGGCCGGTACGGCCCAACCATGTCCTGGGCGGGTGCCTCTTCGGGCTCGGTTGGGCCGCCACCGGCGCGTGCCCCGGGCCCATCCTCGCGTTGATGGGGGCGGGGTTGCCGGCCTACGGGCTGGTCTTCCTCGCCGCCCTGGCCGGCACCTTGGCGTACGGGGCGCTGCGGCGGTGGCTTCCCCACTGAGGGTGGAGACGGTTGCGGACGGGTTTCACCCCTCCACGCCCGGTTCGCCTTCCAGCTCGTCGATGAGCTCGCCCACGTAGCGCACGGCGCTCCGCAGGGTGTCCGGCGAGGCCATGTCGATGCCGGCGCCGGCGAAGAGCTCGAGCGGCGGCGCAGCGCCGCCCGCCTCCAGGAACGCCAGCCAGCGTTCGACGGCCGCTTCGCCCTCGTCGCGGACCCGCGCGAACATGGCCACGGCCGCCGACAGCCCCGCCGCGTAGGTGTAGGGGTACATCCCCATGTAGTAGTGGGCCTCGTGCATCCAGATGGTGCGGTCCTCGTCCACCAGCTCCACGCTGTCGCCCCAGAAGTCCCGGAGGATGGCCATCTCCAGCTCGTCCAGCAGGTCGGCGGTGACGGCCTCGCCGCGCTCGGCCAGGGCGTAGAGGCGGCGCTGCAGTTGCGCCTTCTGAAGGTGCACCACGAAGTTCCGGTAGAAGGTGGCCATGTGCGCCTTGACGACGCGACGGCGGTAGGCGGGGTCGGTCGACGCGGCCAGCAGGTGATCGGCGAGCAGCAGCTCGTTGAACGTCGAGGGCGCCTCGATGGCGAAGAGGCTGGGGCGGCTGCGTGCCAGGGGCTGGTTCTCCATGGCGAGCTGTCCCTGGACGGCGTGGCCGAGCTCGTGCGTGAGGATGAAAGCGCCACGCAGGCCGCCGGTCCAGCTCGCGAACACGTAGGGGTGGACGCCGTAGACGGCGTTGCAGAAGGCGCCGCCTCGCCGACCGGCGTTGTCGGCGCGGTCCACCCAACGCTCCGCGAAGGCGCGTTCGATCACGCCCCGGTAGGCGCCGCCCATGCGCGCGGTCGAGGAGAGGATCGCCTCGCGCGCCTGCTCGAAGCTCATGGCGTCGTCGCCGCCGGGCCAGCCCGCGTCGATGTCCGCGATGCGCACGCGCTCCACGCCGAGCACGCGCTGTTGAAGACGGGCGTAGCGACGCATGTGCGGGGCCAGCTCGCTCGAGATCGTGTCGACGACGGCCTCGAAGGCCGGGCGCCTGACCTCCTGGTGGTGCAGGTCCATGTCGATGGCCGAGGGGAAGCCGCGCACCTGGGCCTCCACCACGCCGTTGCGCACGAAGGTCGCCAACGTGGTCGCGAGCGTGTGGCGGTAGGGGGTGAAGCCTTGCGCGATGCTTCGGTAGGCCTCGCGCCGCAGCCGCGTGTCGGGCGACGGCGAGAAGGTGAACATCTGACGCCCCATCGACACGGCATGGCTGCGGCCCTGGCCGTCGGTGGCGGGCTCGAAGCGCACGTCGGCGCCGGTGGTGCGCTGGTAGAGCGTGAACGGCGCCTCGAAGGCTTCGCCGAACGAGGCCAGCACGGCCTCGGTGCCGGGCGAGAGGCGGTAGGGCTTGTCGCGCAGGATGCCGTCCAGGAAGCGATCGAATGGGGCGAGGCCGGGCTCGGAGCGCAGCCAGGACGCGACGGTGCCCTCCTCCAGCGCCAGGATCTCGTCGCTCAGGAAGGTGCGCTCGCGCTCGACCTCGCTGGCGAGCTGGTGGATGCGCGATGCGTCGGCCTGGCACTCCGGGTCGCCCTGGTCGACCGCGAGCCGCAACATGGCGTAGGCGGCGACGCGGCGAAGCCGGACCTGCAGGCGCTCATCCGCTTCGAGGGCGGCCCGCAGGTCCGCGGGGCTCGTGACGACGCGCCCCCGGAACGTGCCGAGGGAAGGCAGGTCGGCGTGGACGGCCTGGTAGGCGTCGAGCCACGCCTCCCGGTCGCGGAAGAGATCGCTCAGGTTCCAGGTTTCGTCGCGAGGGACGTCGTTGCGTGAAAGCTGGTCGGACATGGTGCAGCTTAGCTCACGCTCGCGGTACCGATGGGGCCGGTGGAGCGGCGTGCGCGCGGCCCCCTCGTGCGTGGGTTCGTGTGTGGGCCCGTGTGTCGGGCCGGAGGAACGTTGCCAGGCGAGCGGCGACGTCCGTGCCGGTCGTCAGCGATGCACGCTCAGGCTGCCGTTCACGGTCTCGAGAGTGAGCGTTGCGGTGCCGTCGCCCGACGTCGTGGCCCGGAAGCTCCGAGTGTTGGGGTAGGACAGCTCGTAGCCGTCCAGGGAGACGTTGATGCCGCCGTGCGTGAGGTGCCCGTCGATGACGAGCGCGGCACGCGTGGTCAGCCCGGTGACGGTCACCGAGCCGTTGACGGACTGCGCCACGTTCCGGCTGCCGGCGGGGAGCGCGACGTCGCTCAGCTCGACGCCGCCGTTGGTCGTGCGTGCGCGTACCTCGGCCTGCGCGTCCCGGACACCCACCCGGCCGTTGTTGCTCCTGAGCGACAGGGGCGCGGTGCCGGTGCCGCGGGTCGTGACGTTGCCGTTGGTGGTCGCGGCGTCGACCCGGTCCATCCGTCCCGCGACGGAGACGTTGCCGTTGGTGGTGCGCAGCGACAGGGCGGCCGGTCCCGGCAGCCGCACCTCGAAGCTGACCTCGCAGTTGAGGCACAGGAACGAGCGGTTGCGGCCCTCGAGCCGGAGGGTGTCGCCCTCCACCGCCACGCTGTAGTCGACGATCCCCCGGTGCACGACCGTCACGCCGCTGGCCGAGGGGTCCACGGTGACGGTGACGCTGCCGTTGACCGTGCTGGCGTCCACGTTGCGGACCATCCGCAGATCGAGGTCGCGGCGGTCGGTGGCGGCGAGTGCGGTGCCGAGCAGGAGCGCGGCCAGGAGCGCGAGGGCGGCTCTAGGCAGGGTGTCTCGGACGAAGGGGATCGATCGGGTTCGGTGCATGCGTGACGCCTCCAAGGCCGAAGGTAGCGCCGCGCGCCGCTTCGCGCCTCTGCCGAAAGGAGGAGGGTCGCCCTCGTTCGTGGTCACTTCGCGCCGGTCGCCGCCCCCGTGCGCTTGCCATCGTGCCTCACGGCACGCGGTAGCGGAGCTGCGCGAGGCCGCTGGGCCAGGACCGGACGTCCTCGAGCAGCAGCCGCCGCTCGGCGCCGCCGGGCGCGAAGAGGGGGATGCCGTTCCCCAGGACGACGGGGAGGACCGAAAGCGTCAGGCGGTCGAGGAGCCCGGCAGCCAGGAACTGCCGGAGGACCGCGCCACCGTCCACGTACACGTGCTGCACGCCGTGCCGCGCCAGCCTCGCGAGCGCCTCGGAGGGCGTGGCCTCGAGCAAGATCTCGCCGTGACCCGGAGTTCCCTTCCGGTGCGTGAGCACCAGGCAGCGCTTGCTGGCGTACGGCCAGGCCCCCATGCCGAGTACGGCGTCGTAGGTGGTGCGCCCCAGGACGAGGGCGTCGACGGAGTCGAAGAAGGTCTGGTAGCCGTAGTCCTCGCCCGGCCGCTCGACCATCTTCAGCCAGTCGAGCGATCCGCCCGGACCGGCAATGTAGCCATCGAGGCTGGTCGCGATGAACGCGGAGCAGCGAGGACGCGGAGCATCGCGGTCGGCCATGGTTCTGGCCAGTCTAGCGCTGCGGGGCCGGGGTCCGGGAGCGCGCGCGACCCGGTCCGCGACCCGCTGCCGCACCCGAACCGGGCCGGAGCGCCCGCCGTATGATCGGCCCGTGACCGGCCCCGACCACCCCAGGACGCATGTGGCCGAGAACGAACGCTACTGGGACGGCATGGCCGACGGCTGGGTGGCGTCGGGCGAGCGCCGCTGGGCGCTCGAGGAACCGATCTGGGGCAACTGGGGCGTTCCCGAGGCGGAGTTCGCGCTGCTGCCGGCCGACATGACGGGCTTGCGCGCCGTCGAGCTCGGCTGCGGTACCGGTTACGTGTCGGCGTGGATGGCACGCCGCGGCGCGACCGTCACCGGCATCGACGCGTCGCAGCGGCAGCTCGCCACCGCGCGCCGGCTGGCGCAGGCGCACGGCCTGCCCCTGCACCTCGTTCACGGCAACGCCGAGGCCACGCCGTTCGAGGACGGCAGCTTCGACTTCGCCATCAGCGAGTACGGCGCGGCCACCTGGTGCGACCCCTACCGCTGGATCCCCGAAGCGCATCGCCTGTTGCGCCCGGGTGGGCGCCTGGTGTTCCTCGGCATGCACCCGCTGGCGCTGCTGTGCTCGCCCGCCAACGGTTCCGGCCCGCTCGCGACCTCGCTGGAGCGCCCCTACTTCGGGCTGCATCGCGTCGATTGGACCCAGGTCGAGCACGACCCGGGCGGGGTCGAGTTCAATTTGCCGATCGCTGCGTGGTTCGAACTGTTCCATCAGGTGGGCTTCGTCGTCGAGGACTTCCAGGAACCTCGGCCGCCGGTGAACAGCCCGGCGGTCTCGCCGCACGCCACGGTCGGCTGGGCGCGGTCGTGGCCCGCCGAGCAGGTGTGGAAGCTGCGCAAGCCCGGCTAGCTCGCGGGCGCCCGTGTCGCAGCCCGGCCGCGCTAGCGTACGCGCACGCCGTAGGTGTTCGCCCCCGCCGTGCCGGGCGCGAGCAGCAGGATCAGGCCCAGCACGAAATTGACGAACGGGACGAAGCCCAGCAGGTACCACCAGCCGCTCTTGTCGAAGTCGTGCAGCCGCCGGATCCCGTAGCTGACCGTGGCGATCGCGTAGACCACCATGCCGACGAAGTACAGCGCGGCGCCGCCGCGCGTTCCGCCGCCGATCGCGAAGAGAATGAAGAGGATCACCCCCCAGATCACCGCGAACCCGAAGTACTGCAGCCGGCCGATGCGGCCGTCGAACTTGAACGGATTGAAGTTCTCCATGCGTCCCCTCCTCGGGCGGGATCCCACCTGGGTCGTGTCCCCACCTGGGTCGTGTCCCTACCCAGGATGACGGGTCGTGTGGAGGGCGCCATCGACGGCTTCACATCGCACGGCCGTGGCGCGCGCGTCTCGGTGCCCGTGCCGCTATCATGAACGCGTGAGCGACGATTCCGATCGCGCGGCCCGGGCGCTGGAACCAGATCCGCCCGCCCCCGGGCCGCAGAACGATGCGTTGCCGGCGGAAGAGCGCGAGCGCGAACGGGACCGGCGGGAGCGCCTGGTCGCGAGTTGGGACGCCAACGCCGCGGCGTGGACCGATGCCGTCCGCCGGAGGAAGATCGCCAGCCGCCACCGCGCCACCAACGGCGCGGCACTCGAGGCCGTCCTGCGTCTCCGCCCGCAGCGGGTGTTGGACGTGGGGTGCGGTGAGGGATGGCTGGCCCATGCGCTGGCAGCCGAAGGCGTCGACGTCGTCGGGTTCGATGCGAGCGAGGCGCTCGTCCGGGCGGCGGGCGAGGGCCCGGGCACCTTCGTGCGCCTCGACTATGACGCGCTGCAGCGCGACCCCGGCCTCCTGCCCGGCCCCTTCGACGTGGCGGTGTGCAACTTCTCGTTGTTGGACGCGGAGGTCGGCGGCCTGCTTCGGGCGCTCGCCGCGCGCCTGGGGCCGGGCGGCCGCGTGGTGGTGCAGACGCTCCACCCCCTGGCGCTCGGGGCCGAGCGCTACGCCGACGGCTGGCACGAGGAGACGTTCGACGGGTTCGGAGGGGCGTTCCCGGCGCCGATGCCGTGGTACGCGCGGACGTTTGCGTCCTGGTGGCGTGCGTTGGACGACGCCGGCCTGGTGCTCGAGCGCCTCGAGGAGCCGCGCATGGAGGGCGTCGCCTGGCCCGTCTCCCTGCTGTTCACGGCGACGCCTCGCTGGTGTCGACCATGACGTCGTAGGTCATGCCCACGTGCACGGCTTCCGCCTGGGCCGCCGCCATTCCCGCGATGCGGTCCCCGCGCTCCCGCTCACGGGCGGCCACAACGGCGGGATCGCAGAAGATGCCGACCCACAGCACCGCAAGGCCCTCCAAGGAAGCTTGCCAGCGCTCGCGGGCGGCGGGCCCGCTGACGAACGCCTCTTCGACGATCACCCTGGCGCCTCGGCGGGCCATCTCCGCGATGCCGTGCATCCACGCCGACTCCAGCGAGCGGAACGCATCGCCGGAACGGACGGACCCGTCGCTGCCGAGCTCGATCCCGCCTTCTCCGTTCAGCATCGCGTCCGGCATGGCGCCGATCAGATCGTCGATGCTGAAGCGCAACCAGGGGGACGGCAACGCATCTTGAAGACGGCGCGCCAGGCTCGGCTTCCCGGAACGCGATCCTCCGTTGAGGATCACGACCTTCATCACGCTTCCACCCCCACTCTCACGGCGCGCGTCTCCCGCAGCCGACCGCCCTGCCGACGCGAGGCGACCCTCGCGCGAGACATCCACAGACGGTAGCCACCCCACGCAGGCTTCGTCAACGGACCTCTCGGGCCGCAGCGGGGGCGACGGCCGGAGCCGGCGATGCGGCCCGCTGGGGGTGGTGCGATCGAGGCCCTATCTCCGCCACGAGGAAGGTGGGGCCGCGTCGAACGACGCGGCCCCGGAACGAGTGCGGGCGGGCGAGCCCGCCGGCGCTTCGGCGTGCGATCAGGGAGCGAATTGAGCGGCGAACGCGTCGGTGCCGCCGAGCGCCGCGCTGCCCAGCTTGCCGTCCGTGAAGCCGCCGACCACGATGTCGCCGTTGGAGTCCACGGAGACGGCCTTGCCGGCGTCGTCGGCGCTGGTGCCGAACTGGCTCGTCCAGCCGCGGTTGCCGCTCGCATCGACCTTGGCGACGAAGGCGTCCTGCTTGCCGGCGTTGGTGCCGGCCAGCGAGCCCGTCGCGTAGCCCGTGACGTAGGCGTTGCCGCTGCCGTCGACCGCCACACCGTTGCCCTCTTCGTCGGCGCTGGTGCCGAACTGCGTCAGCCAGCTACGGTTGCCGCTGCTCGTGAACTTGGCGAGGAACACGTCGAAGTTCCCGGCGTTGCTGTTGCCGCCCAGCGAGCTGGCGGTCCCGCCGGTGACGTAGGCGTTGCCGCTGCCGTCGACCGCCAGCCCCATGGCGTCGTCGTCGCCGCTGCCGCCGAACTGCTTGCCCCACACCATCGTGCCGCTGCTGTCGTACTTGGCCAGGAAGGCGTCGTCCCCGCCGGCATTGGCGCCTCCGAGGCTGCCCGTGGTGACGCCGGCGACGTAGCTGTTGCCGGACGCGTCGACACCGACCGCCAGCCCCTCGTCCATGGCGGAGGTACCGTCCTGGGCCAGCCAGAGCCGGTTCCCGCTGCTATCGAACTTGGCGAGGAAGTAGTCGTCCTGGCCGGCCGCGAAACCGGCGCCAGGCATCAGGCCGCCGGCGCTGCCGGCCACGAAGACGTTGCCCGAGCCGTCGACCGCCACGGCATTCCCCGCGTCGCTGGCGGAGCTCCCGAACTCCTTCACCCACAGCACGCTGCCGCTGCCGTCCACCTTGGCGAGGAAGGCGTCGCTCATGCCGGCGTTGGTCTGGCCGGTGAAGGTGCCGCTGGTGAAGCCGGTCACGTAGCTGTTGCCGCTGGCGTCCGTCGCCACCGCCTGGCCCACGTCGCCGGCCGCGGTGCCGAACTGGGTGGTCCACGCCGCCGTGCCGCTGCTGTCGACCTTGCGGACGTAGACGTCGGAGCTGCCGGCATTGGTCTGGCCGGAGAACGTGCCCGTGGTGTCCCCCGTGAGGTAGCTGTTGCCGGCGGCGTCGGTGCCGACCCCGAACGCGATGTCGAACTGGGCGGTGCCGTACTGGCTGGTCCAGGTCGGCGGGGTCGAGGTGGTGCCCGGGCCACCGGGGCCGGTGGCCGTGTTGCAGCCCGCCAGGGCGAGGAGCAGCAGGGCGAAGGGAACGAGCAGGAAGGCGGAACGACGTGGCATGGGAACCCCCGGGGTCCAGGAACGAGCGGACGCAAAGCTCCATCGGAGTGCGGCCCATCGGAGTGCGGCTGCTGGACGGTAACACCCCGTGCTTGCCGCGCCGGGAAGGGAGGCGACGTCGGTGCCGCTGCCGCTCGTCCGCCTTGGCGCGCAACGGCTTCGCCCGCTATGGTGGGCTTCAACGCCATCTCGAGTCCGGTCGCCCGCCGCCATCACGTCACGGCGGGCGCTTGTCGACCCGGCCGCGGCGTGAGCCCGTACGGGTCGCGCCCAAGCTTCCGCCACGAAGGATCGAGGTCCTCCGACTGATGAGCTCGCAACTCGCCCGCGCCTTCGGCCGCGACTTCCTGGGACGTTCCCCGCTCTGGTACAAGCGCGCGATCCTGGTCTTCCTGGCCGCCAACCCGGTCCTCTTCTTCCTCGGCGGCCCGCACGGCGCCTTCCTCGCCGGCTGGGCTCTCGTCGCGGAGTTCATCTTCACGCTCGTCATGGCGCTGCGGTGCTACCCGCTCCAGGCCGGCGGGCTGCTCGCCCTGGAGGCGGTGGCGATCGGCATGACCAGCGCCGAGGCCGTCTACCGCGAGGTCGTCGCCGACCTGCCCGTCCTGCTGCTGCTGATGTTCATGGTGGCGGGCATCTACTTCCTGCGCGACGTGCTGCTCTACGTGTTCACCAAACTGCTGGTCGGCGTCCGGTCCAAGATCTTGCTGTCGCTCGGGTTCACGTTCGCCGCCGCCTTCCTCTCGGCCTTCCTCGACGCGCTCACGGTGACGGCCGTGATCATCACCGTGGCGATCGCGTTCTACGGCGTGTACCACAAGGTCGCGTCGGGCAAGGGCTTCGACGACGAGCACGACCACCACGACGACACGCTCGTCCACGAGTTCCGCCAGGGCGACCTGGGGCGCTTCCGCGCGTTCCTGCGCAGCCTGATGATGCATGCGGCGGTCGGTACGGCCCTCGGCGGCGTAACGACGCTGGTGGGCGAGCCGCAGAACCTGCTGATCGGGCACGTGGCCGGCTGGAACTTCGGCGAGTTCTTCACGAGGCTGGCGCCCATCTCGATACCGGTGCTGGTGGTGGGCCTGCTCACCTGCGTGGTGCTGGAGCGGCTGAAGTGGTTCGGCTACGGGGAGGAGCTGCCGGCGTCGGTGCGGGAGATCATGGAGGCCTTCGAGCTGCGCGAAGTGACGCGCCGCGACGCCTCGGGCACGCTGCGGATCATCGTGCAGGGCCTGGTGGCGGTGTTCCTGATCGTGGCGCTGGCGTTCCACGTTGCCGAGGTGGGGCTGATCGGGCTGGCGGTGATCATCCTGGCCACGGCCTTCAACGGCGTCACCGACGAGGGCCGCCTCGGGCACGCCTTCCACGAGGCGTTGCCCTTCACCGCGCTGCTGGTGGTGTTCTTCGCCGTGGTGGCCGTGATCCAGGAGCAGCACCTGTTCCAGCCGCTGCTCGACACCGTGATGGCGATGAGCGGGCGGGCGCAGGTCGGCACCATGTTCGCGCTCAGCGGCGTGCTCTCGGCGATCAGCGACAACGTCTTCGTGGCGACGGTGTACGTAACGGGTATCAAGTCCGCGCTCGATGCCGGACTCATCTCGGTGGCGCAGTTCAACCATCTTGCGGTGGCGATCAACGGAGCTACCAACATCCCGAGCGTGGCCACGCCCAACGGGCAGGTGGCGTTCCTGTTCTTGCTGACCTCGGGCCTGGCGCCGCTGATCCGGCTCGGCTACGGCCGCATGGTGTGGATGGCGTTGCCGTACACGGTGGTCCTGACGGTGACCGCATTGGCGGCGACGCTGGCGGCGTTCTAGAAGCACCGACGGACACCTGATCCCAACGTACGCCGAGCCCGCGCACCTCACAGTCCCCGAGGCGTTCGAGAGCAAGCACCTCGTCGACCGCCAGGGCCTGCTCGGCCGCGCGCGGTTCCAGCAGGCTGATCGGGAAGGGATTCGCGAACGGTGGCGCGCCGGTCGTGGCTACGCCGGGTCCGAGGACGACGGGGTCGTCGGCGACGACCGGCGTCGCGCCCGGGTAGGTCATGGGGGTCGGCACGACCAGCGGACGGCCGAAGCTTCGACCAGGGGGAGGATCTCGAGGCCCTGCGTGGTTCCGAGGTCGTGGATGGGCTGTGCGCCGGCCGCTGCCTGCGCGGTGAGGTCGGCCCGCAGTCTCCCGGGCGCGTCCGCCGACGCCCATGCGCCGACGGCCGGCACCGCAACGGCCGGCACCGCAACGGTCGGCACCGCAACGGTCAGGGCCGCGAGCAACGCTGTTCCGAGACCCAGGGTGCGGTGGCGGACCGTCGTGTGCGCCCCTACGGGACGGCGGGTTCTCATGGCAGCTTCCCCTCGGCGGCGAAGCATCCGACACGCTCCGCAGCTCCATCCATGGGTGCTGGCGAGGCTCGCTGCCAGAGGGGAATGTCCCCCCTGGCCGCCCGAACGCGCGGGTCGACCCGACGTGGGCGACACCGGTGCTGGGTTTCCTCGAAGATGCGGCCGATTTTCCACTTCCTGGTGCGGGCGATCGTCGAACGGGACGGGCGCTCCCCTTCTCCCGCGGGAGAAGGGGAGCGCCTTGTGCTTCCTTCCGGGCGAGCATGTCGAACCGGGCGAGCCGGCAAAGAGGGCCCTCCAACGCGAGCTTCGCGAGGAGTTGGGTGCCGGCGCGCGGGTCGGTGCCGACGTTGGCGGCATCGAGCGTGCATGGAGCGACGCGGCCGCCAGGAAGGGCTGAAGCTGCATGCGTTGCGCGCCCGGCAGACTGGGCGCCTCGAGGCGCCAGGCCCGCCGATCCCCACCGCTTTTCCCTGCGTCGGCAACGGAGAGTCCAACGAGGCGAGCCCACCGTGGCTCGTTACGCCCCCGCGGCGGCCGCCTACGCCACAGGTGTTGCGTCGTGGCCGGGTCAGGGCGGGGTCCAGACCTGCGCGGCGCACGGGACGCCGGGTCGCCTGGACGACGGGCGCCGTCGTCTCGCGCCCTCAGGCTGCATGGAGCGCCTGGTCGCGAGCGCCCGGCTGCGCGCAGGCCGGGCCCGGCGCCATCCCCGTCCGCATCGGGACCGGCGCTGCGAACGCGCCACGGCTCGCCTCAAGGACCCGTCTTCCCGTTCGGCATCCCCGTTCGGCCGGGACCGCCGTCGCTGAAGACCCGCCGGCGATCTCCCGCTGGAGAGGAGAGCACCATGACCATCCCTGTTGACAAGCGACGCCGTGCCGATCGTCATGGGGCGGTCCGGAGCTGATGCGCCGCGGACCCCTGGCCCACCACTACTGGGCGGCGGCGACGATGGTCATCTTCGCGCTCGTCCCGTACCTGGCGTTGTCCGCCGCGATCGGCCCGATCGAGTCGATCATCGCCCGTCAGTTGCACATGAGCCTCCAGACCATGGCGCTGGCGTCCGGCATGGGCAACGCGGCCTACGCGGCAGGGACGGTAGTGGCGGTGCAGTTCGCGCAGCACCTGCCTCAACGGAGGATGCTGCTCGTGTACGCGACCCTCCTGGTCCTCGGCTCCGTGCTCTCGGCGGCCGCTCAGAACGCGGGGATGTTCATCGCCGGGCACGTGTTGCAGGGGCTCTCCACGAGCCTGCTGCTGATCGGGGCGGTGCCGCCGCTGGCCCTGGGCTTCGGCGCGGAGAGGCTGCGGGAGACGGCGATGATCATGAGCATGGGCATCTTCGGCGCGGTGGCGGCCGGCCCCTTGATCGGAGGGCTGCAGGCGAGCGCGGACGGTTGGCGGCCGCTGTTCTGGGTCATCGCAGGCATCGCCGCGGCGGCGCTCGTGCTCGCGTTCCTCACCTACGAATACCAGCCGCCCGCCGACACGAGCGCCCCGTGGGAGCCGCGCGCCATCCTGCTGGCTGCGCTGGGGCCCGCGGCCGCCTTCTACGGCGCCTCCGAGCTCCTGACCCACGAGTTCTTCGCTGCCCAGACGCTCGGGCCCTTGCTTGGCGGCCTCGCCGTGATCGCCTTCCTCGTGGTCTTCCAGTACCGGGCGCCGCGGCCCCTGCTGATCGTCAAGCCCGTGCTCACGAGCACCATCCCCGTGGGCGGGCTCGTGATCGCGCTGTTCGCGGCCGCCGCCTCCGTCTCGGTCACCAGGCTGACCGCCGGCCTGCAGGCCGGGCTCTACAGCCCCGTACACCTCGGCCTGCTCTATCTGCCCGAGCTCGCCGGCGCCGTCCTCTCGGCGGTGGCGCTGGGGCTGCTCATCACCCGCTGGGAGATGCAGCTCCTGCCGCTGGTCGGGATCGTCTTCCTCGCCGCCGGGATCGGCATCTTCCGCATCGAGTTGCCGCCGAGCCAGACCCTCACCCTCATCGGATCGGCGGTCACCGGGATCGGGCTGGGCGCCGCCGTCGCTCCGGCGCTCTTCGCCGCCGGCTTCTCGCTCCCGTCGGGGACCCTGCAACGCGTGTTCGCGATCGTCGAGCTCATGCGAGCGGTGGCCGCCTTCATGATCGCGCCCATCTTCGTGCACTTCGCCACGAACGTCGCCAGCACGGGGGTGGCCCTGTGGGTCAGTTTCGCGCTGGCGCTGGGCGGCGCCGCCATCGCGGTGACGCTGTACCTGTTGGGCGGGGCACGCCCGCAGAAGCCGGACATCGAAGGGTTCGTGCGGGGCGAAGATCCCGCCTGGTACTCACCGCCGCTGCTCGACGCCGTGCGCAGGCGCCGGCGGGAGGCGGAGGCGGGCGGGTAGCCGGCCGTCCGTCGCGCGGGGGGTCGTGGGATGCCGGAGGGGCGGGTCCGGGCGGCCCACTAGGCCGTCGGAACGGTCCGGCCGGCCCGGCCGGCCCGGTAGGAGCGTCTCGTGCCCGGCGCCAACGCCACCATCAGGATCGCCGCGCCGAGCACGGCGTACGCCCACAGCAACCACGACGGCCCGACCAGCCACAACTCGACGGCAAGCCAGATGAGCAGGCCCACGCCGACGACGCCGGCACCCACCCACGACCAGTGCTCGCCGAAGGCGCGCTCGGGCCCCGCCATGGCGCTCCACCGTGGACGTCTCCACAGGGCCACCGCGACGGCCGCGGGGAACACACCGAGCACGAGCAGCAGGATCAGGCCCGGCACCAGGAAATCGGTGAACGGTCCGCTGCGCAGTGCGCTCACCGGCATCCTCAGCACGCCCCCGGACGGATCGATCACCAGCGCCACCCCACCCGCGAGCCCGCTCAGCGCTTGAACGGCCACGAGGATCGTCAACAGCCCCGCACTCAGGTCTTGCCTCGTTCTAGTCGCGCGGACCATGCCGTGCCCTCCGCTCTCGGCGGTGCCGCCGTTCCGGGCCCGCGCACTCCGGGTCGCCGTTCGGCGGGCTCCACCCCCTGCATACGGGCCCGACGCGCGCTCCGCCAGAGGCGGTTGTCCCTGCCCGCCCGACGGCGCAGCCCCGTGGCACGCACGAGCGACGCAGAGCGAGAGAGTGCCCGAGCGCGGCCTTTCCGGCCGGCGGTGCGCGGCCGCGTGCCGTCAGCCGTCCGATCAGGGATGGAGAAGCGCCGCTAACGTGTCTATTCCTACAATGGCGACCGG
>Ga0102956_1000414_pt1 | contig 15504 bp, 17 predicted proteins | sample SalPonF2_A_D2_MG_FD_84515 | JGI IMG/M metagenome (GOLD analysis project Ga0102956, IMG submission 84515) | Salt pond soil microbial communities from South San Francisco under conditions of wetland restoration - Salt Pond MetaG SF2_A_D2_MG ...
CGCGGGATACCTACGATTATCTGATCTTTCTGCGCAATGCGGCCCGTCGGGCCCTGGCCGACGGTGCCTTCGACCCGGTGGAAGCCAGTCAGGGTCTGGACCAGTCACGCTTCTCCTATCTGGTCCACTATGATGACCTCCCGTTGCGAAGCCGCAATGCGCTGAACATGGCCCGGGAGGTATTCGCTGCCCACGGGCAATAGGGAGCGGGTTGCGGGGGAGGCAAGGGCACAAGACGGTGTCTGCCGTTTGGTGAACGCCCCGCATGAACCATTCAAAGGCGTGGAAACGGCTGCCGGAACACGCCCAACGGAACAGAGTCCGTACGCGTCTGCCGATCGCGGGCCGCGTCTTTTCGATACTGAACATATTGAGCAATGCTACTGATACCTTTTCCCTTTTGGTGGCAGCGAGGGGCTGCGCTCAACTGCGCAGACCGTGGCTCTTCTTGAGCAGCCACAAGCTCAGCACGAACAGCGCAGCGATGAAACCCAGGCTGATGCCGTAGGAAGTCCACAGGGGGATGTCGCTGACCCCCAGGAAGCCGTAGCGGAAGGCGTTCACCAGATAGAGGATGGGGTTGGCCAGGGAGGCCGACTGCCAGAAGGCCGGCAGCATCTTGATGGAGTAGAACACCCCGCCCAGGTAGGTGAGGGGCGTGAGCACGAAGGTGGGCACGATGGAGATGTCATCGAAGCTCTGGGCGAACACCCCGTTTATGAGTCCGCCCAGGGAAAACAGAATGGCGGTCAGCACCGCCATGCTCAGGATCACGCCCAGGCTGTGCACCTGGAGGTTGGTGAAGGCCAGTGATACCAGGGTAACCCCCAGGCCCACCGTCATGCCGCGGGCCACCCCGCCGCCGACGAAGCCCAGCAGGATGATGTAGTTGGGTACCGGCGAGACCAGCATTTCCTCGATGTGGCGCTGGAATTTGGAGCCGTAGAAGGAGGACACCACGTTGGCGTAGGAGCTGGTGATCACCGCCATCATGATCAGGCCCGGCACGATGTAGTCCATGTAGCTGAAGCCGGCCATGTTGCCGATCTGCGAGCCGATCAGGCGGCCGAAGATGATGAAGTACAGGGCCGTGGTCACCATGGGGGGCAGCACCGTCTGGATCCAGATGCGCGCGAACCTCAGTACTTCCTTGATCAGGATGGTCTTGAATGCCGTGTACGTCTGCCGTGGCGTCATGCCGCGCCTCCTGCGGCCGCGTCCTCGTTGCTCTGCACCAGATGCATGAAAAGCTGCTCCAGGCGGTTGGTCTTGTTGCGCATGCTCAGCACTTCGATGCCCTGCGCGGAGAGATCCGCGAACAGGCGGTTGATGCTGCCCTCCCTGGAGACGTCCGCCTTCAGCGTGGTCTCATCCATCAGTCGCACCACGTGGCCCGGCAGTGCGGGCAGTTCGGTCAGCGCCTGGCGCAGGTCCAGCACGAAGGTCTCCATGCTCAATGCGGCCAGCAGCGCCTTCATGCTGGTGTTCTCGACCAGACGGCCGTGGTCGATGATGGCGATATTGCGGCACAGGCTCTCCGCTTCTTCCAGGTAGTGGGTGGTGAGGATGATGGTGGTGCCACTGGCGTTGATGTCGCGCAAAAATCGCCACATGGAGCGGCGGATCTCGATGTCCACGCCGGCGGTGGGCTCGTCCAGGATCAGCAGCCGCGGCTCGTGCACCAGGGCACGGGCGATCATCAGGCGCCGCTTCATGCCGCCGGACAGGCTGCGGGCCTGTTGGCGGCGCTTCTCCCACAGACCCAACTGCCTGAGATAGCGCTCGGCGCGCTGGCGGGCCAGGGGCCGATCGAGGCCGTAGTAGCCGGCCTGATTGATGACGATTTCCTCCACCGGCTCGAAGGTATTGAAGTTGAACTCCTGGGGGACCAGTCCGATGTAGGCCTTGGCACCGGCGAAATCGGTATCGATGTCCTTGTCGAATACCATCACCTTGCCGGAGGATTTGGTAACCAGGGAGGTGACGATGCTGATGGTGGTGGATTTGCCGGCTCCGTTGGGGCCGAGCAGGGCAAAGAAGTCCCCCTGCTGTACGTCCAGGTCGATGCCCTTCAGGGCCTGGAAGCCGTTGACGTAAGTCTTGGTCAGGTTGCGAATGGACAATGCTGTGGTCATGGCAGGTCGGAAATTAGGTACGGGGGTTGTGGTCGTGGCGGCATCGGATGTGGAGATCAGGCGCGCATTATAAACGTCCCTGCCAATGGCGTCAGGCGCCGGTGCGGGCCAGTCCCGGCAACGCGGGCGGTAGTCCTGTCAGGCATGCGAATAAAGAAGACGCGGCAAAGGACACAAAACAGTGTGCGTTCCGTCGGCTGGACAGGCGCTCTTCCCGTTGTCCGCCTCGGGGTTTGACGGAAACCGCCGTCAACCGGCTTGGAACGGCTGGGTCGGGACTTTTCCCGTACGCCAATCGGATTTGGCGGCAAGCCTGCAACCCCCGTTGCCGCACGTCAGGGCGTAAGTCACACGTGATGAAACCCGCCGTCCGGCTGCTTGGGATGGCTGGGCGGCTCCGTTTCGAGCTCCTCGACCACTTTGCACAGATCGGTCAGCAGCATGTCCGCCATGTCCCGGGAGAAGCCCTCGCGTACCACGACCCGCAGTACGTGGACGCTCTGGGCATCGGCGGGCATGGAGTAGGCGGGCACCTGCCAGCCGCGGGTACGCAGGCGCTCGGAGATGTCGTAGACCGAATAGTGCGAGGCATCCTTGAGGCCGAACGCGAACACCGGGATGGCGCTGCCGTCGCTGATCGTGCGGAAGGGACCGAGCTCGTCGATACGCGCCGCCAGCTCCGTGGCCGTATCGCGCAGGCTGCGCATGATGCGGGCGTAGCCGGCGCGCCCCAGGCGCAGGAAGTTGTAGTACTGCCCCACCACCTGATTGCCGGGACGGGAAAAATTGAGGGTGAAGGTGGGCATGTTGCCGCCCAGGTAATTGACGTGGAACACCAGATCCTCGGGCAGATGCTCCTTGCTGCGCCACACGGCCCAGCCCACGCCGGGGTAGACCAGGCCGTACTTGTGACCCGATGTGTTGATGGAAACGACGTTGGGCAGGCGGAAGTCCCAGCGCAGATCGGGGTGGATGAAGGGCGCGACGAATCCCCCGCTGGCGGCGTCCACATGCAGCGGCACCTCCAGTCCGTGTTCCTCGTTGTGCCGGACCACCGCGTCGTGGATGGCCTCGACGGGTTCGAACTCGCCGGTGAAGGTGGTGCCCAGGATGGTGACCACGCCGATGGTGTTTTCGTCGATGCGGCTGACCACGTCTTCGGGCGTGATGACATAGCGATCCTCCGCTATGGGGATGTACCGGGCTTCGATTTCCCAGTAACGGCAGAACTTCTCCCATACCACCTGCACGTTGTTGCCGAGGATGAGGTTGGGTTTGGCCGTGCTCAGACCGGCCCGCTCCCGGCGCGCCCGCCAGCGCCACTTCAGGGCCATGCCGGCCAGCATCACCGCCTCGCTGGATCCGATGGCCGACACGCCCACCGGCTCACCGTCCTCCGGTGCGTGGAACAGGCGCGCCACCATGTTCACGCAGCGCGTTTCGATCTCCGCGGTCTGCGGGTACTCGTCCTTGTCGATCATGTTCTTGTCGAAGGTCTCCGCCATCAGCTGCTCGGCCTCCGGTTCCATCCAGGTGGTGACGAAGGTGGCCAGGTTGAGGCGGGCGTTGCCGTCCAGCATGAGCTCGTCATGCACCAGCTGATAGGCGGTGCGCGGCTCCATCTCGTCGTCGGGCAAAGCGTACTTGGGCACCGGTTGGGACATGGCACGGGACCCGTAGGTGGGGGCGAGGTCGGCATCCGGCTTCAGTTTCTTGACCATCGTACGGACGACTCCTGTTGGACGGCGCCGGCCCAGGCGGGGCGGCGCCAATGGTGGAGCAGCAGCGGTATCGTCACCATCAGTGCCAGGCTGGCGAGCATGGCGGGGGCATAGACCGCAGCGGCAATCGTCTTGTCCGGCGGCAGCAGACCGATGGCGAGGCAGACCGCCGTGGTCAGGAAGCCGGTGCCCGCCACCAGCCACAGCCCCCAGGTGCGACCGCCGGGCACACGGTATGGGCGCGGTGCGTGGGGCTCACTATAGCGCAGGCGGATTGCGGCGGCGAAGAGCAGCAGGTACATCGCGCAGTACAGCACCACCGCCGCCGAGGTGAGCATCAGGAAGGCCGCATCCACCGACGGCACCACCAGAAACACCAGCGCCACCGTGCTCATGGCCAACGCCTGCACGATGATCAGGTTGCGGGGCACCCCGCGGGCGTTGACCGCCTGCAGGGCCGGCGGCAGGTTGCCGGCACGGCCCGCCGCCCACAGGCCCTTGATCGGACCCACCACCCAGGTGCTGACCTGGCCGGCGGCGCCCAGAGCCACCAGCAGCGCGGCGAACGGGATGAGCCCGGACAGGTGCCAGGTGTCGAACAGGCGTTGCAGAGCCTGCATGCTGCCGGAGACCAGGTCCAGCTGACTGCGGGGGACCACCACCGCCACCGCCAGCCCGCCCAGCAAAGTGACCAGAAAGCCCAGGATTGCCGCCATGAACACCGCCGCCGGATAGTTGCGGCGCACGTCGCGCACCTCCCGGGCATGGCCGGCGGAGACCTCGATACCCACCACGCCGAAGATGAAGCTGAGAAACAGCACCAGGTTGGCCTGTGCATGCTGCAGGGGCAGCCAGTTGTCGGCAGTGAGCGCCAGGTCCAGATGCAGGGGCCGACCCTGGACGACATACACGGCGGCCATGCCGATCAGGACCGCGCTGGGCAGCAGGACCCCGGTGCTCAGGCAGACGCTGGATATGAGCCCGGAGGCGCGGGTGCCGCGCAGGTTGGCCAAGGTGGCGGACCAGTACACGGCCAGGATCACCACCACGATGAAATCCCGCTGCCCGGCCAGTGCCGGATTGAACGCGTAGGCCAGGCTGGCGGCGACATAGGATAGAATCGACGTGATGCCGAACAGGCTCTGGACCCACTGCAGCCAGACCGCGACCAGCCCCCAGCGGGTGCCGAAGGCCTCTTCCACCCAGTGGAAGACGCCGTTCTTGGGCCATGCGGTGGCCAGCTCCGCCGACACCAGCGCGATGGGCACCAGAAAGGCGAACACGGTCACCAGGTTGAAAAACACCATCCGCAGGCCGGTGTCGGCCATCATCGGCATGTTGCGCAGGGTCAGGAACAGGGCGGTGGTCATGAGCGTGAGGGTGACTACGCCGAGATGGCCACCTTTCGTCGGTTTCGGTTCGTCCTCACGCATGGTTCTGGGGGTGCGTACCCTTTTGTATTTCCCGGAAACGTTGGCTGGCATGCCGGCTCCGTCCGCGTCGCAGGGCGACCTTATCATGACCGGGAGCCGGTGCCCGGCAAGTATACGATTTGGTAAGGTTCGCTATTCAAGTACCGGCGCTGGCGGCCGCTGGAGGTAGGATGAGGGGCCGGATTCGGAGCGCAACCATGGCTCGCTGGCTGTCTGTCGGAGCCTGCAGGGCGATGCCGAACCCGCCGGTCCCGTTATGGTCGCATGCCACGCCGTGCGCCGGTCTTCGCAGATGGCCCAAACGAGGCAGCTAGAACAGTGACTACCCGCACCCTGTCCCCCAGCTGGCCGGCACGCTTGCGCGCGCTGCACACCTTCAGTCGCTCGGCAGGCCGCGTTCTGACCCGCCCCCTGTACGGACTCTACGAGCAGTGGCTGGAGCAGGAGGTGGCGAAAGGGGTGGTGCCGGCTCACGTGGGCATGATCCTGGACGGCAACCGCCGTTACGCCCGCTCCCTGGGGGTGGTCGCCCAGCTCGGCCACCATTTCGGCGTGGACCGTCTGATCGAGGTACTGGACTGGTGCGCCCAGCTGGGCATTCGCCATGTCACCCTGTTCGTGTTCAGCAACGACAACTTCTCGCGCCCGGCCCATGAGGTCGCCTATTTAATGAACCTGTTCGTGGAGCGCGGGCCGACCCTGCTGAAGGACCCGCGCCTGCGTTCCCACGGCATCCGGATTCGGGTGATCGGACAGCGCACCCGTCTCCCCGAAACGGTGGTGGAAACCATCGACCACCTGGAAAGCCACACCGCGGCCAACGACGGCATGACCCTCAACATCGCCATGGCCTATGACGGCCGCCAGGAGATCGTGGACGCGGCCCGCGCGCACCTGCGGCAGGTCGCCGAAAGCGGCGGGTCCTTCGAGGAGGCGCTGGACCGGTTCAGCGTCGATGCCATCAGCCGCAACCTCTACACGGCCGGTATCCCGGACCCCGACTTCATCATCCGTACCAGCGGCGAGCAGCGCCTGTCGGGTTTCTGCCTGTGGCAGTCGGCCTACAGCGAGTACTACTTCACCGACGTGCTGTGGCCGGACTTCCGGCGCATCGATTTCCTGCGCTGCATCCGCAGCTACCAGGGCCGCCACCGCCGTTTCGGGCGCTGAAAGGCCGCTGCCCGGCCCCGGGTGGGCTCACTCCCTTCAGTTGGCGCCCTTTCGCCGTTCGCCTATCCTCAGAGTGAATGACTGTTCTTGCAGGGTCCGCCTTGCGGGAGGGGCTTGACCTGTCTCCCGCGTATAGGTTGCCTACTGCGTCCATAGCGACTCTGTGGAGGCTGGAACATGTACGGCAATTACGGTTGGCACGGGTATGGAATGGGCTATGGCATGGGAGGTTTCGGCTGGGTGTTCATGATACTGGTCTGGCTGCTGCTGATCGTGGGCATTGCGGCGGTGGTCAGATGGGTCTTCTTTCCTCCCACTGCACAGCATCACGCCCAGGTGTCCCGGGAAAAATCCGCCCTCGACATTGTGGAAGAGCGCTACGCGCGCGGGGAAATCGACAAGCAGGAGTTCGAGGAGAAGCGCCGCACTCTCGAGGGCAAGCCATGAGCGGGCGCCGGCACCTCCAACATCGGGCAGCGCCGGAATACACTGACGACGGGGTCAGGACGACCATGACGGGAGTGCCGTTGAAGGGCATGTGGAAGGACTGGGGCAATGCCGGGCTCGGCGTGTGGTTGGCGGCCTCGCCCTGGTTGCTGGTGCCGGGCGTCTCGGCCCACCCTTTGATCACCTATGTCTGTGTACCGGTGGGGATATTGCTGGTGGCCGGTGGTGCCGGGGCGGCGTCTCGGCCCAGCGGATGGACGGAGCGTCTGGTGGTGCTGCTGGGGCTGTGGCTGCTGGTTTCACCCGGTACCTGGATCCATCGGGTACCGGCGGTGAGCTGGGACAACATCGCCATCGGCCTGGCCGTTCTGACGTTGGCTTTCTGGCGCCTCAGGGACCTGGTGCGCGCCAACAGGGCACGGTAGCCGGTCTTCGCGGGCAAATCCGTTTGGACCTTCTGGTGCTGCGGGGTCGCCGGGCGCCCGCCTGGCACAGCCCCCGGACCTCACCTAGACTTGATTTCAATCATGGTATGACGTGACGGGGTATATGACTCTTTGCCCCGGGAGCGGCGCCGCCCGTCCCGCGTCCAGGAAGGAGGTCTTGCCACGTGTCCGGTTGGCGACGGTTCGCAACAAGTCTGACACCCGCGCTGGTCACGCTGTGGGCAGCGTTCCTGGTGCTCGGGACCCTGCAGCCCTGCTGCGAAGCGGTGGCGGATGCCTTCGTGGCGGGTGGGGCGGTTTCGTTGCAGAGCCGCCCCCACCAGGCCATGGCTGGCGCCCACGAGCATGCGATCGACGGTTCGGCCCCTGGCCACACCCACTGCGGTCAGACCCTGTTCCGACATACGGAGCTCAAGGCCCTCAACAGCAACGAAGCCGGAAAGGGAAACGAGGTCCACCCGGCCGCCGCCGCGATTCCGGTTGCGCCACAAGCCCCGGTCCTGGAGACCCCCGCGGTACGCCCCCGGTCCGCCAGTGATCGGGAAAGATCACCGCCACTCCCTGTGTACCTGGCGACCCTCCGCCTGCGCCTTTAGAGATCCGAGCGTATCCGCCGGGGCGGCGACCCATTGCCCGCGCACCACCGGTGCGCACCCGTGGCCGTCCCTGGCCGTCGACGCGTCCGCAGTCCGGAACGCCGTCCGGGAATCGATACGAGGGTACTGCCATGGTGGTGAACGAATTAGCCAAAAAGGTGGGCGTCCAGGCCCACGTGGTGCGCTACTACGCGCGCATCGGTCTGCTCAAGCCGGTCCGCAATCCTCACAACGACTACCAGCTTTTCAACAACCGGGACCTGGAGCGGTTGCGCTTCATCCGCAAGGCCCAGCGCGTCGGACTGACGCTGAACGACATTACCGGTCTGCTGGACCAGCCCGGAGACGAGTCCTGCTGCCGGCGCCTGCAGGGCCTGGTCAGGCAGCGCATGGAGGAGAACCAGCGCAGGATCGACAACCTGCGCCGGCTTCAGCGGCGCATGGAGGCGCTGACACTCGCCTTGAGGGGCGTGGATGCCTGCACGGGCGACTGTGACCCGTTCTGCCCGGGCGTGCAGGGACATCTGGATTTGGCCGGGGCACTTGACCTGTGAGTGGGGTATAGCCTTTAGCATGGCAGGCAAGGGACGGCGCGGTGGTATCTGGGTCTGCGTTGCGTGTCCCATGGTTGCTGCAATACGTGCCTCGGAGGTGATCGCCATGAGCGAGCGGGCAGCAGATAACGTGAATGCCGGGTCGGTGGTGACCCGGAAGGTCACGGTGCCGGACATCCGGGCCCCGGGGGCGCAGGATGCTGTCCGGGAGGGTCTGGGCGGCTGTAGCGGCGTGCTGGCCGTGCGGCCGGATGTCGAACGCCTCCGGGTGCGCGTGACCTACGACGCCAGCCGCGTTGATTTCGACCAACTGATGGCGCACTTGGAGGCGGCGGGTTATCCCGCCGCGCGGGATTTCTGGAGTCGGGTGAAAGCACACTGGTTCCAGTACCTGGACGGCAATGTCAGAGCCGGTAGCGGGGGTGGCGGGGGCGCATGCTGCAGCCGGCCCTCGGACGTCTATGCCTCCCGCTCGCGCAGGCAGTGAAGGGGGAGCCGGTGTCGGGGGTGCCGGAAACGGCCAGACGTGGAGACTGGGGAGGGTCGATGAAAACCATGCTGATGAGCTTGGCGGCGATCGTTGTACTGCTCGGGGGTGGCGTTTTGGCACTCATCTATTCCGGCACTTATGACGTGGCCGCTACCAGCAAGGATCCAGCGGTTGTGCGCTGGGCACTGCATACCGCCATGGAACGATCGGTGGACCGCCGCGCTCGCGGGATCCGGCCACCGGCGGGTCTGTCCCTGACCGACCCCAAAGTGGTCAATATCGGCTTTGAGCACTACAACGAGATGTGTGTGATGTGCCACGGCGCCCCCGGGGTGAATCCCGGCGAAGCCCACGCCGGGCTGAATCCCGAACCGCCTGACCTGGCTGATGCGGCCCGGGAGATGACGTCGGGCCAGTTGTTCTGGGTCATCAAGCATGGCATCAGGATGACCGGCATGCCCGCCTGGGGGCCCACCCACTCCGACGCCAAGATATGGGCGATGGTGGCCTTCGTACAGGCGCTTCCTGGGATCACGCCGGATGGGTACCGGGAGATGAAACGGCGCCTGACAGCGTCGGGGCAACAGGCGGAGCATGCCCATACGGGAGACGCAACACAGGTGCCGCGCAGAGAATCCGCTCATGGGCGGCAACAGCAGTAGAGGTAGGCAGTAGCAGGGAAGGCCCGGCGCCTGTGGTGCCGGGTCGGTCGAGGTCAACCAATGGCAAGGAGGATATCAGCCATGCAATCACCCACGAGAAGGACGGTTGTGCAATTGACGACACCCATCGCGCTGGCCTGCGCGCTGGCCGTATCTCTGCCCGCGCAGGCCGCCGAACCGGAGGGAGCGGGCCAGCAGAGCAGCGCACAGCAGAACCAGCCTCCCTACGAAGGAGGCATGTACGGCTATGGACACGGTCCATACCGGGGCTATGGCGGCCCCATGGGGCCCGGCATGATGGGCGGCGGTTACGGCTATGGCATGGGTCCTGGCATGATGGGTGGTGGCTACGGCTATGGCATGGGCCCGGGGATGATGCACCAGGGCTACGGCATGGGGCCCGGAATGATGGGCGGATACGGCATGGGACCGGTTGCCGGTTATGGCAACGGCATGGGACCCGGCATGATGGGGGGCTACGGCTACGGAGCCGGTCCCGGAATGATGGGGCCCTACGCCGCCAAACGTCTCGGCCTCAACGAGCAGCAGCTCAAGAAGATCGGCGAGATCCATCGCGAGACCGCCGACAAGAACTGGAAATTGCTGGGCGAGATGCGTGATCAGCGGGAGAAGCTGTTCGAGCTCTACGGAAAGCCGCAACTGGACGCGTCGGCCGTCAGCGATACCTACAGGCAGATTTCCAAGCTGCGCCAGCAGATGTTCGAAAACCGCCTCCATGCTCAGCAACGGATCGGCAAAGTGCTCGATGCCAAGCAGCGCAAGACCTGGCGCTACATGCACCGGGGCATGGGCTGGGGCATGATGGAAGGTTACGGTCCGGAATGACGTCGGCAGCGGGCGGCGCAGGCCGTTCCTGCGCCGCTCGTGACAGCGGGTTCTAAAATCCCCTGCGGGCGTCAATATCTTCAGGGATGCCTGTCGAGGGAACATTTCCGAGCCAGGAACCCGGCCTGCGCTCCCGCTGGAGTGTCAGCACCGTGTGCGGGGATCCGTCATGTGCCACGTCATCCTGTTGATGCCTTTGCTGGCGCTGCCGGTGTTCTGGCTGCTGCCGATCGGCGAGGCGGCGCCGACCTACGGTGTGGTTGCCGTCCTGTCGGCCTGGCTGTACTACTACGTGCTCAAAGCCATGCACAGGCCGGTAGAGATCGGCCGCGAGCATTTACGGGGGGCTGTGGGCGAAGTCGTTGCCGTACGGGGAGGCGGCCATTTCCGGGTGCATGTGGAGAGCGAGTTCTGGAGTGCCGAGTCCCGGCAGGCATTGCAGGTGGGCGAACAGGTGGAGATTACCGACGTGGAGGGCGTGGTTCTGAAGGTGCGTCGTCCCCACGGGGATCCCCCTCGACAGCAGCCCGTGTAAGGTCGTCAGTCCGGCTGCGGATCGTGGCGGTGTCCCAGGCACGCCGGTTGATGGGGTAATCCAGTACCGGCCCGATGAACGGCATCGACAGCAGGCCGGTCAGCCAGGTGCAGTGGCGGCTGTCGCGAAATGTGGTGATGCCGATCTGCATGGCTTCGTGTCCGCCGCGCGGCTGCGCGCGGTAGGTCCCCAGCAGGTAGTCCCACCAGGGCAGGTTGAAACCGAAATTGCTGTTGGTCTCGTCGCTGTGCACCGAGTGGTGTACCCGGTGCATGTCCGGCGTCACCACGAACCAGCGCAGCACCCGGTCCACGGAAGCAGGTAGACGTACGTTGCTGTGATTGAACATGGAGGTGGCGTTCAGCACGACCTCGAACAGGATCACCGCCGCCACCGGTGGGCCCAATATCACGATGACGGCGAACTTGATCACCATGGACAGCAGGATCTCCAGGGTGTGGAAGCGTGCGCCGGTGGTGACGTCGATATCCATGTCCGCATGATGCACCCGGTGAAGCCGCCACAATGCCGGCACGGCGTGGATCATCACATGTTGCAGGTAGATGAAGAAATCCAGGACCACCACCGATGCGATCACCGCCACTGCGGCGGGTACCGCAAAATAGTTGAACACGCCCCAGCCGTGCTCCCGGGCAAACAGCGCCATGCCAACGGCGGCGGCCGGAAACACGAGGCGCAGGATGATACTGTTGAAGAACACCAACCCCACGTTGTTGGCCCAGCGGGACATCTTGGGCTGGGTGAGCACGCGGCGGGGCGAGGCTATCTCCCACAGGGCCATGGCTGCGAAGATGCCGAAGAAGCAACCCAGTCGGATGGGCAGCTCATGGGTGGATATCCAGGTGTCGAACGCCATGGTCAATACGAAGTGTTGGCCGCCAAGGGTGTTCCCGGGCGCAGGGCAGGAGTATTGGATCCATATTCGACCAAGCGATCGTTGATTGCAACGCCAGTCCGGGATGACGCCGTGTGTGGCCCGTTGGGCTTCGTTCGGCACGGTTCAACCCAAGGGCCGGGGGAGAGCCACGGAAACCACGGAATCCACGGACAGCAAAGCTCAGTGAAAACACGGCGCCGTACCTCGATGCCGCTGATCACCCGTGTTTCCGCGGTCACAACCGACTATGTCGCTTCCATGTCTTCCGTGGATTCCGTGGCGCATTTCTGCTTCTGGGCCGCGGTGGGGTGGGCAATCTATTGCTCCGCGCCAAAATTCCCATTATCGTAGCGCCGTGATGATCGCGATGTTCGCCAGCCAACGCCGTCGCACCCTGCGCAGCCGCCTTTGGGTCGTTGTGCTCGTCCTGTTGACCGGACTGGGCAATGGGGCGGCCGTATTGGCGATGCCGGTCTCCGGCGGCCAGACCCAGTCGCTTTCCCACACCCCTTGTGCGCCCGGTGAACACAATTCCTCGCCTGCCGATCACCGCTCGCCCGGCGACAGCGGCTGCTGCATCGGCGATTCGGGCATGTGCGCATTCCACTGCATGACGCCCATCCCGGGCGCCGCCATTTCCTTCAACGTGGCAACGTTCGCCCAGCAGCCACCGCGCGCCGCAGTCACAACCCCGGCGCAGCGCACCCTCCGTCCGCCACTGCGTCCACCGCGGGCCTAACAACTCCTCGCCGCCCACGTTTCGTGGGTCGTTTTCCCAATAAGTCATCTTGAGTGGCTGCGCGCCGGCGTGCGCGTGCGGGCACTCGTGAGGAGATTGTCTATGAAGATCCGCCGCAATGGCTCGGTCCACGCCGAGTCCATCAGTCTGCCGCGCCGACGCTTTGTCCAGGGCCTGGCGGCAGGAGGCGCTCTGGCCGGACTGGGTTTGCTGTCCACGCCCGTCATGGCCGGAGCAGCCCGGGGTGCCCGTCCACGGGAGCTTTCCGGTACCGAGTTCGACCTGGTCATCGGGGAAACGCCGGTGAACTTCACCGGCCGGCCCCGCATGGCGACCACGGTCAACGGTCAGCTGCCGGCGCCGCTGCTGCGCTGGCGCGAGGGCGACACAGTCACCCTGCGGGTGACCAACCGCCTGGCGGTACCCACGTCCATTCACTGGCACGGCATTATTCTGCCCAACGGCATGGACGGCGTGCCGGGACTGACCTACGCCGGCATCATGCCCGGGGAAACCTTCGTCTACCGCTTCAAGGTCGGGCAGAGCGGTACCTACTGGTACCACAGCCACTCCGGGTTCCAGGAGCAGACCGGAATCTACGGCTCTATCGTCATCGAGCCGCGGGGCCAGGACCCGGTAGGTTACGACCGTGAGCATGTGGTGCTGCTGTCGGACTGGACCGACCAGGATCCGGACACCGTCTTCGCCAAGCTCAAGCAGATGGACGGCTACTACAACTACTCGAAGCTCACCCTGGGCGATTTCATTCAGCGTGCACGCCGGGACGGCTTTCGCAATGCGGTGGCCTATCGGGCCATGTGGGACAGGATGCGCATGAGTCCGCGGGATCTGGCCGACGTGTCCGGTGCCACCTACACCTACCTGACCAACGGCAGCACACCCGCCGGCAACTGGACCGGTCTGTTCGGGCGCGGCGAGCGGGTGAGGCTGCGCTTCATCAACGGGTCGGCCATGAGCTACTTCGACGTACGCATACCCGGGCTGAAGATGACCGTGGTGGCCGCCGACGGGCAGAACGTGCATCCGGTCACTGTGGACGAGTTCCGCATCGGCGTGGCGGAGACCTATGACGTGGTGGTCCAGCCCCACGACGATCGGGCCTACACCGTCTTCGCGCAGTCGGTGGATCGTTCCGGCTACGCCCGGGGCACGTTGGCGCCGCGCGCGGGCATGCAGGCCCCGATACCTGCCATGGATCCGGTGCCCACACTGACCATGTCCGATGCGGGCATGTCCATGGCGGGAATGAGCGGCATGGACATGGCCGGCATGAAGATGGGGGACGCGGCCATGGGCGGCGCGAACCCTTCCGGCGCGGCGGCGTCGAATCATGCGGCCATGGGCCATGGCTCCGACGCCATGGGGACCATGAGCGGGCCCGCCGGTGGTCATGGCGCCATGGGTCATGCCATGGGAGGCATGGACGGTATGGCCTCGGCGGCTAAATCCGGTGGGGGCATGATGGAGGTCAAGCACCATCCCGCCACCGAGTACGGTCCCGGTACGGCCATGCATGCCAGCGTGGTGTCCACGCGTCTCGACGACCCCGGGGTCGGCCTGCGCAGCAACGGACGCCGGGTGCTGACCTACGCCGATCTTCATTCCCTGGACGGCTGGCTCGATCCCCGGGATCCGGGACGCACCATCGAGCTGCATCTCACCGGCAACATGGAACGCTACATGTGGTCCTTCGACGGCGTGAAGTTCTCCGATGCCGGCCCGCTGCGATTCAAGCACGGCGAACGGCTGCGCATCCGTCTGGTGAACGACACCATGATGGAGCACCCCATCCATCTTCATGGTCTGTGGAGCGAGGTCGAGAGCCCGGACGGGGACTTCCAGGCGCGCAAGCACACTGTCAGCGTCAAGCCGGGCCACACGGTCAGCTACCGCGTACTCGCGGATGCCCGAGGACGGTGGGCCTACCACTGCCACCTGCTGTACCACATGAAGGCGGGCATGTTCCGCGAGGTGGAAGTGCTATGAGTCGGGTCGAGTTTCGGGAGGTAGCGAGAATGAAGCATCGTGGGGTTGCCGTGGCTGTCGGGGCGCTGGCGTTGATGGCTGCACTACCGAGTGCCGCCGGCGAGCCACCCGGCGACTGGCCGTCGCCCGTCCATGACAACGTGGTGCTTTCGAAGATCATGCTGGACCGGTTGGAGCTCCGTCATACCGATGCCGGCAATCTGGCCTACTGGGAAGGGCAGGCCTGGGTCGGCGGGGACATCAACAAGCTGTGGTTGAAAAGCGAGGGCGGGGTTCTCAAGGGCCGCACCGAGGAAGCCGATCTGGAGGCGCTCTACAGCCGGGCGATGACGGCCTTCTGGGATCTGCAGGCCGGCGTACGGCACGACTTCGGTATCGGTGACAAGCCGGCGCGGGAATGGGCCGCCATCGGGCTGAAAGGCCTGGCGCCGTACCGGTTCGATGTGGACGCCACTGCCTACGTGGGCACGGCGGGACGTACGGCCGCCCGCGTCAAGGCCGAGTATGAGGTCCTGCTGACCCAGAGGCTGATCCTGATGCCGGAATTGGAGTTCAATGCCTACGGCAAAGAGGACCGGGCGCGCGGACTGGGATCAGGCCTGTCGGATGTCGGCCTGGCGCTGCGGCTGCGCTACGAGATCCGTCGCGAGTTCGCCCCCTATGCGGGCGTTCGGTGGACGAGGAAGTTCGGCGGGACGGCGGATTTCGCCCGCCAGGGTGGCGAAGCGGTGCAGGACACCCAGTGGGTGGTGGGGCTGCGTTCCTGGTGGTAGGCGGGGAGTGCCTGCAGAGGCGGGAGCGTGTTGAACGCTCCCGCCTCCGGCC
>Ga0102956_1000416_pt1 | contig 15426 bp, 11 predicted proteins | sample SalPonF2_A_D2_MG_FD_84515 | JGI IMG/M metagenome (GOLD analysis project Ga0102956, IMG submission 84515) | Salt pond soil microbial communities from South San Francisco under conditions of wetland restoration - Salt Pond MetaG SF2_A_D2_MG ...
AATCTGCGGCACCCTCCGATCCCTCGTTCGCTGCCGCCGCACACGACTTGAATTTTTCCGTGCTTTCCGTGCTTTCCGTGGCGCCTTTGTCTTCTTGTTGATGTTCCATCCACCGCCATCAGTTGACGTAGGGTGCAATAACCGAAGGGCATTGCACCGTTCCACCGCGTCATTGGTGCAATACGCTGTGCTTATTGCACCCTACGTCGCTTAACCCAGTCGAATCTGCGGCACCCTCCGATCCCTCGTTCGCTGCCGCCGCACACGACTTTCATTTTTCCGTGGCGCTTTTCTCATTGATGTTCTATCCGCCGCCATCAGATCCATTTCTTGAGCCGGAACAGCACCAGCAGACCCACCGCACCACAGCCCATTCCCAGCAGCGTGAAGTAGTAGCCCAGGTGGGCGTGCAGTTGGGGCATGTACTCGAAGTTCATACCGAAGATGCCGGTGATGAATGACAGGGGCAGAAAGATGGCCGACAGCACAGTCAGCACCCGCATGATTTCGTTGGTGCGGTGGGACACCGCCGAGAAATGCAGTTGCACCAGGGACTCGGCCTCGCCCTGCTGGATGCGCGCGAAACGGGTTACACGCCGGATGTGCTCGAGCAGATCGTTGTAGCGCACCATCAGTGGCTCGTCGATGTCCAGCCGGGTGCTGTCGCGCCACGCCAGCACTGCATCCTCCTGGCCTTCGGACAGCAGCTCCAGGGTGCGCAGCTGGCGACGGTGGCCCAGCAGGGCGAGCCAATCGTCGAACGGGTTGTGGGGATCCAGCAGGGCCGCGCTCCAGGCTTCCATTTCGTCCGTGAGCGGCTCGCGCATGGCCAGGAACCGGTCCACCATGGCGTTGAGGATGACCTGCATCAGGTCGGCGGGACGCTGCGGGATGCGGGTGGTGTTGTCCAGCAGCCGCTGTTGCACCGTGGACATGGAGCGGCTGTTGGGAGCCCGCACCGTCACCAGCATACGGTCCAGCAGAAAGAACGCGGTGGGACGGGTGGCGAACTGGCCCTCTTCGGTTTCCGGCGCCAGGCTGCGGAAGATCAGTTCGTCGTATTCGGCCGTGCCGTCATAGAAGGACGGATGGGTCGCGTTGAGGCTGTCGAGGATGTGGCGTTCATGGATCCTTGTCCCGGTCAACGCCGTCACCGTTTCATGCCAGTCCGGATCCTCGTCCCGGATGAAATCCAGCCACAGAAAGCCCGACTCGGGCAGCGCGTCGGCCCGCTCGATCCGACGCGGTGGAGTGTCTCTTGTGATTTCGAAGATATGCATGGTGCATCGCGTTTCTTGGTAAGAGGAAAAGCGCCACGGAAGACACGGAAAGCACGGACGAGTCTGTTCGGTGCAATGCGCTGCGCTTATTGCACCCTACGTGGCTCGATCTGTCGCGTCCATGGGCCCCGTTGGTTTGATAGCACTCTATCGGCTTTTCTGTGAAAAGGCCAAAGGCGGGAGCCATGGAATCCACGGAAGGGAAAAAGCGAAGGCGCCACGGAAGACACGGAAAGCACGGAAGTATTGAAGTGATGGACGTACCGTAGACGGGGGCGTTGGGTGGGACTTTCGACCTACCCGCTTCCGCTTCAATCGTTCGCACCTTGGATGTATACCGCCCGTTAGTGTGTTCGATCTGATGTACAAGGGTGCAATAGCCGAAGGGCATTGCACCAGCCAGCAGCGGGATCCATGAGCCATGGGATCCACGGAACCCACGGAACATTACGGACAAAGGTGCCACGGGACACACGAAAAGCATGGCGGGGTTTTCACGGTGCAATGCGCTGCGCTTATTGCACCCTTGTCGACCACATCGACTGAGTCCGCCCGCGCCGGGCGCAATGCATTCCGCCGTTCGTGCCCTTGCCTGTCGCGGACATTCCCTTGTCCGTGTCTTCCGTAATGTTTTCCGTGGCGCATTTCTCTTTTGTGCTAAGCCGCCCCACCCGCGTTCACCGCCTCGCCGTCGCCTTCGGCTTCATCGCCTACCAGAGACAGGCTGAAGCCTTCGTCCTCTTCTTCGGCTACGGTTGCCGCGTTCTCGCCCAGGTTGATCTTCAGGCGCAGGTTGTTGGGCGAGTCGGCGTTGCGCAGCGCCTCTTCCATGTCGATGCGGCCGGCGCGGTAGAGCTGCAGCAGGGCGCTGTCGAAGGTGCGCATGCCGAGATTCTCGGATTTCTCCATCACCTCCTTGATGCTGTGCACGTCGCCGCGGCGGATCATGTCCTGCACCAACGGCGTGCCGAGCAGCACTTCCACCGCCGCGGCGCGCTTGCCGTCCACGGTCCGCACCAGGCGCTGGCTGACGAAGGCGCGCAGGTTGAGAGAGAGATCGAGCAGCAGTTGGTCGCGCCGGTCCTCCGGGAAGAAGTTGATGATGCGGTCCAGGGCCTGGTTGGCGCTGTTGGCGTGCAGGGTGGAGATCGCCAGGTGGCCGGTCTCGGCAAACGCGATGGCGTGCTCCATGGTGTTCCGGTCGCGGATCTCGCCGATCAGGATCACGTCCGGCGCCTGGCGCAGAGTGTTCTTCAACGCGTCTTCATAGGTGTCGGTGTCCAGCCCCACCTCGCGCTGGTTGACGATGGACTTCTTGTGGCGGTGGACGAACTCGACCGGATCCTCGATGGTGATGATGTGACCGGCGGCGTTGGTGTTGCGGTAGTCGATCAGCGAAGCCAGGGAGGTGGACTTGCCCGAACCGGTGGCCCCTACGAACAGCACCAGGCCGCGTTTGGCCATGATCACCTCGGTCAGTACCGGCGGCAGCCCCAGGTTCTCCCAGGCGGGGATTTCGGTCTTGATGTTGCGTACCACCATGGACACGGTGTTGCGCTGGCGGAAGATGTTCACCCGGAAGCGGCCCACCCCGGGCTCGGAGATGGCCAGGTTCATCTCGGGTTTGTTCTCGAACTGCGCGGTCTGCTCCTCGTCCATGACCTGGTAGGCGATGTCGCGGACCTGCCCGGCGCTCAATGTCGCCTTCTCCAGCGGTTTGAGCACGCCCTGGAACTTGGCGCAGGGCGGCGCCCCGGTGCTCAGATACAGGTCCGAGGCGTCCTTCATCACCATGATCTTGAGGTAGTCTTTGAATTCCATCGAGCCCCCCTTAGAGCGTGCGGATGGTACGGCCGAGTGACAGGTTAACCGTGGGGGGCAGCGGCCTGCCTTGGCCGGGTCTTTAGGAGCTGTGACCCGGTCGATGCTCAAACCGTGAACGGGTTCACATTTACCGGGCTCGATCACCGACCGCCCTGGACTGCAGCGGGTCCACGACCCTTGGTGCGGTGTGAGTTCAGCGGGCGAAGCAGGTAAGCTTTCCCCATGCCACGCAACGATCGCGCAACCGACCCCGATGACGCCCTGGCCGAGGCGCTGGCGCGCCTGCCGGAGCCGCTGCGCGCCGGCGTGCAGCGCCACTGGGAGGCCTTCCGCCGGGCGGCGGGCGAAGCCGATGTGCGGATTCCGGCCCATCCCGATTTTCTGACCGCCCTGTGCCGGGTGTGGGCGACCAGCGACTTCGTGGCGCGCGCCTGCGTGCGCACTCCGGAACTCTTGGCCGATCTGCTCGCCAGCGGCGACCTGCTGGCCGACTATGCCTCGGGCGAATTGCCTGCCAAAGTCGGGTCCGCCATTGCCGATGCGGAGGACGAGGACGCCCTGGCCCGGGTGCTGCGCCGGGTGCGCAACCGGGAGATGGTGCGCATCGCCTGGCGGGATCTGGCGGGCTGGGCGTCCCTCGACGAGGTGCTGGAGGATCTCACCGCCCTGGCCGACGGCTGCATTGGGGCGGGCCTGGAACGCATCGAGCAGTGGCAGCGTGCCGAGTTCGGCACCCCCCGGACGGCGGACGGCAAGCCCCAGTCCCTGGTGGTCCTGGCCATGGGCAAGCTGGGGGCGCGGGAGCTCAACTTCTCGTCGGACATCGACCTCATCTTCGCCTACCCCGAGGCCGGGCAGCTTAAGGGCGGCGTGAGCCACGAAGAGTTTTTCACCCGGGTGGGGCGCAGCCTGATCCAGGTGCTGGGCAGTGCCACCGCCGAGGGGATGGTGTACCGGGTCGACATGCGCCTGCGGCCCTATGGCGAAAGCGGTCCGCTGGCCATGAGCTTCGATGCCGTGGAGGAGTATTACCAGGCCCAGGGCCGGGAGTGGGAGCGCTACGCCATGATCAAGGCGCGGCCGGCGGCGGGCGATCCCCTGGCGGCCGCCGGTCTGATGGAGATGCTGCGCCCGTTCGTGTACCGGCGCTACCTGGACTACGGCGCCTTCGAGTCCCTGCGGGACATGAAGGCCCTGATCGCCGCCCAGGTGCGCCGCAAGGGCAGCGAGGACAACATCAAGCTGGGCCTGGGCGGCATTCGCGAGGTGGAGTTCATCGCCCAGGCGTTTCAATTGATCCGCGGCGGCCGCGATGCCGGGCTGCGGGTGCGCAGCCTGCTGGCGGTGCTGGCACGGCTCGCGGAGCTCGATTCCCTGCCCGCCTACGTGACCGGGCGCCTGGCGGCGGCCTACCGTTTCCTGCGCCGGCTGGAGAACCGGCTGCAGGCGTTCGACGACCAGCAGGAACACCGGCTGCCGGGCGGTGAGATCGATCGCCTGCGCCTGGCTTTCGCCATGGGCTATGAGGACTGGGACGCCTGCAGGCGGGACCTGGATCGCCATCGACAACTGGTCCACGAGCACTTCGAGCAGGTGTTCGCGGCGCCCCAGGCCGAGGACAACGGCGGCGCCTCGCCCACCCAGGCGGCCCTCGATGCCGTGTGGGCCGGCGACATGGATGGGGCCACGGCCCGGGGGGCGTTGGAGGAGGCCGGCTACGGTGACCCGGCGGAGGCTCTGCGCATCCTCGGCGGTTTCCGGGAGGGGCCGGCGTCGCGCTTTCTGGGCGAGCAGGGGCGGGCGCGCCTGGATCGGCTGATGCCCATGCTGCTGGGGGCGGCCGCCGCGGTACCCGCGCCGGAACGGACCCTGGGCCGGGTGCTGCACCTGGTGGAGGTCATCGCGGGGCGCACCGCCTACCTGTCCCTGCTGGTGGAAAACCCCATGGCCCTGTCCCAGCTGGTGCGCCTGTGTGCCGCCAGCGCCTGGATCGCGGCGTTCCTGGCCAACCATCCCCTGTTGCTGGACGAGCTGCTGGATCCGCGCAGTCTCTACGAGCCCCTGCAGCGGGCGGACCTGGAGCGCGAGCTCGAGCGTCGCATGGCCGGGGTCGACCCCGACGATCTCGAGCAGCAGATGGAAATGCTGCGCCATTTCCGCCAGTCCGCCGCGCTGCGGGTGGCCGCGGCCGATGTGGCCGGCGCCGCCCCCCTGATGGTGGTCAGCGACTACCTGACCTGGATCGCCGAAGTGGTGCTGGTCAAGGTGCTGGATCTGGCCTGGAGCCACATGAGCGCCCGCCACGGGCGACCCGGCTGCCCCCACGGCACGCCGCCCGGGGAAGGGGGATTCGTCATCGTCGCCTACGGCAAGCTGGGCGGCATCGAGCTGGGCTACGGATCGGATCTCGACCTGGTGTTTCTCCATGACGATGCCTTCCAGAACGGTCAGAGCGCCGGTCCCAGGGTGATCGACAACAGCGTGTTCTTCGCCCGCCTGGGCCAGCGCATCATTCACATGCTCAACACCCTCACGCCCTCGGGCGTGCTCTACGAAGTGGACATGCGGCTGCGGCCCAGCGGCGCCTCCGGCCTGCTGGTGAGCAGCCTGGAGGCCTTCGCCGGCTACCAGCGCGAGGATGCCTGGACCTGGGAGCACCAGGCCCTGGTGCGGGCCCGGGTGGTGGCCGGCGACGGCGACCTGGCCGCGCGCTTCGACGCGGTGCGCCGGGAGGTGCTGTCCCGGCGCCGCGACCGGCAAGCGCTGCGCCGGGAGGTGCGGGAGATGCGCGAGCGCATGCGCCGGGCCCTGGGGCGCAAGAGCCGCGGCTTCGACCTCAAGCAGGACCCGGGAGGTATCGCGGACATTGAATTTATGGTGCAATATGGCGTCTTGTCGGGGGCTTGTGACCACCCCGCGCTGCTCGAGTACACCGACAACATACGCCTGCTGGAAGGACTGGCCCGAGCGGGCCTCGCCTCCGAATCGGATGTCCGGTTGCTGAGTGATGCCTACCGGGCTTATCGCGCCAGAGTGCACCAGCTCACGCTGCAGGAAGAGCCGGCCGTCGTCGCTGCCGAAGAGCTGCGCGAGTATCGCGAGCGGGTGGAGCGGCTCTGGCAGGCGTGGATGGAATCGGAGCGATGACGCAGCCGGCGACCACCGTTCGTGCCGGTCTTGCGCCGCCCGCTTCCTGGCCTATTGATCCTTTTGATCCTGGGGAGATGACCGCATGACGATGGATGACCGCGACGGCGTCATCTGGTTGGATGGCGAGATGGTCCCGTGGCGCGAGGCACGCACTCATGTGCTGACCCACACGCTGCATTACGGCATGGGCGTGTTCGAAGGCGTACGGGCCTACAAGGCCACTCAAGGCACCGCCATTTTCCGCCTGCAGGACCACACCGCGCGTCTGTTCCGCTCGGCGCATATCCTGCGCATGAACATGCCCTTCGACCGCGACACCGTCGACCAGGCCCAGTTGGACGTGGTGCGCGAGAACGGCCTGCAGAGCGCCTACCTGCGACCCATGTGCTTCTACGGCTCGGAGGGTATGGGCCTGCGCGCCGACAACCTGAAGGTCCATGTCATGGTGGCCGCCTGGGAGTGGGGTTCGTACCTGGGGGCGGAGAACATGGAGCGCGGCCTGCGGGTGAAGACCTCCTCGTTCAGCCGCCACCACGTGAACGTGTCCATGTGCCGGGCCAAGGCCAACGGCAACTACATGAACTCCATGCTGGCCCTGCAGGATGCCACCTCCTGCGGCTACGACGAGGCCATGCTGCTGGACACCGAGGGCTTCGTGGCCGAAGGCAGCGGCGAGAACATCTTCATCGTTCGCGACGGCGTGCTGTACACCCCCGACCTGACGTCCGCCCTGGAAGGCATCACCCGGGACACCATCATCCGGCTGGCCGGCGAGCTGGGCATCACCGTGCGGGAAAAGCGCATCACCCGCGACGAGGTGTACGTGGCCGACGAAGCCTTCTTCACCGGCACCGCCGCCGAGGTCACTCCCATCCGGGAGGTGGACGACCGGGCCATCGGCAGCGGCGGGCGCGGACCCGTCACCGAGCGGCTGCAGTCCCTGTATTTCGACCAGGTGCACGGGCGCCGCGACAGTCACCCGCAGTGGCTGGCCCTGGTATAATGCGGCCCGCGTTCTCTGGGGAGGAAGGCGCCATGACCAATCCGAACACGGCCGCCCATGTGGGCGACAGCAAATACATCGAGCCCAATGCCGAGAACCGCTACGAGGTCACCCGGGCGGATCTGCCCCTGCATTGCCCCATGGACAGCATGAGCCTGTGGAACTCCCATCCCCGCGTCTACCTGCCCATCGAAAAGACCGGACACGCCAAGTGCCCCTACTGCGGGGCCGACTACTACCTGAAGGACGACTGAGGGTTTTCGTGCCGGCAGCCGGGGCCCATCTCCGCCGTCGTGCCGTGGCGCCGGGTGCCGTTGGCGGGGACCGGCGGTGACCACCTGCTGGCTGCTGTGCGAGGACAAGGCGGGCATGATCAATCAGGCCCGCGGGCTTGCCGAAGCGGCCGGCCTCGAGCCGGTGCTGAAACGGGTCACGCGCCGCGCACCCTGGAAGTACCTCCCCCCCAGCCTCTGGCTCGCACCCCTGAAAGCCGCCGGTCCGGGCAGCGATGCCCTGACGCCGCCCTGGCCGGACGTGCTGATCGCCTCGGGCCGCTATACGGTGGCACTGACCCTGGCGATCCGCCGCTACAGCGGCGGGCGCACCTTCTGCGTCTACATCCAGGATCCGAAGGTGAACCCGCGTCGCTTCGACATGGTGGTGGTGCCCGAGCACGACCCCTGCCGGGGCGCCAACGTGCTCACCACCCGCGGCGCCCTGCACCGGGTCACCCCCGAGCGGCTGGCTGCGGCGGCCGAGGGCTTCCGCCCGTCCCTGGCCGAGCTGCCCCACCCGCGGGTGGCGGTGCTGCTGGGGGGCAACAATCGCTACTATCGCCTGACGCCCGAGCTGGCGACGGAGCTGGCCCGTCAGCTCGCCGATCTGGCCCACACCCGGGGCGCGGGTTTCGCCATCACCCCGTCGCGACGCACCGATCCCCAGGTGGTGGCGGCCCTGCGCACCGGGCTGGCCGGCCTGCCGGCCACCGTCTGGGACGGCCAGGGCGACAATCCCTACTTCGGCTATCTGGCCCTGGCCGACGTGATCCTGGTCACCGCCGATTCGGTTTCCATGGTTTCGGAAGCCTGTTCCACGGGCAAGCCGGTGTACGTCATCGAGCTGGCCGGTGGCGGCGCCAAGTTCCGTGCCTTCCACGCCGGCCTGCAGGCCGCCGGCTGCACACGACCGTTCACCGGCGCTCTGGACAGCTGGGAGTACCCGCCCCTGGACGACACCGCGCGGGTGGCGGCGGAACTGCGTCGGCGTCTGGCGGTCCACCGCCAGGCGCTGGGGGTGGGGGAATGAAGAATCCTTTATACTGTGGGGCGATGCGCCGGTAATACGCGATCGTCCCCCGGAAGGAACGCCCAATGAGCATGCTGGATCTGCAGACCCTGAAGGACACGCCGCTGACCCGCGAGCCCTTCGAGTTCGTCATCGTGAAGAACTTCATCCGTGAGCAGGCCCTGGCCGACCTGATGGCCGACTTCCCGGATCCGGGCAAGCCGGGCAGCGTGCCGCTGCTCCAGGTGCACGGCGGGGCCGCGTTCCGCCAGTTCGTCCAGGACCTGGAAGGGCCGGATTTCCGCGCCGCCGTGGAGAAGAAGTTCGGCATCGACCTCTCCGGCCGGCCCACCATGATGACGGTGCGCGGCCAGTGCCGGGAGACCGACGGCAAGATCCACACCGATTCGAAGACCAAGCTGGTTACCGTGCTGATCTACATGAACCCGCCGTGGGATTCCGAGGGCGGGCGCCTGCGCCTGCTGGGCAGCCCCCACCTGGAAGACGCCGTCGCCGAGGTGCCCCCGGAAGCGGGTACCATGCTCATCTTCCGGCGTTCGGACAATTCCTGGCACGGTCACTATCCCTTCCAGGGCCGGCGCCGCGCCCTGCAGATGAACTGGGTCACCGACCAGTCGGTGGTGGACCGCGAGCTCAAGCGCCATAGCTTCTCGTCCCTGCTCAAGACGCTCAATCCCTTCCGCCAGCGGGCGGGCGAAAAGGACGCGGCCTATCGCCTGAGCGCCGCCCCGGTGGTCCGATGACGGCATCGACCCAACGCGGTCTGAACATCCAGACCTTCAGCAACAAGCAGGGCGGCAATGCCCTGTTCAAGGCCCTGGGTCACCCCCTGGCCGCCGCGCCGGCGGCCGAGCTGGTGCAGCGGCTGGCTGACGGGCCGGTGGCGGTTTACGATCCCCTCGGCCAGTTCGAGCCCTTCGCCCAGTTCTACGACATGTCGGGCTGGGATCTGCAGACCTGCTACGTACAGGACTTCGAGGACCTGCAGCGCGCCCCCCTGGGCCATGCCGCCCGGCCCATCACCGACATCGGCCGCGACCCGAAACCGCGCCATCTGCTGGTGGCGGCCTTCGACAGCGAGCGTTTGGTGGATCATGTCCGCCATCTGGTGCCCGCCGGCGTGGAGGTGGCCAGCCTGGATGCCCTGCGCATTCCCCAGGCCATGCTCACCCGTCCGCGGCGCTATCTCGATCCCCTGAACTTCGCCACCAACTTCGGCCTGCTGCGGGACGGCGACGGCCACCACACCCGCATCACCCTGTGCAACTACTGGTCCGGCTACGGCGCCGATGCGCCGCGTTTGTGGCTGCGCCTGTTCGACGGCGAGGGGCAGGTGCTGGCGGATTGGGAACAGGAGCCGGCCGCCGCCGGCGCCACGGTGTGCATCGACAGCCGCGACGTGCGCGAGCGCTTCGGGTTGGGGGAATTCACCGGCTCCCTGTTCATCCATGCCCTGGGCATCGCCGGGCACGACGTGGTGAAGTACGCCCTGGACACCTACGGCGATGACGACACGGTGCTGTCCTGCACCCACGACGCCAACGCCTGGCCGGCGGACTTCTATGCCGGGCTGCCTGCGCCGCAAGCCGACGAATCGGTGCTGCTGTGGATCCAGAACAGCCATCCGCTGACCGTGCCGCCCGGCGGCATCGGCCTGAGCCTGATGGGCTCGGATGAGGTGCGCACCCTGGACGAAGCCATCCCGCCCTACGGCACCCGTGCCCTGGACGTGGCGGATCTGTTTCCCGAAGCGCGCTGGCCCGCTCAGCTGGAAGTGCATGCCGGCAAGTACTTCGTGCGCCCGCGCTACGAGGTCTGCGACGCCGCCAACGGCCGGCGGCGCATCGCCCACGCCAACGTGGAGCGCGTCGATCTCGAACCCGATCCCAACCTGCCGCGTCTGGGTGAATGGCTGGGCAAGGGCTATCTGCTGCCGGCGCCCATCCTGCCCACCGGGCAGTGGAGCACCGAGGTGCTGCCCACGCCCATGGCCACCGATCAGCACGAGCTGCCCATCGCCCTGGTGTGCTACGACGCCTGCGGCGAGACCGTGGCCCGCCTGCCCCTGGGCCGGCTGCCCCGGGGCGGCTGCACGGCGGTGAGCATCGACGAATTGCTGGCCCGGGCCGGCGCCGGACTGCCCAGCGGCTACGGCCATCTGGAGGTGCAGTACGATTTCCGGGACGGCGGCGAGGCCGACGGCTGGCTGCACGCCCTGTTCCGCTATCGCCAGCGGGGCAGCGGCCATGGGGCCGAAAGCAGCTTCGGCGCCCATGTCTACAACGTGCCTCTGACCTATAGGGGCGAGCCCCAGTCCTACGCGGGCCGCCCGCCGGGGCTGAGCACCCGGCTGTTCCTGCGCCTGGGCCCGGCCGCCGGCGACACCTTGTGCCACCTGATCTATCCGGCCTCCGGCCAGTGGCACGACACCTCCCGCACCCGCCTCATCCTGCACGACGGCCGGGGCAACGAGATCGCCGCCCGGGACGTGAGCATCCCCCGCAGCGGCTCGCTGCTGTGGCGCTACAACGAGACCTTCGAGGCCGACGAGCGCCGCCGGGCCGGCGAGGGCGCCTATGTGCTGATCCGCGACACGACCTGCCGGCTGTTCGGCTACCACGGCCTGGCGCTCGGGGATAGCGCCTTCAGCCTGGATCACATGTTTGGCTTCTGAGCGGGCCATGGTCGAGGGCATGCATGCTTCGCTGCAGCCCGCCCCGTCGCACCGTCCCGATCCGAGTTCATGGAACACCCGCTGACGGTCATGCAGCTGCTGCCGGCGCTGCACAGCGGCGGCGTGGAGCGCGGCACCCTGGACGTGGGCGCCGAGCTGGTGCGCCGCGGCCATCGCTCCATCGTGGTCGCCGCCGGCGGGGGCATGGAGCGCGAGCTGGTGAACGCCGGCAGCGAGCATATTTCCTGGCCCATCGGCCACAAGTCCCTGCTGACCCTGCGCTGGGTGCGGCCCCTGCGCCGGCTGCTGGTCGAGAAGCATGTCGACATCCTGCACCTGCGCTCACGGCTGCCGGCCTGGGTGGGCTACCTGGCCTGGCGGGGGCTTGACCCGCAGAGCCGTCCCCGCCTGGTGACCACCGTGCACGGCTTCTATACCGTCGGGCGCTACAGTGCGGTCATGACCCGCGGGGAGCGGGTCATCGCGGTGTCGGAATCGGTGCGCGACTACATCTTCGCCAACTACCCCGCCGTGCCCCATGAGCGGGTCACCGTGATCCACCGCGGTGTGGACACCGATCGTTATCGATTCGGCTACCGTCCTTCCCGGGACTGGATGGGTGCCTGGTACGGCCGTTATCCGCAGCTTCGGGACAGGTTCGTGGTGACCCTGCCCGCGCGGGTCACCCGCTGGAAGGGGCAGCTGCACTTCATCGAGGTGATCGCCGGGCTCAAGCGCCGCGGGCTGCCCGTGCACGGCCTGATCGTGGGGGGCACCCATCCGCGCAAGCACGCCTTTCTCCACGAGGTGGAACGGGCCATCGCCGCGGCGGACCTTGGGGACACCATCACCCTGGTCGGCCATCGCAGCGACCTGCGCGAGGTGCTGGCCGCCTCCGACGTGGTGCTGTCCCTGTCCACCGACCCCGAGGCCTTCGGGCGCACCACCATCGAAGCCCTCAGTCTGGGCATACCGGCCGCCGGCTACGACCACGGCGGCGTGGCCGAGCAGCTGCGCGCGGTGCTGCCCCAGGGTCTGGTGCCGGTGGGCGACCGCCAGGCCATGGCCGAATTGCTGGCCGGCTGGTACCAGTCCCCGCCGGCGGTGCCCTCGTCCCATCCGTTCAGCCTGCGCGCCATGCTGGACGCCACCCTCGGGCTCTACGAAGACTTGGCGGCGAGCCGGTACCCTGCCGCGTCCGGCCCGCCGGAGGCTCGCCAGGGATGACGACAGGCCAGGATCGCGCACAGGGCGGCCAGGGCACCATTGCCGTGCTGCTGCCCCGCCGCGAAGTCTTCGCTGCGGCGGGGGCCGGCGCCGTCAGTATCTGCGTGCGCAACATCTGCTCGGCAAGCGTGTACCGCGACCGCACGGTCGTGCTCGGTGAGCCCGTGCAGACGCCTTTCGGGGAGCTGGCCTACCAGCCCGTCTCTCCCGCCCGGTGGCTGCCGGGCAGTCGCACCTCCCGCTACCTTGCCGGTGCCGTGCGCCTGCTGCGGCGTATGAACCCGGCCGTCGTCGAAGTGCACAACCGGCCCCAGTACATCAAGCCCCTGCGCCGCCGGCTGCCCGGTGTGGCACTGCTGCTGTACCAGCACAACGACCCCAGGGACACCAAAGGCATGGCGTCGCCGGCGGCGCGGCGCCGGCTGATCGAGCGGGTGCAGGCGGTGGTGTGCGTGAGCGAATACATTCGATCCTGCATGCTCGACGGTCTGGAGGACTATCCGGGACGCGACAAGGTGCACGTCAGCCTGAACGGCATCGACACACGCCGTTTTGCGGCGCCGCCCGATCACGAAAGGCAGCGAACGGTGGCGTTCGTCGGGCGGGTGATCCCGGACAAGGGCGCATTGTTGTTCGCCCAGGCGGTGCGTGCGGCCCTGCCGGCGCTTCCCGAATGGCGCGCCGTGTTGGTGGGTTCGCACTGGTTCGGCACCTCGTCCCACATGACGGATTTCGAGCGCGCGGTGATGGGTCACATACAGGCACTTGGCACCCAGGGCGAGATCACCGGTTATCTGCCCCACGATCAGGTGATGGCGCGCCTGCAGCAGGCGCAGATCGCCGTGGTGCCGTCGCTCTGGGACGATCCGTGTCCGCTCACCGCCATCGAAGCCATGGCCAGCGGATGCGCCCTGATTACCACCGCCCGCGGCGGCCTGCCGGAAGTGGTGGACGATGCGGGCTGGGTGCTGAAGGCACCGACCGCCGATGCCCTGGCCGAGGCGATACGCACGCTGGCGACGGACGCCGACAAGCGCTCGGCCTATCAGCAGGCCGCGCGGTCGCGGGCGGAACAGGTGCTGGACATCCGGGCCGTCAGCGCGCGCTTGGACCGGATTCGCGAGGCTCTGCTCTGACTCCATCCATCGGGGCTTCGGCCCTAGCGTCCCCACGGCTGGGTGACGGAAGCCGTTCCGGGCTGGAAAGCCGACGACTCCATGCAGCCTGCCGACCCCTCCATTGCACCAGCCGATTGCAGGCCTGCCTGGAGGTGGGTGACAAAACGGATGAACTTGCACTGGGGCGTTAAGGGCCGAGTGATCCGTTTGTATCCGGTCAGGGCCTCATCCGAGCCCCGGCTTGTGAAGGCACGCCTGTGCCCGCCCTTGCTCGCCCCATCCCTGAGCTCAACCCGCTGCGGAGGTCAACGCTTCCTTCCAGAGCGGCGTCCAGCCGGACCTCGACTGTATCAGCAGCTCGGAAGCTGGCGAAACAGGTCTGTTAACGGACCGGCCCGATGTTGCGGACTGAAACAGGCTGACCAAGTGTTGGGAACTACACTGGTATTTGCGCACCGAAGTGCGGCCGGGAGGACTCGGCGGGTCGGGTTGATCAGTACCAGGGTTGGCTCGAAGCCATTTCCTTGCACTGTTGTAGCACTTCCTCCGGCTCGAGGCGGCTCAGATCGTCGACTTTGAGCCAGGATGCGTTCGGTCCCACCGGTGCGGACATGGATGGATCGGTGTCCGGTCCCATCAGCATGAGTGTCGGTGCACCGCAGCGCGCCGCCAGGAACACGGGCCCGGTGTCGTTGCCCACCACCATCGAGGCGGCGCTGAACAGCCCGGCGAGCCTGGGCAGCGGTGTCTTGCCGATGAGATCCAGGGTGCCCGGTGTGCGGGCGACAATGGCATCGGCCGCGGCCCGATCGGCCTGCGTCCCCGCCACCGCGGGTTGAAAGCCCGCTTCCAGAAGCAGGCCCGCCAGCTCGCCGTAGCGTTCGGCCGGCCAGCGTTTGCTGGGCTTGGCGGGCGAGCAGCCCGGCACCAGCACGGCCAGTCGGTCCGGCCATGGCTCCGCGGCGCCCTTCAGCCAATCCAGTGACGCCTGCGTCGCCGGACAGCCGCCGAGCTCCGCCGCCCGCAGCATGCGGTCGCGGTTGTTGATCCCCTCCATGGCTGGCAGCCGATGGGAGGCCCCACGCGCCGTGCCGACAAACTCGGCACCGGTCCAACGGATGATGAAGCGGAAATAGCGCGCCGTGCGGCCCGAACACTGAAAGTCGTAGATCCGTGACCAGCCCGCCGTCAGAAGCCTGATGAGCCGCCAGTGGTCGGCGAAGTGCAACAACCCCGCGCGCGGATCGACCACCACCTCATCGAACCAGGGCATCAGCCGCGCCAGATCAGCGAACGGCGGCGACGTCATCAGCACCAGCCGATCGTCGGGGTGGCCCGCCCTCAGGCTCGCACAAGCATCAAACGCCTGGACGATATCCCCAAGGGCCCCGTGCTTGATCACCAATATGGATCGCTTCGCCATGGGCCCGGATTATACCTGCACATTGCCGGGACAAGCCCGCGTACCGGTTCGGTGACATGAAAACCTGAGAGCCACGGAATCCACGGAACCCACGGAAAAGCTAAAAAATGCGCCGCGGAAAACACGGAAAGCACGGACAAATGAATGTTCGTGACGCGCAATGTGATAAACGTAGGGTGCAATAAGCGCAGCGCATTGCACCAAGCGTTAGCCAACCCACCACCCTCCGGCGCAATGCCCTTCGGTTATTGCGCCCTCGCACTCGCCGCCGACGCACGAGTCTGATGCAACGGGCGTTGCCTATCGCACCCTACGTTCATCATCCCTCCCGTCCGTGCTTTCCGTGGCGCCTGTGAGTTTTCATTCAAGACCTTTCCGTGGATTTCCGTGGGTTCCGTGGCTCTTGAGGTTTTGCCCCACTG
>Ga0102956_1000419_pt1 | contig 15392 bp, 11 predicted proteins | sample SalPonF2_A_D2_MG_FD_84515 | JGI IMG/M metagenome (GOLD analysis project Ga0102956, IMG submission 84515) | Salt pond soil microbial communities from South San Francisco under conditions of wetland restoration - Salt Pond MetaG SF2_A_D2_MG ...
AGCAAAAAAACGGGAGTTTACTTATGAAAAGGAAAGATTTTTTAAAGGTTGGTGTTTTAGGTGGTACCATGGCAGGAATAGGTTTGGGTGCTACAGCCTGTAAACCTGAGAAACAGAAAGCCATCGAAAAACCAGGTGATTTTGAACTGGATGAAATCACGGTTGATGAGCTTCAAAACGCCATGAAATCGGGGAAATACACCGCCGAAAAGATCACCCGGATGTATCTTGACCGTATTAACGAGATCGATAAAAACGGTCCCGTGCTTAATACCGTAATTGAACTTAACCCGGAAGCTGTCGATATCGCCCGTCAACTGGATAAAGAAAGGAAAAACGGGAAGATCCGTGGCCCACTGCATGGTATTCCAATCATGATCAAGGGTAATATCGATACCGCTGATAAGATGATGACTACGGCCGGCGCCCTTGCATTAACCGGCAATTATGCTCCAAAAGATTCCTTTATTGCCCAAAAGCTGAGAGAAGCCGGTGCTATTATACTGGCCAAGACCAATCTGAGCGAATGGGCTAATTTCCGGTCTACTCATTCATCCAGTGGATGGAGCGGTCGTGGCGGACAAACCAGGAATCCCAACGTACTGAGTCGTAATCCGTGCGGCTCGAGCTCAGGTTCAGGAGCCGGAGCCTCAGCTAATCTTTGTACTATTGCCATAGGGACCGAAACGGACGGCTCTATTGTTTGTCCCTCATCAGTCAATGGCGTCGTAGGCGTAAAACCAACTGTAGGTTTATGGAGCAGAAGCGGTATTATCCCGATTTCAAAAACTCAGGATACGCCCGGCCCCATGTGCCGTACCGTGCGGGATGCAGCCATTTTACTGGGAGCCCTGACAGGAGCAGACACTCGGGACCCATATACCACTGATAGCAAGGGACACTCTTATACCGACTACACACAATTTTTAGACCCCAACGGGTTAAAAGGTGCCCGGATCGGGGTCGCCCGCAATTTCTTTGGTTTTAATGATAAAGTGGATGAGATCATGGAAAAATCAATAGAGGCCATGAAAAAAGCCGGCGCCGTGATAGTCGATCCGGCCAATATCGAACCGAAGGAAAAAGGCGGAGGGAAAGCTGAATTCCAGGTATTGCTCTATGAATTTAAGGCGGGAGTAAACGACTATCTCAAAACGGCCAATCCCAAAGTCAAGGTTCATACCCTGGAAGATGTCATTGAATACAATAAGAAACACAAAGCCGAATCGATGCCTTATTTTGGTCAGGAGATACTGGTGATGGCGGAGAAAAAAGGCCCATTGACCGAAAAAGCATATAAGGATGCGTTGGCTAAATCGCACCGTGTCTCACGAGATGAAGGGATCGATGCGACGATGAAAAAACATAACCTCGATGCCATTATCGCTCCAACAGGAGGCCCGGCCTGGACGACCGATGTCCTGAATGGTGATCATGATACCGGTGGTAGTTCATCACCGGCAGCTATGGCGGGATATCCTGATATTACGGTCCCTGCCGGTTACATCTATGATCTGCCGATCGGTATCTCATTCTTCGGGGCGGCCTGGAGTGAACCTAAACTTTTGAAATATGCCTATGCCTTTGAACAGGCAACCAAAGCTCGCAGAAAACCGGCCTTCCGTGCGAACGTCGGCTTGCCAAAACCAGAACATTCCGTAAAAAGCTGAAAAATGATTTTGAATATCGATGGACTCCACTTTTGGGGTGGTGTCCATCGGTACACCCTTACTCATTGCCCCTCCTCTTCATATGTTAATCCTGTAAGTACTAAGCCAAAAAAAATTATTTATAATAATATTGTAATTATTTAAGATGAACTAACCGTAATTATCAGATGTTTATTTATTAGATGTATGACATTAAATGACAACCATTTAGTTGAATATCATACTTTAAATATCAAGAGTACTTCTAAACAGAGACATTATTTTACACTTTCAGTTTCGGCATTAATCTGTATCGACTGATATTATTTGTGCGAGGGAGGATTACCCATGAGAACAATCCTTTATGCTTCCATCCTTCTTTTTTCAATTGGGGCGTTTTCACCTGTCTTTGCTTTTAGCGGTGAAGTGGGACATTATAGAAAAAATAAAAGGGTTACTACTTCTGAAGATACTACAAAGATAACATCAAAGTACCTCCCACTTAGGTATAACTCAGGCCAGATAGCCCGTCCAAAATTTGAAACGATACATCTGGTTTTAGGCTTAAGCGGGATGCATGGCAATTACTCTGATTTGAAACGGCTTGGAGTTAAAGCGAATGAATTATTTGTACCCTTGTCTATCTATGTACATGTACCTTTTTTTCGAAAAGATCCATCCTTTTTTTTCACCGGTGGTTGGGATATCGGTTTGGCAGGCCGTATATACTCATTCAAAGGACTGTTTCTATACCAGACTAAATATCGATTGCTATTTGGATTCGGGGCCGGTACGACATGGTATTCCTACCGAAGCGATGAGATTATTATTGATGCAAATCAAAGTTATGGATTGCTATCTGTCGGGATAAACCTGAGTCCCCACCGTGTTGACCTGAGGGTAACAGTACCAATGTCCTCTCCATTACATGTTAATTTTGAGGATAAATATTATAAAATCAAACCGGAAGGTATTGAGTTGAGCCTGCTGGTATCATTACTATTATGATATAAATTAATTATTTATGTGAGTGACGACCAATGAAACTATTAAAAAGTCAATTTACAAGAACGTTAACTTTAATCGGGCTATTGATGTTAAGTGGTTGTTACATCTCATCGAGAACAACGACATTCAGTGAGCTCGAACAGACTTCTAACCAAAAATATCCCATTCGGGCTCTTACCGTTGACTCAACTTTATACACTTTCGATACCTTCGCGTTTACTGATTCCACCCTTTCGGGCAAAGGCAGCCGGAAAAAGAATGGATCAATGCAAAAGTTTGAGGGTACCCTTAAATTTTCCAATATCGTCCTGATCGAGCGAATTCATTCCAACTACTGGAAAGCATTTTGGATTATCCCCATGACCGTTGCCATAATTGGAGGAATATCTCAAATGTCACAACCATCTGAATTTAACATAAGGCGACCAATTGGAGGATCATGTCCGTTTATCTACTCTTTCAACGGCACCGATTTCATTTTAGAGGCGGAGGCTTTCTCAACTGCTGTTTCCAGATCAATGGAAACACAAACATTTCATGTGCTTCCTTCTCTTGCTACAGTAAAGAATAAACTTACAATTCGCATCAAAAACGAGCGGCCCGAAACCCATATGATTAACAGTGTACATCTCTATACGGCTGATTCGAGAAATGGATCTTCAGTTGTATTGGATACCGAAAATAATTTATGGACTGTTAAAAATGCTTTACCACCTGTCAAGGCCAGTGATCATTCCGGAAGGGATGTTTTAAAATTACTTTCAAAAAAAGACGGTTTGTACTGGAAATCTGATTTGAATAACATGTCCGGTCAATCAAAATACCGGGATACCCTTTACGTTCAATTTACAATCCCCGGTGGAAAGCATAATGCCACATTGATTGTTGACGCCATTAACACAGATCTTATGACTTTAGGGTATCGTTTCGCAAGCACTATTTTGGGTGATGAAAGTCTGAAATTCTATCGTGCACTTGATGAAGATACTGAATTAAAAAAATTGGTTCAGGAAGGTATTCAAAAAAGTAGTCTGCTCGTTGAAATATGGAACGGTAAGAACTGGGAAAAAGTGGGAACCATACCTCCTGCGGCTGATGTTGTGCCATTTACCAGGGCTGTTAGGTTAAACAATCCGGATCATTTAATAAGTCCGCTTAAAGTCCGCTTATCTTCCATGACTGATGTTTGGCACATCAATACATTGTCCATAGATTTCAATCAGGATCGACCACTAACTTTGTATCCTTTGGAACTGACATCTGTTAAGGCCTCTAATCATGGGACAAATCTAAAAGAAAACATAAGTAAGAGCGATTCTTCTTATGTCATGCTTCTTCCACCTGAATATATGGATATGACATTCGCGGCTACTACAACATATGATATTCAAAATCCTGTTTACGTATTAACCGTGCGGGGTTATCTCTATGAATGGATACCTGATGCAAAAGATATTACCGCACCGGTTTTCCCAGGTTGGCTCAATGATATGGACAGAGTTGAATTATTGAAATATCTTGTCCGTCATGAGGATATTTTATTCCCACAGGTCTATGCAAAATGGATAAGGGTAAATCAGAAATAGGATGATTAAACTAACAATTCATGTTTTTTTAAATGCTATATGATATATCAGATATTTAATGATAAGTTTATGTCAGTTGCAAGTAGTATGATGTTGCTGATATTTCTAACGAATGTCCTATTTTTAAAATATTTCTTTTTTCAAAAAATGGCTTTGATCTTATCGAACCAACTCTTCAGTTTTTTTACAATGTGATCTTTTTTGGCGTGAAATTCATCCCTTCTGAAATCAAAACGCCCGTTTATTCTGCCGTTTATGGATGCAATCTTAAAGAAATGTTGCATGTATGTAGCAAGTGAAGCACCCTGAATGGCCCCTCCGTTTAAATACCTTAGAGACTTGCCGGACCGGCTGAATACTCCCATCAGTACACTTACCCCACCGGGACGAACAACGAACAATCCGGCTGATGTGCTTTGCTGTGCCGTTCCCGTTTTTCCAAGGAATTCCGTGTCATTCCAGTTATACAAGCCTTCCGTAAAATGCAGCGTACCTCTTGAATCCCGCAGGGCATTTTCCAGGCAATATGCCGTTTCTCGAGCTACTCCTGTATCAAAAAGAGTAACATAATGCGATGTATCATTTTTTATCTCAATAAAATGATCAGGAATTTTACCATACGGAGGTACGTAAGTTTGTAATAAACGAAACAAGTCGAGGGGTTTCGGCGCATCGGCCCCAATAAATGTCGCCGGGTGATGTGAAAATGTTGAATCGGCACCGGCTTTATGAAGACGCTTCTGAAGCGAATCCCCGTAATTTACAGCAAGGTAAGCCGCTGCTACATTATTGGACCGTGCAAGCGCATTGATCGCTTTCTGATCATGGGGATCATTATCCCGATTCGAATAATTTTTCACCGTCCATATCCCGTCCGAAACCTTAAAAGTCTTTGGACCGCCGGCTGGTAGTTTTTGATAAATATTACCGCCTTCACTTATAAACTCGCTGTAGATCAACGGCTTAACCAGCGACCCCGGCCTCCATGCGGACCTGATATCACTGTTATTCATATACCTGTCACCCGTTTGTGCCGATCCGATAATAGCCAGCAACGAATCATTACGGGCGACAATCATAAATCCGTCCAAATCCCTGATACCGGTCTCTTTCGTAAAATCTCCGACAGCCTTTGTTAGTGTTTTATGGGCGGATTCGACTACATTCAGGTCAATCGTGGTTTGTATGAGGGGTGAATTATTATCAAGTGAGTTAAGTTGATCCACTATCTGCTTTCGATAAGCAATTTTCGCTGCCCGCAATTTTACTTTGGTGGTATCGATGATGGGTATATTATTTATGATTCGTTGATACTCATCCTCCGATATAATTTTTCTGTTTCGAAGCGAATAAGCAAGATGATTATACCGGATCTGAAATGCCGTTTTGTTTTTCAGATAAGTATTCGGGCTGCTTATCAATGTTATTAGCGCCAGTCCTTGCGGCTTGGTAATTTTAGTAATATCCTGTCCAAAAAGTTCATCAGCACCTCTTTTTAACCCTCTAATCTGTATTGGCGGAGAATTGAAAGACCCAAGGAACACACTCGACATATAATAGTGCAACAATTTTTGGTGACTGTATTTATAACTGAGTCCGTAGCTTATCAACACCTCCTTCATCTTCCGGAGCCAGAATTTCCTGTCATTCTGTAAAATGATACCTCTTGAAAACTGCTGTATAATTCCACTGGCACCCTGTACAAAATCACCATGGACAATGTCAGTTATCATCGCACGGATGACACCTGTCCAATCGACTACATAGGTATCATAAAACCGGTTATTTTCAAGAATTACAAGGTAATTTTGCAGGAAATACGGAATATTATCGGGACTATCCATTCTCGCTATCACCTCACCATTTGTATCATAAATAGTATTCGGCTGAATATAGGATTTCATAACATCATCCAGGTTCTGAAATCTTTCTGCTCCCCTTTTACCAACTATTGCTGATAATTCGAATTCCGGCATATTGGCTACCCAGAAACCAACACAACGCTGAAGCGGGGCCAACGAAGTGAACAACTCCGTGAATAGCAACAACATGCTTATTAGAATTGTCGCATATCTTTTATAATGATCAGCCCAATGACACCGTATCCTTGAGATAACTTTAAATACAACAACTTTAAACCTGATTTTTTTCATTTTTACCTGTTGAATCCGTTCGTTTTATTCAGGAATTGAAGAAGCAAGAGATCTGAACCTGAATCTCATTACGCTTCAAAACAGATTTACCGATCAGATGTTTCAATAATATGAGTCATCTATCTATGAAAAAGTCTGTTTATATGTTTTGTATAATGGATATCTGATGATTAATGTGATAAGAAAGAAATGTAGGGTATTAAGAGAATTTCAAAAGCTACTTTTTGGCTGAAAGTGGCTTTAATTTTTATGTAATGTTTTAACACGATCGATACGTGTGAAATTAGAATTAAATCTTTTTTCACGCAATCTTATTATGTCCCGAATTGCTGATATTTAGCATTTTTGAACATTCAGGTATGTATAATATGACAGGATGGATAAAACACACCTGCTCCTGCAAAATATAATGTCCTTATTATCATATCCTTGCGTATCCGCATTTTCCGTATCCTCCGCGTTCTATCTTTTTAAAAGAAGAAGGCTTTGCATAACCTTCTATTATTGGATTCTCCATTCCTGATTTATATCGGCGTAAGACATTGGCCCAGATAATAATTTTTTTTTACAACAAGCTTGATACGTAAACGTTTGCTAAAAAGTATAAATCAAAGGAAATGAATATGTATCTGTTTATCATGAAATATATTTTATAACAGAAATTATTTGCTTATCCCTTCTTACATTTTTTAATCCTGGTAAAGTTTTTTATGAAGTTACGCTACAACGCAATTATTTTAATCTTTACGGCTTTTCTACCCGTTTCTTTGCTTGCTAAAGGGAATACTAAGGCCACTCTGACAGTTAATCCGCCAGCCGGCCATAGAGTTAACGTTTATATCGATTGTCATAACTGCTATTTAGGATACATCAAATCTCATATAAAATTTATTAATTATGTTCGCGATAACACCGTAGCCGATGTTTATCTGCTCATTTCAAGAGTTGGTACGGCAAGTGGTGGACATGAGTATACCATGAAATTCATTGGCCGCCATCGCTATGCAGATAAAAGAGATACTCTTAATTATATAGCCTCCAGTACAGATACCAGAGACGATGAGAGAAAAGGATTGGTCAAACGTATTAAAATCGGATTGGTCCCTTTTGTTATAAATTCAGATGTTTCAAAATATCTTAACATCAAATATGAGAAACCCGGATCTTCCACCGAAACCAAACAACATGATCACTGGAACCACTGGGTATTTCATGTAGATGCAGGGACGTATATAAGTGGACAAAAAACCCAGCATTCATTTTCGTTAAACAGCTTTTTGTCAGCAGAACGAATTACCAATAAATGGAAAATTCGATTTAATACTTCCGGACATTTTAATAAAAACAAGTACGTTTTTTCCGACGGCAGCGAGACGAGGACGCATCAGCACAGTGAAAATTATAACGGTCTTGTTGCAAAAAGCCTGAGTCCTCACTGGTCAATCGGACTATATTCCAATGCGAGTTCATCGACATATAATAATATTGATCTCAATGTTGGAGCAAGCCCGGCTCTTGAATATAATATTTTCCCGTACTCGGAATACTCCCAACACGAATTAAGCTTCCGGTACGAAGTTATTCCCTATTATTCGAATTATACGCATGAAACGATTTATCTCAAAAACTCCCAGTTTGTAGTCAAACAACAGTTATCCATTCATCTGAATCTTATACAACCGTGGGGGGAGATAGAAAGCCGCATCACAGGATCTCACATGCTCAACGATTTTAGCAAAAACCGGGTCGATTTTCATGCATCGCTCGATATAAAAGTATTCCGGGGTTTATCCGTTCACCTGTGGGGCAGCTATTCCTTGATAAATGACCAAATTTCGCTGTCCAAACAAAATATTACCAATCAGGATGTCCTGCTGAATCTGCGTCAACAGGCTACCTCATATTCATTTTCCACATCTGTTGGTATTCGCTATACGTTTGGATCAATCTATAACAATATTGTGAATACCCGGTTTTAGTTTGAATGATAACTACAGGTATGACTGACAGTTACACACAGAGAGGGTATACATAGTATTAAATTAACAGCCACTTATTAATTTTGTCGACCTTATTTAGGCATCAACAAACTTTGAACTGTTGATTGATAACTGATCTTTGTTAACCCATCACACCTTTAATGACTGACCGAGAGGCAGTGATTCTATCACATCAATGACCGGTTTTGGATTAGCCATAATATAAAAGTGAAGACCCGGGACCCCTTTATCCAACAATTCCTTGCACTGCTTTGTGGTCCACTCAATACCGATATCTTTAACATGTTCGGGATCTTTTGAAATGGCATCAGCCAGTTCATTTGGTAAATTCACGTGAAAGGTACTCGGCAGAGATTTCATGTGCCGGGTTGTCGTTACGACTTTCAATCCGGGTATAATCGGAACTTTAATGCCTTCAGCCTTGCAATCATCTACAAATTTGAAGAATGCATCATTGTCGTAGAACATTTGGGTTACGATGTAATCGGCACCTGCATCCACTTTCTCTTTAAGACGTTTGATATCCCAGGCTAGATTTGGTGCTTCAAAGTGCTTCTCGGGATACCCTCCAACGCCCACACAAAAATTCGTCTGCGCCGCATCAATTAAATCTTCCAGATAAACGCCTTCATTCATCTTTTTAATCTGGCGAACCAGGTCGATGGCATACTCATTGATCGAACGGTCTTTTCGTATCGGTTTGGGAGTACCATTGTCACCGCGGATAGCCAGCACGTTATCAATTCCGAGGTAATTGAGCTCGATCAGGGCATCTTCCGTCTCCTCTTTCGTAAATCCCTTGCATACCAGATGAGGTACCGGATCCACACCATACCGGTGCTTAATGGCTGCACATAATCCGATGGTTCCCGGACGTTTCCTTTTAATATGCCTTTTGATATTACCATCCGACAATTCCTCATAATAAGCTTCTGCAGCATGTGACGTTACATCAATAAAGGGCGGCTTGAACTGCATCACCAGATCCAGGGAATCAAATACGTGCTGTACAGATCCACCACGTTTCGGAGGAATGATCTCAAATGAAATTAACGGTTCTTTTGCTTTTTTGTAATGTTCTATAACTTTCATTTAGTACTATTCGTTGTATCTTATCGAACAATAAAGATAACTGAGAGATAATTATATTATTTTTGAAACTAACATAATGTTAAGAAATTTAATTCAATTTTTCTCTTAAACACTTCATCAATTTAATATTAAATAATTATAAGATAGTTCGGAATAACATTATTATCATGAAATTACTCATTAATATTGATCATATTGCAACGTTACGAAATGCCCGCGGAGAAGGTGTTCCCGATGTAGTCAAAGCTGCCAGTGTTTGTGAAGATGCCGGTGCCGACGGAATCGTTTTTCATCTCCGGGAAGACCGACGGCATATGCGTGACGAGGATGTAGACCGGCTCAGTAAAAGTATTCGTGGAATCATAGATTTTGAAATGGCCGCCACTGATGAGATGCTAAAGAAGTGTGCAGAAGTCAAACCGCACCTGTCGACACTTGTACCGGAAAAACGAGAGGAACTGACAACCGAAGGCGGATTACAGCTGACGAAACTTTATGACGATTTTAAGCAACGTGTTTTCCCATTTTTAAAAGATAAAGGAATAACAATCAGTTTATTTGTTGATCCCGAGCCTAAAGAAATAGAAAAGGCCATAGAACTCGGCACCGATGAGATAGAGCTTCACACCGGGACGTATGCTAATGCTGATTCATCAGGTAAACAAAAAGAAGAACTTGACAGGCTTACAGTAGCGGCAAGAATGGCTCATGATGCCGGGATAAAGGTAAATGCCGGTCATGGACTCAATTTTGAGAATATTGAACTCTTATTAAATACCGTACCGCATCTCAATGATGTTAGTATTGGACATGCACTCATATGCGATGCCATTTTTAACGGACTGGCCAATTCAGTTAAGCATATGAAGGCTATAACTGATAACTATACCGGTTAACTATTGATGAACGATTTAAACGAACAAGATCAATTAATTCACGACATTCCCCAAAATCATAAATCGGGTTATGTCGCTATAATAGGGAAACCAAACGCCGGCAAATCGACGTTGTTGAACGCCATTGTGGGCAGTAAACTTTCGATCACAACAAATAAACCGCAAACAACGCGGCACAGGGTCATCGGAATCTACTCCAAACCTGAAACACAGATCATTTTTATTGACACTCCGGGTATGATTCATCCAAAATACAAGTTGCAGGAGGCCATGATGCGCAATGTTGCAACGGCCAGGCAGGACGCCGATATCATTGTTTATTTGGTGGATGCTACCGATAAGATTCCCCCGGAAGAAACATTTGAGAAACTCAAGCAACTACACAAACCGGTTATTCTCGTTATTAATAAAATGGATTTGGTCAGCAGTACCGCCATACTTCCTCTTATTGATGAATTATCCAATGTCTATCCATTCGATCTGATCCTGCCTGTATCCGCTTTGAAAAAAGAAGGACTTGACAAACTTGTTGAGGCCTTACTCGAACGACTGCCCTATGGGCCACCTTTCTATCCCAAAGATATGATCAGTGAACACCCTGAGCGATTTTTTGTAGCCGAGTTAATACGCGAACAAATCTTTCTGCAGTTCCAGCAGGAAATACCCTATTCCTGTGCGGTCAATATCGTCCAGTACGAAGAAAGTGAAAAAATCGATCACATAGATGCTGAGATCGTAGTGAATCGCGATTCTCAGAAAGGTATACTGATCGGCAAAAAAGGATCAGCTTTAAAAAAGCTCGGAACAGCAGCAAGGAAATCAATTGAAGCGTTCATCGGAAAGCAAATATTTCTCAATTTACATGTAAAAGTGCGGTCGAAGTGGCGTGATAAAGAAACTTTTATTAGAAATTATGGATATTAATAAGGCACCACTGATAAGAAAAAGCGCTTACAATATATTATCCTAATATATTAATATTAAATTAATTGCATTGTTTTTACAGATGGTTTATTTTGGCCTTTAGTTTAATCAGAATGGTCTAACAAAATTTTTCAACAATTTTAAAGATGACGTACTCAAACAATATTATTACACGCATGTGTTGTTGTATGGTGATGCAAATGCATTCATCGAAGGGTACGTATTAAATCGTCTTTATAACGATTTTTGATTAGCCCTTCGAGAGTACTCGCAGGGCTTTTTTGTTCTTTCTATTACAGACAAAATTCTTATCAAGAAAGGTCGAGGGAACAGGCCCGGTGACACCTTAGCAACCGCTCCGGCAACGGAGGTCAGGTGCTAATTCCTGCTCGAAGCACTGATTTTACGCATTCGGGAAAGATGAGACGAAAAGGTTTTTGTATGATTAAAAAAAGCCTCTTCCGAACATCTTTTCGGAAGAGGCTTTTTTTTTAATAAAGAGATACCCCGGGTTGCAGCCCGGGGTATCCATCCTTTGAAATAATAAAACAAATCATACATCACCACTACAGGAGATACATGAAATGAGTAACGACAAGATAAAAAAATATCAATTCGAAACCTTACAACTTCACGCCGGTCAGGAACCTGATTCGGAAACAAACTCACGTGCAGTTCCGATATACCAAACAACATCTTATACTTTTGATGATACGGATCATGCAGCCGCACTTTTCGCTTTGAAACAGTTCGGGAACATTTACACCCGTATCATGAATCCTACAACCGCGGTTTTCGAAGAACGTATCGCGGCGCTCGAAGGTGGTGTTGGCGCACTCGGCACGGCATCCGGAATGTCTGCAGAATTACTGGCCATTACCAATATCACTCAGAGCGGGGATAATATTGTAGCTTCCAGCAATTTATATGGGGGCACCTTTAATCTGTTCAAAAACACTTTGCCCCGGCTTGGTGTCGAAACAAAATTTGTTGATTCAGATGATCCGCAAGATTTCGAAAAGGCCATCGATTCCAATACGAAAGCCATATATGCTGAAACTATTGGCAATCCACGCCTGACAGTAACTGATTTTGAAGGACTGGCTCAGGTTGCCCATAACAACGGTATCCCTCTCATTATTGATAACACATTCGGTGCCGGTGGTTATACCTGCCGCCCAATAGATCACGGTGCTGATATTGTTGTTCACTCGGCTACTAAATGGATCGGCGGGCACGGGACTTCAATCGGTGGTGTCATTGTTGATTCCGGTAAATTTGACTGGGCTAATGGCAAATTCCCCGCTTTTACCGAACCGAGCCCGAGTTATCACGGCCTTAATTTCTGGGAAACATTTGGTAAAGACAGCGACTTCGGTAATATCGCATTTATCATTAAAGCGCGTGTCGAACAACTACGCGACCTTGGATCTGCTCAGAGCCCATTCAACTCTTTCTTATTCCTGCAGGGACTTGAGACACTTTCCCTCAGGGTTGAGCGTCATTGCGAGAATGCTCTGAAATTAGCTAAATGGCTCAAAGAACAAAATCAGGTCGATTGGGTATGGTATCCCGGACTGGAAGATCATCCCCATCATGCACTGGCAAAGAAATATTTCCGTAAAGGCCTTTTTGGCTCCATCGTCGTATTTGGTATCAAGGGCGGCCTCGAATCCGGTGAAGCATTTATCAATAATGTGGAACTGGCCAGTCATCTTGCTAATGTTGGTGATGCCAAAACATTGGTCATTCATCCTTCTTCAACAACACATCAGCAGTTGAGTGATGAGGACCAGTTGAGCTCGGGTGTGACCAAAGACATGATCCGCGTTTCCGTTGGTATCGAACATATAGATGACATCATAGGCGACTTTGCCCAGGCTTTCGAAAAGATTCAGGTAACCGTTTAATCATAAAGGATAACATGAGTACTGTAACATTATCAGAAATATCTGCAGACGAATCCATTGGTAAAGCGGTTGGCAATTTGATCAGCCAAATTAAGGAAAAACCGGATTCATCCATAATTGAACCATCCATTATTTCTGAATTAGTCAATGGTTTTCAGTCTAATACCACAATCCGGAATTTTAATATTACGGTTGATGAACCGATTGCATTAGGTGGCACCGATAAAGGGCCTAATCCCGTTGAGTTGGTTCTTGGTGCACTTGCAACATGTAAAGAAATCGTAATTAAGGCTTATGCTGTTGCGCTCGGAATTCCGGTTACCTCGGTTAAAGTGACATCTAAAGGGAAATTGGATTTAAAAGGTTTCCTCAATTTAGATGAAGAAACACGGCCGGGCTTTAAAGAAGTCGATTACCGGATTGAAATTAAGACACCGGAAAGCAACCCGGAGAAGTTAAAACAGCTTGAAACATTAATTGAAACAAAGTGTCCGGTTCACGATATCATAAAAAATTCCGTAAAACTGAATGGAAAAATTGAATTCATTAAATAATACGGATTACATAGTTGGATTTTCAATCAGATGCGGTAATCTGCGGGTTATCGTATCTGGCTGTTTATAAAACAGGGATAAAAGAGTATGGCAAACACATCACAAATATTCCACTATAACGGTACATTTACCACAGAATCAGGTTATGTGTTGCATCAACCCGATATTGCTTACAAATCATGGGGCAGGCTTAATGAAAACCGTGATAATGTTGTACTTATTTGTCATGCTTTAACTGGAAATGCCGAAGCGGACGATTGGTTCTATGGTTTCTTCGAGCATAATGATATCATTAACCTTGATGAACAGTTCGTGCTCTGTATCAATGTTCCGGGAAGCTGTTATGGTTCTACGGGTCCCCAAAGTATAAATCCAAAAACAGGGCAGCAGTATTCCGGTGATTTCCCGATAGTCTCTATTCGCGATATGGTACGTTTTCAACAAATCCTTTTGGATGAGTGGAAAATATCGGGGATAGAATTGGCTATGGGCGGCTCAATGGGCGGCATGCAGGTACTGGAATTCCTTGTCATGGATGAACGCATTCACTCTGCCGTCGTTATTGGTATGAATAAAGCCCATTCAGCATGGGCTATTGGCCTTAGTGAGACTCAACGCCAGGCTATTTATGCTGACTCGAATTGGAACAATGGTTATTATTCTCCTGATGCTCCACCAAAAAAAGGGCTGTCAACTGCCCGGATGATGGCCATGCTGAGTTACAGGACCTGGCAATCAATGGAAGATCGATTTTCACGCGAACGCAGGAATGATTCCGGAAATTTTCAAATCGAATCTTATTTGAATTACCAGGGCAAAAAGCTGGTCGACCGTTTTGATGCCCTCAGCTATGTTCGTTTAACACAGGCCATGGATTTGCATGACATCGCCCGGGACCGCGGAACTTTTCAATCGGTACTCAATAATATTAATACCCCCGTTCTTGTCATAGGTATCGATACGGATCTTCTATATCCTGTTCAGGAACAAAAAGAACTGGCTTATTTACTCGGCAATGGTACATATGCTGAAATAACATCCCCCCATGGACATGATGCATTCTTGATCGAATTTGATCAGATGGAATCAGTCATCACCCCTTTTCTCTCTCAGACCTCAAAAAAAATATTAAGTAAACCATAAATCGTCGTGGAAAATCTGGAAGTAATTAAATTCGGTGGCACTTCTCTTTCAAACTCAGCATTACTGAAGAGCGCCGTAACAATCGTATCCCAAAAACGAAAACAGGCTAAAATTGCCGTTATTGTTTCAGCTATGGGTGGAGTAACCGATCAGCTTCTGCAACTGCTTGAAATGGCAAAAATAAATGATTCGAAATGGATCAAAAAGTTGCAGGATCTTAAGGAACGACACGTTAATACGGCTTTGGAAATAATTTCCGGCGACCGAAATAAGAGCTTATTCCGGGTTTTTGACAGTATATTTGCTGAATTAGAATTAAATCTCAGATATATCTCTAAGCATCAGGAAATGTCATCTGCTCAAAAGGACCTGGTCTTATCCACCGGTGAGCGTTTATCCTGTCACCTTTTTGCCGCGCTCCTTCAGGAAAACAATATTCCCGCACAATCCTTTGAATCGCAGCACCTTATACGTACC
>Ga0102956_1000421_pt1 | contig 15377 bp, 12 predicted proteins | sample SalPonF2_A_D2_MG_FD_84515 | JGI IMG/M metagenome (GOLD analysis project Ga0102956, IMG submission 84515) | Salt pond soil microbial communities from South San Francisco under conditions of wetland restoration - Salt Pond MetaG SF2_A_D2_MG ...
AGGTAACGCTCGATAAAGGCATAGCAAGTGTTTTGATAGAAGATGTGAATACAGACACATTGAAACTGACATCACAAGCATCACTGGATGGCCAAAATACAAAAGTGATTGCATGGTTAAAACAATATCAAAAATCGTCTATTCCTAATATTATGGCTGCTTTTGGTATTTATAATAACAATTTCAGTTATACGGGTAACGGAACATACGCAATTAATGGATATGATCACGATAATCCTGATGATTCAACAAATGCATTACCGGGTATGATTGTGCCTGATGAAACATCCAGGGACGTTGTATTAGCAGATAAAAATAAGGATAATATATATGGGACCGGTGGAACCCCCAGCATTGATGTAAATGATTTGGATTTCACAACTTATACTGATTTAATCAATGAACTGGCCGATAATCCCTTAACAAAATTTATACCAAGTGGTAATTATAAAGGGACACTAGGTTCAGAAAAAAATCCAGGTGTTTTTTTTATTGATAGTTATGTTAAACTTGCTGGTGGTTTATCTGAAGGTTATGGTATAATGATCGTTAGATCAAGTGGGGATCTTGATTTGAGCGGTGCCCTGGATATCAATGGTAATTTTATTTTTCATGGGTTAGTAATATTTGAAGACGGTTGGAAATTTGGGGGCGCCGGTACTCCACTTATTGATGGAGCTGTACTGGTAGGATCAGATAATCCGGATCATTATATCGATATAAATATAACCGGAACTGTCGACATTAATTATAACAGCAAAAGTGTGGGATATGCAAGATTAGCAGCCGATCGAATATTAAAACCGGGTGCTGTATTTAAAATTATGAAGGTGTACGAATAAAGACTGATAGAGCCGGCGGAACAATCGTTCTGATTACAACATTGGGTTAATGAGTATGATTTACAATAGGGGATAAATAGATACACAAGGAGAGTTATGTCTATTCAATCTGAGATATTAAGTGTACACGATTTGATCGAACCAATTATAGCAAAGTTACCAAAAACTATCAGCGGATTAGAATTGCATCAAGGAATTGGTCAAATCATTGAGAATGAAAAAGAAGATGTCAGAATACGATTGCGCGAGATTCTTGATAGTTATTTGCTGGAAATGGCAAATCTGGAAGCATCTGACATTGATTTAGGGGGCCCAGGCTGCCATGGAAAAATCTGGTATCGAATATATGGTGTGAAAGAACCGGTTATAAATGGTGATCATTATCAATTAATGGAAACGAATTTTCTTCTCCATAATTTATTGATGCCACAGCAGAGAGCGATTCTATTAAAAAACAGGAATCTGGATTTCTCGTATACGATTAACGAATTTTCGGAAAATGCCCAGCGCTTTCGTGCTGATATGTATTTCGATCTCTCACACCTTGCATTAAATATGCGACGCATAGATAATATTATTCGACCATTTAAAGATTTACGTTTGCACAACGAAGTAGCCAGGGCATTGAGTCTAAAGTATTATAAGTATGGAATGAGCCTGGTTACCGGCATTACAGGTTCCGGTAAATCTTCAACACTTGATACTATTATAGATGCCAATAACCGTACTGTCGATTCTCATATTGTTATTATCGCATCACCCGTGGAATTAATACACACACCAATTCGATCCATAATCAGGCATCGTGAAGTTGGTCGTGATGTCCCTTCATTTAAAGAAGGGGCGGTGCAGTCACTTCGTCAGGATCCCGATATCATAATGATTGGTGAATTACGTGATCCGGAGACAATAATGACGGCCTTGGAGATTACGGATTCAGGTCACAAAACTTTTAGCACACTACATACTTCCTCAGCTATTGAGAGTATAGAAAGGATACTTGGCGAGGTACCGGTGGCTGAACAAAATCGGGTTCGAAATCGCCTGGCCGATGTACTTACCTGTGTAATAAGTCAGAAATTAGTACAAAGCCTGGATGGAAAAAGGGTATTGGCTAAAGAAGTGTTGTTAACAACAACATCAGTAAAAGCAGCAATACGCAATAATAATATTGGAGAAATCTACCAAATGTTGATGGAAGGTAGTAGTACGGGTATGCATACATTGGAACAAGATTTGAAAAGATTGTATGAAGAAGGGAAGATATCCAGAGAAGAAGCTATGAATCACGCTAATAATAAAAAGCGTTTGCAGGATCTTTTAAGTTATGTTCAATAAAAAGTAAAGGGGTGCTGTTTTGAAAAATAATGTATTTGTTGGGTTGGCTCTGGACGGAGAAGTAATTAGAGTCGCTAAAATAAAAAAAGAACACAAAAAACTGAAATTACTTCAACTGGATCGAGTCACATTAGTTGATTCTGAAAGTATATATAAGAATGAATCTAATTCAGAAGAAAAAAGATCGGACTCAATATTTGGTTTTGAAGAAAATGGCTCAGGCAAAAAAAGTTATAAAAATGGTAAAGAAGTCATTAAAGAGACCGATTTATTGACTTTGACCAATGATCCGGAAATGACGGAAATACAAAATAATGAGACACTTGTTTATAATCTTTTGTCAAATATAAACAGAAAAAAAGTAGTGCTGGGAGCAAATATACCGGCTGGTTCCACCCTTTTTCAAATAATGCGTGATCAAAATTATCAAAACCTGAAAAAGAAAGAATTAGAGAAAGCAATTAATACAAGTCTTGAATCGGTATATGGTGCTGAAGATTCCGATCATTTATATCGATATGAAAAGCGTAAAGATGGTGCTTTGGTCATAGCATCTACGGATTCCAAACTAACTATGTTAGATTTAATAGATCAGGGACAGGCTTATTATTCGGGTAAAGTTTTTATTAATGAAATATTACCTGAAGAATCGGCCATGGTTGGGCTGGTCAAGACTAATTACGAGTTAAAAGAATTGGAGATGACCGGGATTATAATCATGGGAAGCAGATCAATGCGATTGGTATTTCTTCGTGGTAATGATATCTGGGCGATACCACCTGTTATTAATAAAGGTAGCAATTCACCACAAATCATGAACACCATATTTAGTAAAATTCTATGGCAAATTGATACTGGAGAGATTCCTAATATTGATCGATTGATTCTTGTAAATAATGTGCTTGGAGATCGTGCTGTTACGTATTTAAGAGAAAATTTCCCGGATATAAAAATTGATGATTTCATATTTGATGAGAAGAAATTTGAAATTGATTCAAATATGAAAGAGGCAATAGCACCATTTACAACTGCCATAGGAATGGCATGGGCTGCAGCAGGATATACATCGAATTATTTTAAGGATTATTCCTTCTTGCCCAAACATGTTAAAGAACGACAAAAAGTATTAAAACTTAGATGGCATGGTCTATTGTTATTGTTGTTAATAGCTATGAGTCCGGTGATTTTAAATAACAGGTATCAAATACATAAGGGTGCTATCAATAATCTGCGAACCGAACTTTCCAGAACAAAAGCATTGGTTAGCGATCTAAGTCCGATTGTTTTTAAATCGAATCAATTTTCGGAAAAATTGGATGAGATAAATAATAGATTGAACGAGATTTCTGATCTTAGCTTGGGCTCGGGCGACTGGAGTAAAATTCTAACCTTACTGAACAATGGCTTCAAAAATATTAATAGTTGTTGGATAACCAATATGAGATCTGTTAAATCTGGTATCATTCTTCAGGGGTTCAGTCTGTACAGGGATCGTATACCACATATCGCAAATGTATTTAAAAATTCGGAACTACAAAAAGTTTCCGTATCAAAAATAAGAAAAACAATAGCATACAAGTTTACTATTTATATAAGAACAAAAAATAGTAATAAATCGGATGTATCAACAATAAAAGAGATAGCTACCAAAGCAAAATAATTGATTGAAGTATCATCAGTTGGGTAAGAGAGGTTAAATCTAAGCATGGGGGAAATGTAAAATGTCATATGCCATACGAAATTCTATAATATTGTTAGTAGTCATGGTTGCTATTAACGTAGTTGGATGGGGTTATTTATACTTAACGCAAATAACAAGTATAAATAAATTGCAAGATGATTTGATGGTTGAAAATAAGATACTGGTCAATTATCAGGCTATCGCAAATAAATACGATCATACCTATAAAGAGTATAAAAAAGCAGATAAAAAGCTTAATAATTTTAATAAGATACTGCCACCACCGTTAGATGCTGACGACGTTTATGGTTTTTTGAGCAGTACCAGTACGGATAAAGCTTATACAGAAATAAATTTTACACTTATGGATTCAACTATCCATGATAATTATGGGGTTATCAGAGTTGGAATCAATGGCAAAGGTTATTATGGATATTTATATAATTTATTGAATTCCATAGAAAACAGCCGGCCGATAAACAAAGTTGATAAACTTATCATTGAGCCGGTGACAAACGGAGGGGATAATAAAGTCCATTTTACCTTCGAATTGAATAGCTATTACAATAGAGATTTAAAATTTAATAATACTTCACTAACGTTTAATAAAAATTATAGTGAGGACACTTTTAATCCATTTTATCCTTTGCTCCACTCTATAGAACCAAATACAAAAAATTTACCAAACATCGATGATAGCAGGTTAATAAGTGTTAGTAAAGATGTCGCTTACCTGGTAGATCAAAATGGTAAAATTAAAAGCTTAAAAGTTGGAGATGAAGTTTATTTGGGGTCCATTCAATCAATAGATATGGAAAATAAAACGGCTACCTTTTATTTAAATAAGGGTGGAATAATCGATAAAATCACGTTGGAGGTTCAATAATGAAAAGTCGTAGACTATATAATATTCGTTTATTTTTATTGATTATTCTTATTCAGGGGGTAATGGGGATATTTGTAACGAGGGTATTCGCACAAGACAATACGGATCAGCCTGTCAGAGAATATACCAATCCTGACGAAATTATAACTCTGAGTAAGAATATGACATTTACACAGGCGGTAGATATTCTGAATACTTTTGCACAAAAATTTGCACATAAGTTTATTTATAATCATTCAGATGCTACCGGACCTTTAGGAGTTAGTTTACCATCGATGTATTGGAAAGAAGCATTAAAATACATAGCTAAATTGAATAATCTTCAGATAGTTGAACATCCTGATTATTATGAAATCACTAAAACTCCTGAAAATCTGGTAGCTGAAAGTAAAAAAGAGGAACCCCCACTTGCAACTACAAAGACCCGGGGAGTAATTATTTCAGCTACTTTTTTTGAAGGTAACAAAGAAGTATTACGGGAACTGGGTATTGACTGGCAGACCCTGCACAACGGTATAGTTAATATCGATATTAATCAAAAAGCGGCACAAAATGTATCACAGCAACTATTTGGTGGCAGTATAAACATCCCGGAATTAGGGCATACAGGGGTCGAAGTTAATGCCTTATTTAATACGTTTGAAGCCAGTAATCTGGGTGAAGTTCTTGCAAAACCTTCAATTAAGGTATTGGACGGGCAGGAAGGGCATATACAGGTTGGCCAGGATTTTTCGATCAAACAACGTGATTTTGCCGGTAATGTCATTGATCGATTTTTCAGTGTTGGTACAATTCTTACTGTAACCCCACACATTATCAAACAAAATGATACTACCTTCATTTACATGCAAATACATGCAGAACGTTCTACCGCACAACCCGACCCTATAAGCACTATTGTCAATAAACAGACAGCAGAGTCAGATATAACCATGTTGAGTGGAGAGTCTACGGTTATCGCCGGATTATATAACACTGAAACCCTTAATCTTCGCAAAGGTATCCCATTTTTGAAAGATTTACCGCCGTGGTTCTTTGGATTACGCTATTTATTCGGTTATACATCAAAGCAGTATAAACAACGAGAACTGGTCGTTTTGATAAAAGCTGAATTGGAACCGAGTATACCGGATCGTATGAAAAAATCATTTAAATCGACTCCAGAAATGCTTAAAGAGGCACGACAAAAAATGAGAACCGAATCAGGCGGAGAATGAATACACTAAAAGTGTAGTTCTTCCATTTTGATTGTATAGCATATGTTGAGGGGGGAGAGAAAAAGACCCGTTTCCTTATAAATGGAACGGGTCTTTTAAATTATCAGTACACAGTAAACCAAGTAATATCTTATTAGTCCCTTGTAAGCTTTTTATATTGTAAACGGTGCGGTTGATCTTCATCAATACCCAGTCGTTCCTTACGATTCGATTCATATTCCTGAAAATTACCCTCGAACCAGTAAACCTGGCTATTACCCTCAAATGCAAGTATATGTGTAGCAATTCGATCAAGAAACCATCGATCGTGGGAGATTATGACAGCACAACCGGCATATTGTAATATAGCTTCCTCCAGTGCTCGCAGGGTATTTACATCCAGATCGTTTGTCGGTTCATCGAGCAGGAGAAGGTTTGAACTTTCCTTTAACATTTTAGCAAGATGTACGCGGTTCCGTTCGCCACCCGATAATTCTGTTACTTTCTTTTGTTGATCACTTCCACTGAAGTTAAAACGGGCAACATAAGCACGGGAATTAATTTCTTTATTCCCTAATGTTATGAGATCTGATCCTCCTGATATTTCTTCCCAAATTGAGTTTTCAGGATTTAAAGGACGGTTTTGATCTACATAACCAAGCTTGACGGTTTCTCCAATGGTAAATTGGCCCGAATCAGATTTCTCTTCTCCGGTAATCATTTTAAATAAGGTCGTTTTACCAGCTCCGTTTGGCCCGATAACTCCCACTATGCCCCCGGGAGGTAAATCAAAATTCATATTCTCAATAAGAAGGCGATCTTCAAAGCCTTTATTCACATGATTGGCGTTCAATACATTGGTACCAAGACGGGGGCCCGGTGGTATATAAATCTCCATGTCTTCACGGCGTTTTTCCTGTTGTTCCGACAACAGGTTCTCATATGCCGTTATTCGTGCCTTGCTTTTAGTACGTCTCCCTTTGGGATTACTGTGAATCCACTCCAGCTCTTGTTTAAGAGTTTTCTGCCGCCTTGATTCCTGACGCTCTTCAAGTTCCAAACGCTTCGACTTTTGTTCCAGCCATGATGAATAATTACCTTCAAAGGGGATACCTTCCCCTCTATCCAATTCGAGTATCCATCCGGCTACATTATCAAGAAAATAGCGATCATGTGTTACGGCTATTACGGTGCCTTCGTATCCAGACAAATGATGTTCAAGCCATGCAACAGATTCAGCATCAAGGTGGTTTGTAGGCTCATCAAGAAGCAAAACATCAGGTTTTTTCAATAACAAACGACTTAACGCTACGCGACGACGTTCCCCACCAGATAATACAGTAACAGGGGTATCACCGGTAGGACAGCGAAGAGCGTCCATGGCCATTTCAAGTTTACTGTCGATATCCCAGGCATTCAAATGCTCAATTTTTTCCTGAAGTTTTGCCTGTTTAGCTATTAATACATCAAAATCGGCATCCGGTTCTGCAAATTGTGCACTTACGGATTCATACTCTTTAACAAGATTAACAGTATCCTGAATGCCTTCCTCAACTATTTCTTTAACTGTTTTATTGGGATCCAGATAAGGTTCCTGGGGAAGGTACCCAAAAGTAATGCCTTTTTGTGCGGAAATATTGCCAAGATAATCATCATCCAAACCGGCAATTATTTTTAGAAGTGTGCTTTTACCCGCACCATTCAGGCCGAGAACACCAATTTTAGCACCATAAAAGAAAGAGAGGTTTATATTTTTTAGAACCTGTCGGTTGGGTTTGTAAATTTTACTCACCCCAACCATTGAGAAAATTATTTTCTGATCACTCAAAAGACTACTTATTTATATTCCTGATTTAACTATTAGCTTCATAAGATACATAAAATCTTATCCATGAATAAATAAAATAAATTCACTTTTTTAGGAATAATAAGTAGTTATTTCGTTTTTGACTTTTCTTTTTTGTGTGTTTTCAGATGAGTTATAAAGGAAAGAATCCAAATGAGTGCCCAGGCAGCACCGGTATAATACAATCCACCAGTGATAAGTATTACCACGTTAATAGCATATAAGAGATTACTAAACCATAACGGAGCGTCTGTAGAGGTTTTTTTCATTAGCTGAAGAAAGCTGTCTCCTAAAAGAACCATTGCTTTTGCCAGTAACATTAATACCGTGTAGGCAATGATTATGTAAAATAACCACTTCAATTTTAGTAATACTGCTATAATTATAGCTACAGTTACAATAAGATCGAGTATTACGTCCTTAATCCATTTCATAAAACTTAATTTTAACTATATAACCTGTTTTATTGATCAAAATCATATTAGAGATCAGATATACTTTGTAAGGTATCTCCCTGCGAAACATTATTAATATCGTCTACAAAATACAGAAAATGAGCACTTACATATACTATAGTATTAATTTTGTATATAACTAATGATAAAGGCGAAAATAATGAGCAATATAGATAATATTACATCAAAAAGAGACGCGGTATTATGAGAAAATCGACACGCTTTCCATCAACCGATCCATTCAGTAAAATTCAGAAAAAAGTAAATCGTATATATGATGATTTGACTTCATTTGAAAGTTATCCGGATCTGAACTTGGGTGAAACGGGATTTTATATTCCTAAAGCCGATGTAATTGATGCCAACGATTCATTTGAGATAACAATTGATTTACCCGGGTTGAGTAAAAATGATATTAAAATACAGGTGACAGGAAATCAGCTTATGGTCGAAGGGAATCGTGAGGGAAAAGTAATTGAATCGGGTAGAATAATTAGAAAAGAGCGAAATACAGGGAAATTTCGTAGAAACTTTACTTTGAGTGGTATAGATAGTAATGCCACGGTAAAAGCAAATTTTAAAGAGGGTATTCTTCGCTTGTCAGTCCCAAAATCTAAAATGAAAAGAAAAGCAATTAAGATTGAGGTACAATAATTCGACAAATTAGATAAGTGTTTAAAAATTAGTTAAAGATTTTCATTTGTTAATGTTAAATAAGGATTCAAAGTGCCTGAATTACCAGAAGTTACCATATTTAAGCAATACATTGACGCTACTTCACTGCATCAAGAAATACAAGCAGTGTATGTTAAAAATGATTTTGTGCTTAAAGATGTAACGGTAGCACTTTTTAAAAAAGCTATAGAAGGACATGAGTTTACATCAGTTTCAAGACATGGTAAATTCTTATTTGTTGCATTAAATAAAATGACGGATGTCTTGGTACTACACTTCGGGATGACCGGATTCCTGAAATACTATTTGCATGATAAGGAAGAACCGGATCATGCACGAATTATTTTTCAATTCTCTAATAATTATCATTTGGCATATGTGAGTCAACGTATGCTGGGTGAGGTACGGTTTGAAAAGGATAAAAGTTCATTTTTAGAGAAAAGAAATTATGGGCCGGATGCCATGGATGATTCTCTCAATAAAAAGGTCTTTAAAGATTTATTAAAAGACAGGAAAGGAACGATTAAATCTGTCCTCATGAACCAGGAGCTGGTTTCAGGAATAGGAAATGAATTTTCAGATGAGATACTGTTTCATTCGCAAATACACCCGAAAACAAAAGTTCAGGATTTAGCTCAGAAAAAGGTAGATGAAATATACGAGCAAATGCGAGTCGTACTACAGAAAGCCATTGATCATAATACAAATTATGATGAGTTAAAAGATTCTTTTCTGCTGGCGCATCGTGAAAAAAATGGCAAGTGTCCAAAATGTAATTCGAAGCTAAATACTATCAATGTATCGGGAAGAACGGCATATTTTTGTCCGGTATGTCAACCAATAAATTAAATTTTTTTAAAAGTAATTATAAAGCATTAAATAAATAACGTTATGAATAAAACGAAAGTATTTACTCGTCTTTATAAAGATTTGACCTCAGATGATATTGTGATTGTTGGTGGAAAAAATGCTTCTCTCGGAGAAATGATACGACACCTTAAAAAAAAAGGTATCAACGTTCCGGAAGGTTTTGCAACAACAAGTGCTGCATATTGGTATTTCATTGAGGAGAATGAGTTAAAGGGAAAAATTAGCCACGAATTAGAGCGTTTGAAAAGTGGAAAAATTAATCTGGCTAAAACAGGGTCTAATATTCGACAAATCATAATTGAGGCCGAACTTCCTCAGGAGTTAAAAGCTCAAGTGAAAAAATCTTATAAAGAGTTAAGCAAAATATATAAATCCGGGAATGTTGATGTTGCCGTTCGAAGTAGTGCTACAGCCGAAGATTTACCAAAAGCTAGTTTTGCAGGACAGCTTGAGAGTTTTTTGAATATCAGTGGAGAAAAGGAATTACTCAGTGCTGTACAAAAATGTTACGCTTCTCTTTTTACTGACAGGGCCATTGCTTACAGAGAGGAAAAAGGGTTTGATCATATGAAGGTTGCCCTTTCTGTGGGAGTTCAAAAAATGGTACGCTCTGATAAAGCCTGTTCAGGTGTGATGTTTACGATTGATACCGAAACGGGTTTTCCTGATGTTATTGTTATAAACGGCGCATGGGGATTGGGTGAAAATGTGGTCAAAGGGGTCGTCAATCCGGATGAGTACCGGGTCTTTAAACCACTGTTAAATAAAGATCATTTTATACCGGTTATTCAAAGAAATTTGGGTACAAAAGCACATAAAATGATTTATAAAACGAAGGGGAAAAATAAAACAGAGAACATTAAAACCACGGATAAGGAAAGGGTTTCTTTTGTGTTAAATGAACAGGAGATCATACTGCTCTCAAGATGGGCGGTTGCAATTGAAAAGCATTATAAGCGTCCCATGGATATAGAGTGGGCTAAAGACGGGCGTACGGATGATATGTATATCGTTCAGGCTCGACCGGAAACTGTTGAATCACAGAAAGAAGCCAGTTCATTTAGTTCATATAAGTTAAATGATAAGAAAGACAGCATATTAAGCGGCCTGGCAATTGGTGATGCCATAGCAGCAGGGAAGGCTTGTGTAATAAAAAAAGCCGAAGACATTGATCAGTTCCGTACTAACAGCATTTTAGTTACGGACATGACTGATCCTGATTGGGTACCTATCATGAAGAAAGCTTCGGGAATTGTAACCAATCATGGCGGTCGTACCTCTCATGCTGCTATTGTGAGTCGGGAATTAGGAATACCCGCCATTGTAGGTACCGGAGAGGCCACAAAAAAGATTAAAGACAAGCAAAATATTACTATCTCATGTTCGGAAGGTGATAAGGGATATATATATGACGGTATTCTTGATTACGAAGTGGATCAAATAAATCTGGATGAAATTCCGGAAACCTCCACACAAATAATGATGAATATCGCGAGTCCTGATGCTGCATTCCGCTGGTGGCGTTTACCGGCATCAGGTGTTGGTTTGGCACGAATGGAATTTATCATCAATAATATTATTAAAATACATCCTCTGGCGTTGGTCCGTTTTAATAAATTGAAAAATAAAACGGTTAAAAAGGTAATTGAAGAGATAACAAAAGGGTATAAAGATAAAACAGATTATTTTGTCGACAGACTGTCGATGGGCATCGCACGTATTGCATCTTCTCAATATCCAAATCCCGTAATAGTCAGGTTAAGCGATTTTAAGACTAATGAATATGCAAAACTTGTAGGGGGAGAAGAGTTTGAACCCAAAGAAGAAAATCCTATGATAGGATTTAGGGGGGCATCAAGGTACTATAATGATTTATATAAAGATGGATTTGCACTGGAATGCAGGGCGATCAAGAAAGTCCGTGAAGTTATAGGACTGGAAAATGTGATCGTAATGATACCATTTTGCCGGACGCCCGAGGAGGGTGATCGTGTTTTATCTGTAATGGCACAAAATGGATTGAAGCGTGGAGAAAACGGACTTGAAATTTATGTCATGATTGAGATACCGTCTAATGTAATATTAGCAGATAAATTTGCCGAAAGGTTTGATGGTTTTTCAATAGGGTCAAATGATTTAACACAATTGACACTCGGAGTAGATCGTGATTCTGATTTACTGGCAGATCTTTTTGATGAGAGAAATGAAGCCATCTTGCGTTCAATTAAGGATCTTATTATGAAGGCTCATCAATACGATACCAAAGTTGGAATCTGTGGACAAGCGCCAAGTGATTATCCTGAATTTGCGGAATTCCTGGTGGAAGCCGGGATCGATTCAATATCATTAAATCCTGATAGTGTGATACAGGTAAAACAACGTATCTCAAAAGTAGAGAGGCCAAAAGTAGCATGAAAATACTTTTGCATAAAAATACATAATAAATTGGTAAACAATAGAATAAGATTATTTATATAAAGTAAATTATATATGTTGAAAAAGGGTTGGGGAATTATATGAATATTGTCACAGTAACTGTTAATCCGGCTCTCGATAAGAACACGGTGGTGGATAAAGTGCTTCCAACAAAGAAGCTACGCTGTGAGAAACCATCGTACGAAGCAGGAGGAGGTGGATTAAATGTATCCCGGGCTTTGAAAGAAATGGGTCAGGACTCCCTTGCAATATTTCTCGGAGGCGGACCCACGGGTAACCACATTGAGCAATTACTTAAGGCAGACGATATCAAACATAAAATGATAAATACAGAAAGGTGGACCCGGGAAAATTTGATGGTAATGGAAAGTACCACCAACCAGGAATATCGTTTTGTGATGCCGGGTCTCCAAGTCAGCAAAAAGGAATGGGAAGCATGTTTAAACGAACTTAAAATGTTTGAACCAACTCCTGAGTTTATTGTTGCAAGTGGAAGCCTTCCTGAAGGAATTTCAGATGATTTTTATGCTCGGATTGCGAAAATAGCGGAAGATAAGAAATCTAAACTCATCATAGATACATCCGGTCCGGCTTTATTGAAAGTTGCAGATATCGGTGCCTTTCTGATAAAGCCTAACCTGAGGGAGTTATCAGAGCTTGTGGGTAAAAAAACAATATCAGCTACCGACCAGGAACATTATGCCCGGGAGATAGTAAATAGCGGGACATGTGATATCCTGGTTGTATCTTTAGGAGCCAGGGGGGCAATGATGGCTACAAAAGATGAGATACATTATGTGGTTCCGCCCACTGTTAAACAACATAGTACAGTAGGAGCTGGAGATAGTATGGTTGCCGGCTTAGTTTATGCCCTCTCGTCCGGTATGACTTATGAGGACATGCTAACACTTGGCGTAGCGGCCGGTACGGCTGCAACGATGACTTCAGGAGCGGAATTATGTCATAAAGAAGACGTCTTTGACATTTTTGAATGGATGAAATCGAAGACGCATTCTACATTCATAAAAGACCCTCATTTTGGCAAAGAATAAACTTAATATTGGTTTCGTATCAACACGTTTAGCGGGCATTGATGGTGTTTCGCTGGAAGTGGATAAATGGGTGGAAGTATTACAAGAATTGGGTCATGAAAGTTTTTGTTTCTGTGGAAAAACAGACTGGTCATCGGAGCGTACTTTACTTGTTGAAGAATCATACTTCAAACACCCGGAAATAGAAAGCATAAATTCGGAATTATTTATTAAGAAACAAAGATCTCAGAAAATTGCAGATTCAATAACAAAACTGGCCGCGCATATAAAAAAGGGGCTATATAAGTTTGTACAGAAATTTGATATTGATCTTATAATAGTTGAGAACGCGTGGTCATTACCGATGAATATCCCTCTCGGAATCGCACTGTCAGAATTTGTAGGTGAGACCATTATCCCGGCTATAGCACATCATCATGACTTTTGGTGGGATCGTCAACGGTATTTGGGAAGTCCTGCTGATGATTATTTGGGAGCAGCGTTTCCATCATCTCATTCGGGAATTCAACATGTTGTTATCAATAGTATTGACAGAAGGCAGTTATCATACAGAAAAGGTGTATCCGCTGCGATGATTCCAAATGTTATGAATTTTGAAATGGAATTGAGTACATCGGACAACTATGCTGATGATTTACGAAAGGAACTGGGTATAGATGATGATGTCAAGCTGTTATTACAACCGACACGTGTTGTCCCAAGGAAAAAAATTGAACGTGCTATTGAACTGGCAAAACGTATAAACGAAGAATGTGTAATAGTTGTAACTCATGAAACAGGGGATGAAGGGATGAGTTATAATAAGTATTTACGTGAGTTTGCGGATTTTCTGGATATCGAGATTATTTTTGCTTCAGACCGTTTTAATCAGAGTAGAGGTTTAATGCCTGATGGGCGGAAAATCTATTCAATGGCAGATGCATACAATGCATGTGATATAGTTACATACACTTCTCAAATTGAGGGTTTTGGGAATGCTTTTCTGGAATCGATTTATTACAAAAAGCCGATTGTTATCGGAGCGTATGAAATATTTAAATTAGATATACAACCCCATGGATTTAAAGTTATTCAACTTGATGATTTCATAAGCGAAGAAGCTGTTGAGATGGTTAACAAAGTGATATCAAGTCCTGAAATGGTTAATATATGGGCTGAAAATAATTATCATTTGGGCAGGTTGCATTATTCTTATGAAATACTGAAAAACAGGTTAAAAATATTGTTAGAGGAACCTTTTGGATTAATGCAGTAAAATGAAATCATTAATAATTGTTTTGTTAGAGAGTAGCTCCGAAGGTCGTATGAATCCAGTATCCAACAATATAGGATAATATAGCTGCGCCGCCACCTGTAAGCAGGGTTTCCAGCCCGGATCTTAACATCGATCTATTTAACACATAGCCCTTTATTATACCTATTCCGGAGAATGCGACAGCAGTAATAATGCTGCTTGCCATAAAAGCATGGTGGGAAGCAATTTTGGGGAAGATAAATGGCATCAACGGGAGTATACCTATTAAAATGAATGCAATAAAAGTGGAAATGGCAGCCCGGAACGGATGTGGTCCTTTAAGCTGTAAACCCAGCTCTTCGGTAAGCATGGTATCGATCCAGCGATTGCGATCTTTCGTTATAACAGATACGATATTTTCCAGTATATCGCCTTTAAATCCCTTTTGTAAGAATATTTGACGAATTTCTTCCCGTTCTCCTTCTGGTATCTCTCGAATATGATGTTCTTCAATAGATCGGGCTTTTTCAACTTGTTGTCTCCTGCTTTTTGTGCCCAAATAGTTACTTACAGCCATGCTGAAACCATCTGCAATAACATTTGCGAATCCGAGCACGATGATGACTAAACTTGAGAACCCGCCTCCAATAGCACCGGAAACAACAGCAAATGTTGTAACTCCACCATCAATACCACCCAGTACGGCATCACTTAAATAACTGTATTTCTTATCTTCCAGTAACCGGTCGCGAATAGCTTCCTTTTCATGTTCCTCTTCCAGGGATTTTTGCTCTCTTGATTTATCCATAATAATACCTCAATAACTGAATAATAGCCTTATATGTTAAAGAATTTGAAAAATGGCA
>Ga0102956_1000429_pt1 | contig 15267 bp, 9 predicted proteins | sample SalPonF2_A_D2_MG_FD_84515 | JGI IMG/M metagenome (GOLD analysis project Ga0102956, IMG submission 84515) | Salt pond soil microbial communities from South San Francisco under conditions of wetland restoration - Salt Pond MetaG SF2_A_D2_MG ...
ATCGAAATAAAGTTCATAGACATCATCAACATCTTTTTCCCCAAGACGCCATGCTGAACGGTGACTGACAACATCAAAGCCGCCCGGAAAATGTAACGAGGCGGCAATCATATCAAACGCAAATGTCCCGATAATATCCTGAATAAAATCGATATATGCCGGATTAAAATCCACCTCGAGACCGGCCTTGACGCTGATCTGGTTTTTATATTTTTGTTTCAAAACCTGGACGGCATTAAAATAGTAAGGGACCTCTTCCGGCGTCATGGAAAGCATGGGTTCGGCTTTCTGAATGGTCAGATGATCCAGAAAACAGATCTCCTGCAGCCCCAAATCGATAGCACTTTGGATATAACGTTCCATACCGCCGGTAGCATGGTTGCAAAACAGTGTGTGCAGGTGGTAATCGATCATAAATTTTGATTCAATTATAATATTCTGAGTTAAGCTGCAGCGTTAACAGGGCCACGTGCTTTAAACACGTAATTGCTTGGAACAAATAAAATTACTGGCTTAGGAAAATTATGAAATTCCAAGCACCAAAATACAAATCTCAAACAAATACCAATGACCTAAATTCAAAATTCAAAACAGACAGAATGACAGCGAGACATACAATAACTGATTGAAATGTTTTGGTCATTGAAATTTGTAATTTTGATATTGTTTGTAATTTGAGTATTGTGATTTGGGATTTTAGTGCCGTATCCGGGAAAGCAAATCGCTTCTATCTGAATCAGTTAGAGTTGACTTTGACTTTTCCTGTTAGTGTTAAGACACTGGTTGATCGGATCTAAATGACATGTTATGAATGATTTTGTCAAACCCTTATCACATCAAAACTTGACGGGGGTGTTCTTAATTGAAAACTCTTTAAGTGATAAATTTGCATGATAAAAAAAACATCAAAAACAATATTTTCCTGTCAGACCTGTGGCTACCAGACACCCAAATGGATGGGTAAATGTCCTGACTGCGGACAGTGGCAAAGCTTCGTGGAGGAAATAAAAACAGTCAAACCCGCCCAAGGGGCTCGCCGGATGTTATCTTCTTCGCAGACAAAACCGGTCCCTTTAGACGCCATTGCCCTTGATCCGGAAGAACGTCTTTTAACCGGAATCAGAGAATTTGACCGTGTTTTGGGCGGAGGGCTCGTCCCCGGCACCCTTGTCCTGATTGGTGGAGATCCGGGAATCGGAAAATCAACCCTTATGCTTCAGGCGCTAAATGGTATTGCCGAAAAAGGTTCAAAAGTATTGTACGTTTCAGGAGAGGAATCGGAGCGTCAGATGAGGATACGCAGCCAAAGGCTGCTGTCCGCAGTATCGCCGGACTTGATGGTTGTTTCAGAAAATGATTTGGAATCTATCCTGTTGATGGCTGGATCTGTTCAGCCACAGGTGATGGTAATTGATTCAATCCAGACCATGTTCTGCTCTGATTTAACCTCCGCTCCCGGGAGTGTTACTCAGGTACGGGAATCTACCATGCAACTCATGCTCATGGCCAAGAAGACCGGAACACCCGTATTCCTGGTGGGACACGTAACCAAAGACGGCGCCATTGCCGGGCCGAGACTTTTAGAGCATATGGTAGATACGGTACTTTACTTTGAAGGTGATCGCAACCACGTGTTCCGGATTCTCAGGGCGGTAAAGAACAGGTTCGGATCAACCAATGAAATCGGTGTATTTGAAATGAATGAAAGCGGCCTCAATGAAGTGGCCAACCCTTCAGCTGTATTTCTTGCCGAACGACCTGAAAACGTCTCGGGCTCCGTGGTTACGTCCAGCATGGAAGGAACAAGGCCGATCCTCGTTGAACTTCAGGCCCTTGCAAGCAGTACAAGCTTCGGGAATCCTCGAAGAACGATTTTGGGAATTGATCATAACCGGGTTGCCTTGCTGGTTGCGGTAATGGAAAAAAAGTTGGGCATGCATTTGATGGGGCACGACATTTTTATCAACGTCGCCGGGGGGGTTAAGATAGACGAACCTGCTGTCGACATGGCGATCGTAGCTGCTGTTGCTTCGAGCTTTTTAGACCGGCCGATTCAAAAAGGAACCGTTATTTTGGGTGAAATCGGTTTAACCGGTGAAGTCAGGGCCATTGGCCGGGTTGAAACCAGGGTTGCTGAAGCAAAAAAAATGGGCTTCAATCGATGTCTTGTGCCGCAAAGCAACCTGAAACGGACCACCGGGATGAAGGGCATAAAACTCATCGGCGTAAAAACTGTATCAGAAGCTATGGAGAACCTGTTTTAGTATCTTAATTTTTATTTTTTTGCCTTTTATGGCAAGACTTTTTCGTATCCACTCGTGGAGTAATTAAGCTAATGGAAATTCCAAATAACAAATCTCAAATAACAAGCAAATACCAATGACCAAAATCCCAAAGAACAAACCAGTAGATAATCTTGAAGAAAGGCAAACGAATTGAAAAAGATTTTTTCATCAATACTGGAAAAATTGAAATTGTTTGGTTCTTTAGTATTTGGAATTTGGAGCTTGCATTTTGGAATTTATTTGAAATTTGATGCTTGTGATTTGTTATTTCTTTCCGAGCTGTAGGATCTACAAGCCGGAGGCCGGTTTATCCGGGTTAGGTACTATGAGACAAACTAAAAAAAAAGCCAACCAGTGGCAGGATCATTATACTCAGCGGGCAAAAAAGGAACGATTCCCGGCCCGATCGGTCTATAAGCTTCAGGAAATACAAAAAAAATACCATATTATAAAAAAGGGAAACAACGTTCTGGATCTGGGATGTGCGCCCGGGTCATGGCTTATTTATTCGGCCGATCTGACGGGGAACACAGGGCGGGTGATCGGCATCGATCTCGTACCGGTCACTGTAAATGTTCCCCCCCATGTCAGGGTTTATACCGGTGACATTCTCTTAATGGATGATGATTTTTTCAAGTCCCTTGAAACAGAGTTTAATGTCGTCATCAGCGACATGGCCCCGTCCACAACTGGGAATAAATTTGTGGACAGCACCCGATCTTTTGATCTCTGCACGACGGCACTGTCCATTGCACAGATGACATTGACCACCGGTGGATCGTTTGTCTGCAAGATTTTTCAAGGAGAAGATTTCAAGACATTTATTGACTCGGTCCGGTCTGTTTTCAAAAACCATAAAATTTTTAAGCCGAAAAGCAGCCGAAAAGCCAGTAAGGAAATTTATGTTATCGGATTTGGAAAAAAATGATATATTGATACACAAGTTTCACACCCTAATTTTAAGCAGCGATATTACAGCGGAGCAGACCGGGAAAAGTTATTAAGGTAACATCATATAAATAGGAGGGTAAAATGTCAGGGCATAGCAAGTGGTCTTCCATTAAACACAAAAAAGGCGCTACAGATGCAAGGCGGGGGAAAATTTTCACAAAACTCATCAAAGAAATTACAGTCGCAGCACGTATGAGCGGTGGGGATCCCGATGCAAATCCTAGGCTTCGAACAGCCATCCAGGCAGCAAAAAGTGAAAACATGCCCAAAGATAACATTGAAAGGGCCATAAAAAAAGGGACCGGTGAGCTGGAAGGGGTCAATTATGAAGAAAGCATTTACGAAGGATATGGTCCTGGCGGTGCAGCGATATATATTGAATCGCTCACCGATAACAAAAACAGGGCAGTGGCAGATATCCGCCACATTTTAAGTAAAGCCGGCGGCAATCTCGGGTCCAATGGGTGCGTTGCCTGGATGTTCGAAAAAAAAGGGTATATTGTTGTTGAACGTCATGCCGTTGATGAGGATGCTTTAATGGAAGCCGCCATTGATGCCGGAGCCGAAGATGTCAGGGAAGATGACAGCAATTATGAAATCCTCACCGCTCCCCAGGATTTTGAAGCGGTGAAAACAGCCATAGAAAAGGAATCGATCCCTTACATTGACGCAGAAATCACCATGTTCCCTCAGTCCACCGCGAACCTTCAGGGCAAGGAAGCCGAGCAGATGGTCAACTTGATGGAAACTCTTGAAGACTGTGACGATGTTCAGAAGGTATACACCAATGCAGACATTCCTGAGGATTTGGTTAGCTGAATTTATTTTGAAAGGGACAAATCGATCATCCGTTGAACCGCCTTAAACGCAGACTGCCGGATATTTTCAGGCACCTTGACCTCTCCTTCCATGAATTCGAGGCTCCTGACAACATCTTCAGGAGAAATCTTTTTCATATTCTTACACAACATCTTGGTTGAAGCAGGATAAAACGCTTTATCAGGATTGGCTTTTTTCAAGGGATAAATCAGCCCGATCTCCGTACCGACGATAAAAGAGGAACTTTTAGACTCTTTTGCATAACGGATCATGCCCGAAGTGCTGAGAATAACATCTGCCAGTTCGAGGACTTCCGGCCGGCATTCAGGATGGGCCATGAAAACAGCGTCCGGATATGCCTTTCTGGCATTATGTACATCTGCAGGTTTGAGTCGATCATGGGTGGGGCAATATCCATCCCAGGTGTGTACCTTCTTTTTGGTCTTCGAGGCAGTGTACAGGGCGAGATTCCGGTCAGGCGTCATGAGCACCTCATCGGCATCCAAGCTGTTAACAATATCGATGACATTGGCCGATGTACAGCAAATGGTGGAAAGCGCCTTGACTGCTGCGGTTGAATTGACATAAGTGACAACCGGCATTGCCGGAAGTTTATCAATCATGACCTGAAGACCTTCAGGCTCGATCATATCAGCCATCAAGCATCCGGCATCTTCACGGGGAAGGAGAACCGTCTTGTTCGGAGACAATATCGAAGCGGTTTCCGCCATAAAGTGAACCCCGCAAAAGACGATGACTTCGGCATCGGTCTGGGCAGCCTTGATACTTAGCTCCAAAGAATCACCGCAAAGGTCTGCCAGATCCTGAATTTCCGGGGGCTGATAATTATGCGAAAGTATGATGGCGTTTCTTTTTTTCACCAACTCTCTTATCTTTTCTTTCATTCTACAGTTCCTTTTATATTAAAAATTCTGGCACGAAGGACCAGGTTTTGGTTACCCCTATAGGGAATTTAGTTTGTGAATGTTCATTTTAGAAAATAGGAATTAGAAAACAGATAACCGCAAATGGACCTGCCCGCCATTGCAAGCCTTGGGCTCGTTCAGGCGAGGCGGGCGGGGTGGTTTCCCTTATCCTCTTTCCTGATTTCTCTTTCCTCTTTCCTCTTTAATAATATTTTCCAAAGGCCTTGTCACTGCTCATCAAGATTCAGCACCTCTATCCCCTCAGAAATTTCAAAACTAAACAAGGAATCATCGAGCATCTGTTTAAGTTGAATATTGTTAAAGATGATCCGTATTTCATCGCCGTATGAATTATAGGTCAAAATCCTAACAACATTAAAAGTTTTTCTTGAAATCCACAGGTATATTTCCACAATATCGTAGGTTTTTTCTCTGGGTAAGAGCTTGAGGACAAAGTAGCCCTCTTGAGTCTCTTTTTCAAGAACCATATTGAATTTTTGTCTTATCACCTTCATATCAGAAAGGAAACTGAATCCTTTACCACCTTCAAAAAAAGAAGGGGCCTTTCCAATCATTACCTGGTTGTCATCAGGTCTAAATACCCACAGCGTTTTGCCGTCCGTAATAATCATTTGTCGGTCAGGTGTTTCATATTCCCATCTCATTTTGCCGGAACGTTTGAAAAAGGCTCTCCCCGAAGCACTATCTGTTATTTCCATGGCCTTTATTGATGAAGTTTGGGAAAAATCTGCAGAAAAGCCGGACACAGAATAATTCTTCTCAACCTTTTTAATCACCTCGTCCAGGGTTAAACGCGATGCATCCGGGGGGGATGCTGTTTTAGATGACAAATTAGACGCCAATCCTGACTGTCCACCAAAAAAGAAAAAAACAAAAAGAAGAAATGAAATTCTTTTAAATCGCATAAACGAATCTCCTCATTCGAATTCGATATTAAAATAGGGGTGCGAAGCTTGAGTTATTAATAGCAAAACACCGTAACTTCTCCGATGAATACGCGATAAATAGGCACTCTTGTCCGCCGTCGACGTTTGGCGGATTAGATCATTTTAGGCCACTTCACACTTTTTAAAGTTAATCCATCACCCCATATTTTTTAAGCTTTTTGTGAAGGGTTTTTCTGGTAATACCCAGCCGTCGTGCTGCCTCGCTTTTATTGCCGCCCACAGATTCCAACATGCGCAATATAGCAGCCTTTTCCACCTCCTCAAGGGGTATGTTGGCGATATTGCCAACATCAGATGGGGCTGAAGCCGCTTGCGGTAACAAAGGCTGTAAGATGGAAAAATCCTGATCATCAAGATAGTCTGTGCGGGCCAGTACAACCGCTCTTTCAATCGCATTCATCAGTTCGCGGACATTGCCGGGCCAATCATACCGAATAAGCTGGTCCATTGCTTTGGGTGTAAACCCTTTTATCTCCTTTTTGTTTTTGTCGACAAAAATTTCCAAAAAATGCTGGGCAAGCAATGGGATGTCGTCTCTTCTCTCGGTAAGCGGCGGGATTTCAAGACTGACAACGTTCAACCGATAATAAAGATCCTCGCGAAACAGCTCTCTGTTTTTCAGATCAACGAGATTTTTGTTTGTGGCAGCGATGACCCGAACATCCACAGGTATGACTTTTTCACCGCCGACACGGGTTAATTCTCTTTCCTGTAATACACGCAAAAGCTTAACCTGCATGGTTAACGGCATTTCACTCACTTCGTCAAGGAAAATGCTTCCATGGTTCGCCTGATAAAAACGCCCTTCTTTTTTGCGGTCAGCGCCCGTAAAAGCCCCTTTTTCATGCCCAAAAAGCTCTGATTCAAGAAGCGTTTCAGTGATGGCGGCACAATTAATTTTTACAAAGGGACCGTCTTTTCTCGGGCTGTTATGATGAATCACCCCGGCAATCAATTCCTTGCCTGTTCCGGACTCGCCGGTAATCATTACGGTGGCTTCGGACGGGGCCACATGGGCCACCGTTTCCAAAAGGCTTATCATGGCAGGACTTCGACCGATGATATTTTGCATGTCAAAATGTTTACCGAGGCTTTCTTTTAAAAGACGATTCTCCTCTTTAAGCCGGGTGTGCTCCATCGCCCTTTCAATGGTCAGCCGCAACTTGTCGAAATCGAGAGGTTTTGTAAGATAATCATAAGCGCCCTTTTTCAGGGCCTCAATCGCTGTTTCAACTGAAGAATACGCCGTCATGATCGTTACCGGAATGGCAGGATTGAATGCTTTTATACGATCCAGTGCTTCGAGACCTGAAACCTTCAGCATTCTGATATCCATCAAAATCAGATCAAAGGGCCGTTCTTGAACCTTCTCAATGGCGGTCGAACCGTCATCCGCCTCAACAATATCATATCCCCACCCCCCAACAAGGGTTCTTAGCATGGTACGATGGGCGTTATCATCATCAACGACCAAAATTGTCTTTCTATTTTTCATTGTCCCTCTTTTGTTCCTGCATAAGATAAAAATATTGTGACCTCTGTTCCCTTTCCTAAGCGACTCTCAATGGTTATTTCCCCGCCATGGGCTTCCATAATATTATGAGCGATGGCCAACCCAAGACCGGTGCCGGATGCTTTGGTGGTAAAATAGGGATCAAAGATATGGGAGAGATCGTCTTCCGCAATACCGGCTCCGGTATCCGACACCTTGATCTCTATCCCGTTTTTTTTCGAATTTTTGGCAAGCGTAACGGTCAGGTTCCCGCCATTATCCATAGATTCAATGGCATTTAAGTAAAGGTTCAGAAACACCTGGTTGATTCTGTCCGGATCGATTAAAATCTCGTCTATTTCAGAATCAAAGTCGGTTCTGATGCTGATGTTTGCTTCCGATGCCTGCCTTTCGATCAGTTTGAGAGAGTCCTCTAAAAACGCTTTAATTTGAATCGATTTTTTCGAAACGGTTATGGGTCTGGCAAACTCATGGAGCTGACCCACAACTCTGTTCAACCGGTCAACCTCTTGAATCATGAGGTTTGAGATCTGTAGATTTTCAGGTACATCATAATATCTTTCTTTGAAATACGTCGCAAAACCTTTAATTGAACTTAAAGGATTACGGATCTCATGAGAAACACCTGCTGCCAGCCTACCCACGGATGCTAGGCGTTGACTCCTTGCAATCTCTTTTCTTAACGAGCGGACTTCACTGAGATCTTTAAACAGGACCACATATCCAAGAAACGTTCCGTCTTCATCATTGAGCAACGTGGCGCTGATTTCCAGGGGAATCACCTCTCCTTTCTGCACGGTACAATCGCTCTCTTCTTCCACAACACCTTTTTCCACATTTAGGTTTTTCAGCAGGTGCCATAGCTCAGCCGGAAGTACCTTTTCAGCATGTTCTCCAATCACTTCAGCGGGCAAAAGCTTTAGAACAGATCCAGCCACATTATTCAAGGAGGTTATCCTCTGATTGTCATCCAGCGCAACGAGGCCAATCGGCATATTTGCCACCAGATTGTCTGAAAAAGCCTTTATTCTGGAAAGAGACATCTTTGTAACCCGATAACTTTGCGCTAAAAATAGCAGAACGATACCGGCAAATCCGATCAAAAGAAGGATAATGCCCATGATAACGGCATGTCGGGTGTCCGCCCGAATGGCATCTTCAATTGATGTCATGTCAAGTCCCACGAATATAATCGGACTGGAAGGAAGAATGTCTATTCTTTCATTCATTCCCCTTTGAAACCACATCTGGAGCATCATATGGCCGCGTCCCATGTCCGGTCTTCCTTCCACAGGTGAAAATTTACCAAAAACCTCAAATATTTTTTTACCGTCAGGATTACGGACAATTCGCCACCGAACTGTTTTAAGATGTGAGATATTTTTGAGGTTTAATCCTCTTCCATGGTTTTGACCAATATATCCGGGGTTATCATGGGCGAGAATGGTTCCGTTTATATCGGTGACCAAAAGGTATCGAATATCGGACTGCTGGGCAGTCTCGGTAAGAAGTTTCTGGAGCTGGAATTCACTCCAGCTCATCCCCATTCCTGTTCGTGTTCCTGCCTCAAAAGACCGGATCAAGGCCGCACCTTTTTCCAGCAAAAGTCGTGTGCTGTTTTGATTCTGACGGTTTATGTTCTGTATGGTCATAAACGCGAAAATCGGAAATAAAACCACCACCGCGCCGATAAATAACCAGGGCGGCACACCGGTCCAAAATCGATTATGTTTATTTCTACCCTTCATGATGATACTTATTAAGCAAATCCAATGCCACAAGTTGGGCAAAAAGGCCAACGTTGATAGCTTAACGTAAAAAAGGAAATTAAACTACAATCAAGTTAGCCCCTCCCGGCAATTTAAATGATGGAATCACAAATCTCGAAGAAATAGTGTAACACACTCCTATCCTAAAATTAAAATGGATACTTTATATCCACCGGGTCGATTCTACTCAACCTCGTGGATACATAATATCCATCATGTGGTTCCCAATGGCAAGGCAAAATTTCTACTCACCGCCCCAAATATGGAAGAATGGAATGGTGGAATATTGTAATATTAGGAGTTAGGTGGAAATAAACCATTTTAATTGTAAAAAAACTCCTTAAACCCCATCATTCCATTACTCCATTATTCCATCATACCAATTGTGAGCGAAGCGAACTAACTTGTAGGGATGGATTAGGTGCACCGAAAATTTTCGATCTCCGGGATATAAGGCTGAATCACTTTGAGTTCATTAGGTCTGATGGGCCGCCAATCAATGGCATAAAATATTTCATTACCAAAATAAGACTTTGGCTTAAACATTGCGACATACAACGCCGGTTCATCCGGATAATGCTCGATCCAGAGAATTTCATCGATTTCCAGATTAAAGTCTCTGCATATCCGTTTGCCTAAACTTTCGACGCAGGTAGTTTTAAAAATACCTTCCCCGGTTTGGGAGGCCACAACAGCATAAGGCCTGAGATGCTTCACATCCGGATGGCTTATGGAAAAATCGAACAGTCTCAATCGCCATGAGCAGGCCCAGTTACAGTCAGTCCCTGAAGATTTATCTTCTCGCCTCTCCAAGCGATATGTCCCATCAAAGAGAATCAATTTTTTGGTCCCTTATAGACAAAAGCACTCTTCATTGTCAGTATCTGAGCTTAAGTGTCAATCCATAAATTTAAAATGAACACAAAGGGTGTCCAATTCAGAAATGAGTAATTTTTGTTCTGATCAAGGCCGCACAAGGGTTTTCGGTCCCCGCTCACGGGACAGGAAGGCGTACGGTCTGTACGCCGCAGCCGGAAACCCGCGGAGAACGCCGAGCAGGACAAAAATGGCCATTTATGGATGGACACTACTTAAAAAGCGACATCTGAGCGTCTTCCTTCTTTTTCCAGCCTTTGATCGGCCCCTTTCGAATCTTTGCAAAAACACCCGGAGCAAGATTTGTATGGCGAGCCCAATCCAGCATAATCTTGGCAATGGTTTCCGAAGTGCTTTCCTTCCAGTTTTCCTTCAGCTTCTCCTGAAGTTCATGGCCAAGTTCTAAAAGAGTGCCTCCTTTAATCTGTTTTGATTTAAGGATTTCTATGAACACAGAAAACGAAACCAGCTGCAAAGCGCCTTCTGCAAACAAAAATGGGCGGTTATTCGGATTTTCCACAAAGGCTTTTGCTCTTGGCAACACTTTTATCAATGGTGCCTTTCTAAGAATGAATCCCAGATCCTCTAATGTTGCCAGCGCTCTAAAAATCGTATTTTTGTGAAGTCCTGTCCAATTCACCCTGCCATCCTCTTGGAGGGCATGAACAAGGCGCATGGCAATGTTTTCAACAGGTGCATATTGAATTCTCGGGGTTTTGCCTCCCCGTCTTTTAGGGAGAAAAATGTTGCGCACGCGAATGTCTGTTGCCGGATCAAAGTAAATGAGGGTTTTGTCTTTTTTGTTCAAAACCGCCAGGTCGGCAGCATCCAGCCACTCAGCCAAGATCCGGGCGTGTTTTAACCAGGCAAGTCTCGTCATCTTAATAAAGGGGAACAATGACTCAAGACGGCTGGAAATGTCGACCATTTTCAGCCTGTGATTGTCTTTGAGGGCTTTTAAGATCTCTGAAACCAAACGATTTTTATGTAACCGGTTTCGCAGGTGATGTCGAAACAAAGCTTCCATCTCCTGGTTGGCATCAGACATGTCAAGTTGCAAAAGAACCGTGCCTTGGCCAAATCTCACGATTCCGAGCAGATCCAAATCCTTTGCGAGGCCATAAAACGCGAGTTCGGATAAGCTGATTTGATTTTTAAATTCGGAAACATCAAGAATGCCTTTGGCGGCATGGAGAAGCTTTAACGCATGGACGACCTGACCCACGGCTGTGTCAAGAAGATAATGGTCATAAAAGGGTAAATCGCCGGTATTCAAATAATCGTGAAAAATACTCCATGAAATGTCCACGGTATTGCCGATTCTATGGATCAGTCCCTGATGGGTCAATTTTTGAACGGCTTTGGGATCAAACATTTCCAAAAGCGCCGATGACCGCCCGGGGATTGATTTGGCAATTTGATGTAATGTGGCTCGTTCCGTGTCTGACAGATATTGAAATTCCTGCTGAAACAGTTCTTCAATGCCTAGCAAAATCCCTGGGATATCCGACTGTGGAATACCGGATTGACGCGCAACCATTACATGAAAGCAAAGTATTTTCAGAAGCCAGGGATAACCTTGTGAAAATTTCTCAAGGAATGATTGAAGGCCCTTTGTTAAGGTCTCATCCAATTCTCTGCCAAGCTTTTTTAAAAGCATACCCATTTGGGCCTTAGAAAAAGTGGTGAGAATCATTTTCCGGCAATCATCGGCAAGAGCATCAAGTTGTTTATTAGAAAATGCATCGCTCGATAAAACAAGATCCTTGTCCCACGTGAAGCCCAGAATAATATTTGTTTGTTTCTCGACGATTTTCAGAAAGAGTTTTTTAATCTGATTCAGCACATCCGGTAGAAAAAGAATATTTTCAAAAGGGTCGAAAAAGATAAACAGCAGTTTGTTTTTAGATTCAAGAATTTGACCGGTGTCCAGAATCATGCGCACAGCACTGTCAAATCCTGATATCTTCTTCTTTTGATCTGTTTCGACGATCCTTCCATCAAGATCCCCGAATTTTCCCACGGTATATTCTAACACTCGCGGAATGAACGTTGATGATGACGCTGTTCGGCAATCTACGGCAACTGCAAAGTGCCCCATCTTTTTCAAATGTGCCACGCTCGCCAGCACCATTGAACTTTTTCCCCAGCCAGTGGGGCCCTCGAATACAATACCGCGATGTGTGGTCTGGTTATGAATGACTTGATCAGAAAACGAATCAAGATTGCTGAAAAGGGATTTTCTACCCACAAAGTATCGGGGAGATGCGGGGAATTGATACTCAAAACAGGATGAACTTCCATTCACTTCTACAATTGGATCTGAATACTGGAACAGGCCCGGCTGAAGCGGACCTGTCTTGCCCGTAGAAATGTTGTCAAAATTTGCTATTGCAGGATCCAGTTTTGTCAGATAGCCGATGATGGATCGATCAGATATCAATTCACCTTTGCCGTCAAAGATTGCGATTTTATCCGGCGTTTTACTCCCGTGTGAAATAATGGGGTAGGCCCAAAACATGCCTTTTTGGGTATACAGCAGAATACCCTCACCAGGTTTCCCTATATCCGGAGGGATTCGACCGGCAATCTGGTCCGGACTCACATGCCCCGGCATTCCTGAAATCGCTTTCAGAGCATCGTCTTCATCGTATAGAAAGGTTGTGACATGGGTATTATTTTTTATGTGCTCTCGATAAAATTTCATGGCCCCACCGTCAAGACAGGGTAAGACGATAAAGAGGCCGTGACACCGTCTGTCCGTGTGCCATTTTATCATATATCTGCCGAAAAAAGCCTGAAGGTCCCGTTCCGGCATGGGGGTTTCAGAAAACCTGCAGGCTGCATAAAACGGAAAACCCGTTTCCCTGTGTTTCCCCTGGACATCAATTTCCATTTGAGCGGGATCTGAGTGCAGGATGTGGTCAATACGGTATCCATCGTGATTTAGAACCCGGGTCATCATTTCCGCAAACAACTTACCCCGGGCCTGGATCCGGGTGTGCTGCGAACGATCTGATGCGAATATTCTCAACTTTCCCATATCGATATTGTCTCTTTCAACCACGTTTCATTATTCCTGATAAAATGAAGAGGATGCCCCTTAAACAATTTTAGGCATTTTAGAGCACTTTCCAGGTATGCCCGTGTTTTCTGCTCACACAGCCAGTCCAAGCTTTTTCCGCTTGGCATTAACGTGCGCAAGGATGGTTTGAGCCGCCTTATTGGGATCTGTCTCAACATAAAATTTACCGCCCACCAGCCCTTCCACACCATCGGTCAAAAGTTTAACCATATTTTTACTGCCGGAAACATAGGGTTGGCCGCCGATATGGGTCATGGCGCCTAAATTTACCGCCCATGTACCGATGGATACGGCTTTTTCAGTGATAAATTCCGGCGCAGAAGCCGCCACCGGCAAATCGCTGATTTTCACCTTCAAATACCCCGCAACAGCGTTTAGAACATCCTCAATGCGTGAGTTGTCCACACAGGAACCCATATGCCAGCACGCTGGAAGCGCGGGCACACCGTTGGCCTTTGCAACAGCTTTCAACACCGCTTTTAGGCCGTCTCCAACACCGGGATAATCAGGGTTGGGCTCGAGCAGACCCCGCTGTCCGGCGACATGCGCCCAGCATCCGGTACCGACAACAAGGACATTTTGTGCCAAAAGCGTTTTTGTCAATGCAAGATGACGGTACCCATAATGATCCCAGGGGGTAACGCATCCGACGATGGCTACGATCCCTCTGATATTGTTGCCGACAATGTTGTCAATCAATGGTTTGAGGGGATCGGAGGCGTTTAACTTGGACAACGCCCCGATGATTTGTTCAACTGAAAAACCGGCCATTATTTTTGCCGGGGGATGATCTGGAATCATCACCTTGTTTGATTTTCGAAGTCCGTAGTTGTCTACGGCAATTTTAACAATTTTTTGCGCAACCTCATCTGCTTTTTCCGGTTCAAACTCAATATGCGTTGCTCCGGTTATTTTGGCCTGAGGATTGGTGGTGATGATTTTCGTATGAAAGTGCTGAGCAACCCGCTGAACGTTCGGCATAATACACTGAACATCAACCACCATGGCTTCCACCGCGCCGGTAACAATAGCCAGCTCCTGTTGTACCATGCTCCCGGCCAAAGGAACACCTCTTCGCATCAGCACCTCATTTCCGGTACAGCATATGCCGACGACATTGATAGACCGCGGCGGAGACGGATATTTCTCGGCAGCTTCAACTATTTTTTCGGAAAGAATCGGTTCATGGCCGTGAACGATAATGTTGATCCTGTCCTTTTTGATCACACTCAAATTGGCGAGGCTGGAAACCAGTTTCGGGGTACCGAACAAAACATCCTGCATGTCCGTGGCCGGGTGAAGTCCGCAGTAGCCGTCCACCAGTCCCAGTTTCAGGGCGTCAGTAGCCAGATGGGTCATATCGGCGTCAACTCCCATGTGGGTTCTGTGGCAGGCCTGGCTGATCTCTGCTCCGGCACCGGTGGGAAGAATCCCCAGCTTTTTCCACGTGGCTTTTCTTTCCGCATTGGCCTTGTATCCCAGCCATGCCGGTTCACCTTCATCCTTGCCCAAATCGGAAAGGCAGGTTTCGGCAACCGCCAGTGCCTTGTTTTTCCCCTTGCATCCGAGTCCCTTATAAAGCACATCCAGTTTCGCTTTATCTCTGATTTTATATGCCTTGATTTTACCGGTTGCGACACCTTTCAATGTTTTGGCCGTGGCTCTCGCATGTTCAACATGTGCCGAAGCCCCACAGGTCACACGCCCCACCAGCCCTCGAGCAACAATGGTATCCGCCGTCGCACCGCAGGCGCCGTATTCGTATCCCGTGGCTTCGCCGAGAGTGCATGGCCCCATGTTGCAATGAAAACAGCAAACTCCGGAAATACCACCGTTTCCTTCTTCAGAGAACTCACAATGGGCCTTTCTGTCCCAGACCAAATCAATGTTTTGTTTGTGGGCATGATCGATCAGTTTTTCAGTGATGGGATCGGAAGTAAACCCTTCAGGAATTTTTTTGATGGATTTTGACTGGCTTTTCTTGTCCCCGGACGCAAAAACTTCTTTGCCGTCGAGCATCAGACCGGCGACACCGGCAGCTGCGGTGGCCTTTAAGAAATCTCGTCGGTTGACCG
>Ga0102956_1000431_pt1 | contig 15236 bp, 14 predicted proteins | sample SalPonF2_A_D2_MG_FD_84515 | JGI IMG/M metagenome (GOLD analysis project Ga0102956, IMG submission 84515) | Salt pond soil microbial communities from South San Francisco under conditions of wetland restoration - Salt Pond MetaG SF2_A_D2_MG ...
CACCGCTACCGCGTTGAAAAAGCCAGCCTGGCCCCGGGAAAGTATCGGCGCATCACCGGCAACTCTGCCGCGGCCATGGGTTTCGTCGCGGCATCGCAATTGAGTGGCCGGCCCCTTATTTATGCCTCTTACCCGATCACGCCGGCCAGCGACATCCTGCATGAACTCGCCCGCCTGAGGCACTTCGGCGTGCTCGCCGGACAATGCGAAGACGAAATTTCCGCAATGGGCGCGGCGATCGGGGCGGCTTTCGGTGGCGCGCTTGGGCTGACCGCCACGAGTGGCCCCGGCGTTTGCCTGAAATCCGAAGCGCTGAACCTGGCAGTCATGACCGAGCTTCCGGTCGTCGTTGTGGACGTGCAGCGCGGCGGGCCGTCGACCGGCCTGCCGACCAAGACCGAACAGGCGGACCTGTTGCAAGCGATGTTCGGACGCAATGGCGAAAGTCCTCTGGCTATCGTCGCGCCACAGAGCCCGGCCGATTGTTTCGATATGGCAGTCGAGGCTTTTCGGATCGCCATCAAGTACATGACACCGGTTTTCTATCTCTCTGACGGCTACCTGGGGAACGGATCCGAACCATGGCGGATACCGGACCTCGATACGCTCACACCGATCGATGTGAATTTCGCCACGGACCCGGCGGCATTCATGCCCTACTTGCGCGACCCTGAGACATTGGCGCGACCCTGGGCCATACCCGGCACCCCTGGACTGGAGCACCGGATCGGCGGTCTCGAAAAAGCCGACGGCAGTGGGGCGGTGAGTTACGACCCGCTGAATCACGAAAACATGGTGCGCTTGCGGGCGGAAAAAATTGAACGGATCGCGGACGATATTCCCGAGCTCGAAGTCCTCGGCCCGCAGGCCGGCGAATTACTGGTTCTTGGCTGGGGCAGCACCTATGGCGCAATTCGAACGGCGGTTGAAGACCTGCAGCAGGAAGGGGCTTCGGTTGCGTCCGCGCACCTGCGCTATCTGAACCCGCTGCCGCGCAATCTTGGGGCGGTGCTGGATCGTTTCGACAAGATCCTCGTACCTGAAATGAACTCGGGACAGCTCCGCTTGTTGCTGCGGGCCCGTTTTCTCAAAGACATCGCCGGGCAAAACAAAATCCAGGGTCAGCCTTTCAAGACTTCGGAAATAAGCGAACGGGTACGGTCAATGCTGAGCCCCGGCTCGACCAGGCGGGCGCGAGCCTGAAGCTCTGGTCGCGCAAATCCTCGGCAACACTAATGGGAAACGAAAGTGACACACGCGGCAAATACTGAATATCGCAGGGAAGATTTCACCTCGGACCAGACCGTACGCTGGTGTCCTGGCTGCGGCGATTACTCGATTCTCGCGCAGGTACAGAGAATGATGCCGCAGATCTGCGCCGAAAACGGGCTCGCCCGGGAAGACATCGTGTTTGTCTCGGGAATAGGCTGCTCGAGCCGTTTCCCCTACTACATGAATACTTATGGATTCCACACTATTCATGGCCGCGCCCCAACCGTGGCACTCGGCCTGAAAATCGCACGGCCCGATTTGCAGGTGTGGGTCATTACCGGGGACGGCGATGGACTCTCGATTGGCGGCAACCACCTGATTCATACCCTAAGGCGTAATCTCGATGTCAAAATCCTGCTGTTCAACAACCGTATTTATGGCCTGACCAAGGGGCAGTATTCACCAACCTCGGAGTTCGGCAAACGCACGAAGTCGAGCCCGCTGGGCGTCATTGCGCAACCGGTCAACCCGCTTTCGCTGGCCTGCGCGTCGCGCGCCACTTTCATCGCCCGGACGATCGACAAGGATACGAAACACCTGCAGGAGGTCCTGCTGCGCGCTGCCCGCCATCGTGGCTCGGCCTTTGTCGAGATTTACCAGAACTGCAACATCTTCAACGATTTTGCGTTTGACCATCTCACCGACCGCAAGGTGCGCAATGAACGCCTGTTGTACCTCGAGCACGGCCGTCCGCTGACGTTCGGCGCCGACGCGGAAAAGGTCATCGTGACGACCGGTCGCGGTGCCACCAGCCATTTCGGCGTTGCCACGCGGTCCGAGGCAATAGAGGAAGATATCGTCGTTCACGACGAGGCCACCGGCAACGACGCCTACACCTATGCCCTGAGCGGAATCGATCACCCGGAATTCCCAGTCCCGATGGGCGTTTTGCGCGCACTGGAAGGACCGACTTATGAGGACCAATTGGCCGGCCAGATCGAGGAAGTGCAGCGGCGCAAGGGTCCGGGCAGCCTCGAGACATTGATGCATTCCGGCGAAGTCTGGACAGTTGACTGAACAACGGGCATCTTTACGCGCCAGACCAGTAAACCCCCAGCAAGGATCTTTCGAAAATGACTCACGTAGTGACGGAACAGTGCATCAAATGTAAGTACATGGACTGTGTCGAAGTGTGCCCTGTGGACTGTTTCCACGAAGGGCCGAATATGCTCGTCATCAACCCGGATGAGTGTATCGATTGCACGGTTTGCATCCCGGAATGCCCGGTCGAGGCGATCTATCCCGAGGAAGACCTGCCCGAGGACCAGATGCAGTTTCTGAAAATCAATGAAGAGTTGTGCAGGGACTGGCCCGTAATAACCGAAATCGGCGAACGCCCGGGCGATGCCGACCAGTGGGCAAACGTGCCCGACAAGCTCAAATTGCTGGAAAAATAGAAGCGCCGCGCAAAGGTCGTGGACAGCTCATTGTCCCTCGGTAGCGTAAAGTTGCAGAAACGTCGTCACGACCCGTCTCGCGTGGATCTGTATCGCACCCGGATCCGGCGCTTCACGTGCCCCGACCAGACGTGCATGCAGGGCGTCCCACAACATCAGACCCCAGAAATGACGTGAGGCCCGCGCCGGATCGGCGATAGCGATATTTCCCAGTGCCGTCTGCCTGGTCAGAAAATCGGCGAAATGTTTTTGCACGGCAGCGGGGCCGCGTTCGAAATAAGCCTCACCCAGCTTCGGAAAGCGCCAGACCTCCGAAACCACGACCCGCACGATAGCGATGTGCTTCTCATCGAGAATCAGTGTCATGGCATGCTCCGCGTAGCTTTGCAGGACCCGGTCAAGGCCTCGAGGGGCATCCGCGAATCCGGATAACGCCAACGACAGCTCCTCGACAATATCTTCAGACAGAGCCGAGATAAGACCCTCCTTGCCACCGAAGAACTCGTAGATCGCCGATTTTGAACAACCGGCCCTCTCGACCACCGCATCCAGGCTTGTTCCACCGTAGCCCTTCTCCTGGATCAGGCTTGACGCCGCTGCGAGTATTTGCCGTCGTCTTGCCTGCGCATTGCGCTGGGTTCGCACCGACGGTCCCGGCCTTTTGTCAGTCATTGCTTTTCCCTTTCGCCCGAACAGGTATTTCCGGGACGGCTTCAAGCTCATCGCTAAGCGCGTCCCTGAGGTTTTCCTGCATTACCCGCCGGTCGGTAGACAGGTCTTTTTCGTACTATACGGTACTGTAGTAGTACGCTGCAGTACCAGCGCGAATGCGCGGCGGCGCGCGTCCAATGCAGCAGGGTGATCTGTTTCCGGCAATGCGCCAGCGCGACTCCTGCCGCTGGCTTCCCGATCCGGTTGACTTCGACTGCCGCCGCCGCGCCAATCGTCGACGAGCTCGAATCGCTCGATGATCTCGAGGGCGAGCTGGTAAAAGCCGCCGTTTCACGCGGCGACGGAGACCTGGGTGCTGCGTCCCGGCTACCCGGGATTACACGACCGCAGCTTGCCTATCGGCTAAAGAAATACGATAAAGGGAAATATCAGGATGTCCGGCTTGTGTCGGTGCAGCCAGATTCAAATGCCCGGCCGGCCAGATAATGCATTGCACCCGCGGACGAATCGCGAAAAAGGCAACGATGACCAGCAAGATTCTCAAGCACAAGGCGGAACCGCGCGGCTCCTTTCCGCACGCAAAGCGATGCGGTGATTTCGTATTTGTATCCGGCACCAGTTCACGCCGGCCCGACAACTCCATCGCCGGCGCATCGATTGACGAAAAAGGGAATCCGACGCTCGACATTCGCGAGCAGACCCGTGCCGTCATCGAAAACATCGCCGATATCCTGAGCGCATTCGAGTGCGGTCTCGAAGACCTTTGCGAGGTCAGCGTCTTTCTTGTAAACATGGCCGATTTTCCTGCCTATAACGCCGTTTACTCGGAATTTTTCAGTTCTGCCGGCCCCACCCGAACAACCGTCGCGGTGCACCAGCTGCCGCATCCGTTTCTGCTTGTCGAAATGAAAGCGATTGCCTACAAACCCTGCAGCCAACCCGACTAAGAAAGTCCCGGAAGGACAAGTCGTCACGGTTTGTTCGCCCCTCACCCACCGCACCTTATCTTCCAGGAAAACTCGCCACAGAACGAAACGAGGTCCGGGGGTGTCCCGGACCCGCCACGCTGGGCTTACTGCGCAAGGCAAAGCCTCGATGAGCTGAAGCCCGACGTGCTGCTGGTGCACTCGCCGCACTGGATCAGCCGGCTGAGGCACCAATTTCTCGGCGCGGAAGAGCTTGGCGGCAAGTCGGGACCGGGTCGGCGGTGGCGGCCTGTCCGGCTCGTTTTACCGCCACGGGATTGACATTGCCGAGGATCACATTGCGACGGAAGCCGAAAATCAGCGGAATCGCAGAGTCCTGGACCTGATCATCACGGGCGATACCGAGGCTCTGCAAGCGCTATGGCCCGAATACGCGAAACAAGCCCGCGTCGACATGGGATTCAAACACGTGTTTTTGCTGCTCGGCGCACTGGGGAACAGTTACAGCGCCGCCAACCTGCTCGCATACGGCCCGCTAGACGGGACCGGGGCAGCAGTCATTCACTGCTCACCGTAACAGGATGGGCGTAAAACGCCGGATGACTATAACCCGGCGTAGCAATCAACGGCGCTAACCGCTGGCACCCGACACCTCGGCACAGGCAATACACAACGCGGCGGCCGGGTCGGCCTGTAGTCGCCGCGGGTCGACCGGCTCACCACATTCGATGCAGTCGCCGTATTCCCCCCGCTCGATTCGAGCAAGCGCAGACCGAATGTTACGTATTCGCGCTTCGCGGCGGCGATTGGACTCCAATGACATCGCCTGAGCCTGCAGTGCGTCCATGCGGGACAGGCGCCCGACCCGCGACTGATCGAGCTCGACTGTCCGGGCCGCGTCGCTTGCACTGACCTGGGTTGCCTGCAGCGAATGCAGCAGCACAGTGAGTCTTTGACCCATCAAGTCGGATTCGTTGTTCATATTTTTTATATTTATTACAAATAATTAAACAATTTTTTTATAATTTACTTTATATCTTAATCGTAACGAATACCTTCGTATACCAGCCAACCCGGCTCGTGATTGCCGCGCAAGGTCTTGTGGGTCCAGTGCAGCACTCCGCCCTTGTCATTCCACTCGTATTCGCCGCGAAAAGTCACAGCACCCCCGACCCGAAGATCGGGAATACGATCGGCGACATCGATGTTATGCGCAACCAGCAACGTCAGGCCCGAGTCGAGTTCAAGGATAAACCGCTGGTGCCGCGACCCGTCGCGGTCGTCCGCAAGGACCCTGGCCACTGTACCGCCGCCGCTGACTATCACGTTGCTCTGGCGCGCGGCGAAAGCGGCGTCGACCTGGGAGCGGCCTTGTTCCGTGATTGGCGCAGCAGTCTCGTGACTGACGCGTGGATCGGGCGGCAAATCGGTGCGCTGCTGCAGCCAGATCGCTCCGCCGATGAGCGTCAAAGTCAGAATTTGAATTAGTCGCCGGAAACGCAGCCTCATGAATACCGCCCACCCGAAATGCTCTTAGAATCCACTTCTTATTCCCATCCCCTTGTCAGTGTAGACGCAACCAGTCCGCGCTTCGTTCGCGTCGGCAACTTTTTGATCTCGTGCTCCCGGCGCAATGCCGCACTGCGTCCGGGACAGTCCTCGACGTAGACAAGACGGACCGGCCCTCGCCCTCGCGTGTAGCGCGCACCGGTTCCCGCGTTGTGCGCACTGACCCGGCGCTGCACGTCAGACGCAATTCCGGTGTAGAGCGTGCCGTCGGCGCATTCCACGATATAAACAAACCAGGCGGCCTGCGTCACGATGACGCACGCGGCGGAATATCGGCGTCTCGCCTCGTCGCCACGCCCGTCACTCCGACTCGATCCTGCCGCGCAGCGACTTGACCCGGCCACGCCGCGTCTTGTCATCCAGCCGCCGCTGGCGCGCTGTTTTCGTGGGCGCCGTAGGCACCCGTCTCTTTTGCACTGCCACGCCGCGTTCGATCAGAGCCTTGAGGCGTTGCATTGCGTCTTCCCTGTTCTTGCGTCGGCTGCGAAATTGCTGCGCCTTGATTACTACGATGCCGTCGCCCGAAATCCGGCTGTCACGGCATGCCAGCAAACGCTTCTTGTAAACCTCGGGCAGAGACGAAGCCGCAATGTCGAAACGCAAATGAACCGCCGTCGACACCTTGTTCACGTTTTGCCCGCCCGCACCCTGGGCTCGAATCGGCACCATTTCGATTTCGCTTTCCGAAATCACGATGTTGTTTTTCAATCTAAGCATTGCGCAGAAGTATCCCGTTGCCCGGTTGCCTGGCACCCCTCCGATGCGACCCGGCATCTACCGCAAACACCTGCAACCGATCAATACAGCCGGCATCGCACAGTCCGTCGACAAATACCTCTCCCGGGTGCCGCGCCAATTTGATGCCATCGGACCGAAAAAAGTGCGAAAGCCAATGCAGTCATCGAGGCAGGACAAGCTACGCCTCTGACCGCAATGGACCCACAGTAGCAGTTTGCATTGGCCCTTGCCTGCGTTTGCGGTCACAGACCCGAGCATCGCAAAGGCTGCAGGCAACGGCTTTTCGCATGGGCTTGAGGCATTATTCACGACACAACCCCATTGGCTTGCCGCCATCGGGCCGCGAGTCGAGGTCGGCCATCGCCGGGAGAATAAAGTATGACAGAACGTGAGCGCATTCCGCGCAGCAAAGACAATGACTACAGCACAGACTGGGCGACGCAACGGCGCGAGTTTATCGAACGCCACTGCGGTACCAAACTGGACCATGTCTCGCGTTACAGCATCGATCCACAACTCCTGCCGGGCAATATCGAGAATTTCATCGGCGTCGCTCAGGTTCCTCTCGGGATTGCCGGACCGCTGCGAATAAACGGCGAGTACGCAAGCGGCGATTTTCTGATTCCCATGGCGACGACCGAGGGCACTCTTGTTGCCAGCTACAGTCGCGGCATGCGTGCGATCAGCGAGTGCGGCGGTGTCAAAACCACCGTGGTCGAACAGTTCATGCAGCGCGCTCCGGCGTTTGTTTTTACCGATGCGAGAGAGGCTCGTGAATTCGGCGCCTGGGTGGAGAATCATTTTGCGGAAATCAAGGCGGCCGCGGAATCCACCACGCGGATTGGCAAGCTCACCCACATCCAGCAATGGTCGGTCGCGCGGACCCGCTACCTGCGATTCAATTACACCACCGGCGATGCCGCAGGACAGAATATGGTGAGTAAGGCGACCTATGCCGCCTGTCTGTGGATCAAATCCGCGTACAAAGGTTCGTATCGTTACCAGTTGTCCGGAAACATGGACACCGACAAAAAGCACTCGCACATGAATATGCTGCATACGCGCGGGACGCGCGTAATCGCCGAGACGGTATTCCCCCGGGAAACGCTGCAGCGATTAATGGGGGTAGATACCCGGCAACTCTGGGAGGCGCGCAATATTTCCAATACCGGCGCGATGCTTGCCGGCGCTGCCTATAACGGCCCGCATTCGGCCAATGGCATTGCAGCGCTTTTCATTGCCACGGGCCAGGACGAGGCAAACGTCGTGGAATCGCACGGCGGCCTGGTCGTCAGCGAGTTACTCGGCAACGGCGATTATTACTTCTCAATTACGCTGCCATCGCTGATCGTGGGTACGTTTGGCGGCGGCACCGCCCTGCCGACTCAGCGCGAATGTCTCGAGATGCTCGGTTGTAATGGCAAAGACAAGGCGAAAAAATTCGCAGAAATTGTCGCGGCGACGGTCCTTGCAGGCGATATTTCCCTGGCCTGTGCCGTCCTCGCCGGCGATTGGGTCAGTAGTCACGAGAAAATGGGTCGCAACCGCTGACAATGCTGTGTCTACGCCATGCGTGCAAAATCAACGGTTTTCGCGACGGCGGCGCATGGTTCGACGTTGCACCGACATTTAGCGGCGTCGGGTGTATGCCTCGCGATTTTCCGGAAGCGTCGACTCCCAGTCGGCGAGCGCGAGCCATTCCTGCGAGGTGCCGCTCCATGTCGAGTAATGCCAGGATTCGGCGGCGCCCTCGAGACCGATTCGCAAAGTGTCCGCATTTGCCAGCAATTTGATGATGTCCAGTGAGACGGCCGCCCGGTAGGTCGCGTAGACCGGAAGATTTGTCTGATACAGCGTCTGGCCCCTGCCGTCGTCCCACTCTTCGAGCTCAACCACCAGCGGTACCCCAGCGGCCAGAATAGAGAGCGCTACAGGTGCAGGTGGCGCTTCTCGCGTTCTCGACCGATCGACGGTTGAGGCCATGCCAATCCAAAGATAGTAACTACGCTGCCCCATTCGATTGAACTCGACCGGCCCGACGAATGCATAGTCACGCGAACTATAGGCAAGATCAGGCGCCTCGCGCGCCAGCGTTACCGGTAAATCGAGCGCCGTGATGGTGACCCCGGTACGCTCATCCAACCGCTCGCTCATTAACGGCGATTTACTCGCACAACCCGCCATCAGCATCGATGCAAGAAGTACTGGAGCGAAACGTCGGGCCAATGCCGACACAGAGTAATTCGTCATTAGAATTCCGCCTGATATCCGAGGTTGATGTAATACTCCGTCCACTGCTCGTCGTCCTTGAAGACAGTATCGTCAAAATAGGTCTGTTCAAGATCGCGGTCGGTCCAGCGTGCGCCGACATCGAGTTCGAAACGGTAGCGCCGGTGCCACCGGTACAGCAATCGCAGCATCGGCGAAACAACCCACTGCGAGGTATCGTCAGAACTGTATTCGCGTTGCGAAACGGCAACCCGCGGGCTCAGCCTCAGGCCCTCGCCAACCGGGTATCGCATATCAACCATCAGCGTATTGGTAGTGGCATTGGAAGTCGTGCTGCGGCGGAGGCTGAAGATGGTGGTGTCCCCGACCCGCAGCAGGCTCGAGCCAATGAGGCTGACATCGAAATAGAACTGGTCGCCGCTGTCCGGAATTTCGTCCACTCCGCCCGAACTTTCCGTCGCGTCGATGTGGCTGTAGCTCAGGTCTGCATTCAGTTGCAGTCGATCCGTCATCACGGCAGAGATTCCGAACGCCGCGGTTCGGGCCTGGGCTGTGCGATCTCGGGCGAGCCTCCGGATCTGACCTTCCGAATACACCGCACTCAGATCGTCTATGGTCGACACAGGTTGGCCTATAAGAGCATTCCCGGTAGTCAGGAAAGGATAGGCATGAATGTCTGCCCGGGCATTGAGCGTAATGCGGTCGGAGGCGCGCAGCGCAGCGGAGACTAACGCCCAGTTCAGTACCCCATAGGAGAAATCGTAGTCAGTCGAGGCAACGAGATTCCAGCGCTGGGCGCGATACCTCGCCTCGCCGCCGACCGCCTCACGATCTGCCACGCCATCGAAACGCTGGATGTGAGTAAACAGGCTGACATCCAGATTGTCGGCCAGGTTCTCCGCATCGACGCTCATGCCGACGAAAACCCGGCGGCCATCCGGCGAATGACGCGGCGTATCGGCGGGCAGTCCGCCGGTGACATTGATCGCCAGACCCGGGCGCCATTCGTAGCTCAGATTCGCGCCATCAAACCGGCCGAGAATTCCTTTACCGTATTGAGTCTGTCGCCCAACTCGTGCGCCGATTCCGGATTCGCGGTCATCGAATTGCAAATACGCGTCTGAGACCAGCGCCTGGTTTCCATCACCGTAACGATCGCTGGACAGTTCATAGTTAAATCCGCCGGCAAAGCGGGCTTCGATGTCCACCCGGTCACCTTCGCGGCGGGTCCAGAAATCACCGTATGACATCACGGCCGACTGCGAATACGAATCAATGCCGTCCGTGGACGGCTCCACGGCGTCATGGCGGTAGTATTGCGACACCCCACCATGGAAATCCCAGCGCGATTCTTGCGCCGAATCCGCCACCACAGGCCTGCGTCTCGCCGCGTTGTTTAACGCCAGGTTCTGCGCGGCCGAGAGCATCCCCGCGAGGCGCTGCCGGACGCGCACCGCATCCGGGCCTTCAGGGAATTCCGCCAGAAAGGCCTCGTACTCGGCTCGCGCATGAGCCAGCTGCCCATTGCGTTCGCGAGCAAGCCCGAGATACTCCCGAGCCTCGCGGCGGTGCTCGGTGCCCGGCAATTCCAACGCCCGGGTGTAGAGCGACACGCTTCGTTCCAGCTCACCTTCGCGCAGTGCGTCTTTTGCCTCGCCCATCAATCGCAGCAGATCTTCGTCCGCGCCCCCTGCCCCGCTGCCCGATGCAGCCACGATCCTGCCACTCGCTGCAGCTACGGCACTCTTGTCCGCCACTGACTGTTCCCCGGGTCTGGCAACGACGATGACAAGCTCCGGAAATTGCTCAGCCAGTTGTGTCGAAACATCCTGTGCTTCCTGCTCGGTTTCGAAGAAACCGATACGAAGCGAAGTAAAAAGGCGCCCATCGACACGATGTTCGCGGGTATAGATCTTTGTCTCCGGGGTAGCATCGAATATTGGCGTGGGGATGCTGCGATTGTCAGCGTAGGCAGACAGTTGAATGGCGAAGCGATCGCCCGCGGGCGTGACCTCCGTTCCCGACCTCGTCAACGCCGCCAGGCTCGGCGCAGACCTCGCACGGTTTGTTGTCGCGGCGCGGCGCCGTTTGACCGGGCGTTGCGGCTGGGTCAGCGGCTCCAGCGGCCTGGCCTCAGCATGAGCACCCGTATCGACCGCTATCCGCAGTCCCGACAGACTCTGGGATACCTCGAAGACCACTGGCCTGGAAAATCGAACGGTCAGGTTAACGGCACTCAAGGAAGCCGCATCGAATTCCAGTTCTTCTATGCCCGCCATCTGCCGGCCTTCCGGCCGCAAGACTTCGCTGCGGATGCCTCCAAGTTCGCGCCAGCAGACCGGAGATACTCTTAAGTGAATACGCAATTCCTGGCCCGAACCGTCCGGCGTATGATCGACGTAGCGCATTGAGCAGGCGAGATCGATCATGGCCTCGGCGTTGTCGCCCGTGCGCGACAGACGCACGTCCTCGATAGCCCTGTCAACGGCGTGGACGGGGGCAAACGTCAGCAATCCGCTGGCCAATACGCTCAGCGGCAGGCATGCGGTCAACGCCCGGATCATTGCCGCCACCCCGCCGGTGAATGGCAGGTATCGCATTCATCCATCGTCGGGATATGTTGCGGATGCTGCCCGCGTGCAATGACTCCGTTATGACATCCCGAGCACGTTCCCATCACCTGCAGATGATCGACTCGTGCAACCGGGCTGAACGACATCGTGTTGTGACAGTCCTCGCACACGTTGGTCGCCGGAATGTGGTCGGTCGGTTTGCCCTGGGCCGTTGTTCCGTTGTGACACGACGCGCAATTGCTGTCGATTCCGGCATGGTCGAAAAACGCCGGAGTCCAGGCCGTGGTGCGATGACAGTTGTCGCACTGGTTGTCAGTCGGCAAGTGGTTTGTCGGTTTACCGGCGGCCCGCCGATTGTCATGGCAGCTCTGGCATGTGCCGTAAGTCTCGAGATGGTCGATTCTCGCGATTGGCACCCAGGCCGCGGTGCGATGACAGGAGTCGCAGCGTTCCGAGGTCGTAATATGCGTCGCCGGCTGGACCGTGGCACGCACCAGGCTGGCAGACCGATGACAATCCCAGCACTGCGTCGGGGTACCGGCGAAAGTGCCATAGACATGACAGGACTCGCAGTCGACATATTCATGGGCACCGTCGAGACGATATCCGGTCGTGTAATGATCAAACGGTGAAGTAAAACTGGATTGGGCCAACAGCGAAGGTGAGGCAAAACTCAGCAAGATTGCGGAAACCAGAAAAAGCGTCGCAAAAACGCCCCTGCCTGACCTTGCTCCCCGATTAGTTTTCATAATTCGGCAACCCGTGCAAAGGAGGTTGTTGAGTGGCAACTTCCGCAGTCAGGACCAAAACGCCCGTCATGCCTGTCGTCACGCTGGTGGCATTGTCCGCACTGTGTCGGAACGCTAGCCGCCGCCGTCGCCGAGTCACGATGACAGGCGTCGCAGGCCAGTCCGATGTGCTCGCCGGTCAGCGCAAATTGGGTGGCGGTGTCATGGTCGAAAAGCGTCGCGTTCCACGATGCCGGGTTATGACATTCCCCGCATTCCTGACCCAGCGCTCCAGCATGCGGGTCATCTTCGCCATGACAGTCCGCACAACCTGCCGCGGCGTCATGGAATGCCTGCGACTCGTGGCAACTGGCGCATACCAGTTGTTCGTGTTGCCCCAGCAACGGAAAGGCAGTGAGTCCATGATCGAATCGAATACCTTCCGCCCATGTAACCTCACCGTGACAACTTGCGCAGTTCGCCCCGAGTTGGCCGCGATGGGAATCGTCGTCCGCATGGCATGCACCGCATTCGCTGGCAACGGGTTCGGCAGCGGAACCGGTATGGCAGGCGGCGCAGGGTGCTGAAGTGTGGGCGCCGCGTAGCTCGAAATTGCTGACCGCGGAATGATCGAAGCTCGTCACCGCCCAATCCGCTACTGCGTGACAGCTTGCGCAGTCAGAGCCGAGACTGCCGCTGTGAACGTCATCGCCGGCATGGCAGGTGTGACAGGTTGCGTCGCGCTGCGCGGCGAAATCTGCAGTAGCGTGGCAGGAATCGCAGGTCAGACCGTCGTGGCCGCCGCTGAGGCCGAAACCCGTGAGCCCAAGATGATCGAATCTGAGCGACGACCAGTTACTGGTAGCGTGGCAGTCCCCGCAGTTCTCACCGTTGCCGCCCTTGTGAACGTCCTCGTTTCGATGACAGTCAACACACCGCGGGGAGGCGTCCGCAAACACCGGGCTGCGGTGGCAACTTTCACAGGTTGCTTTGGTGTGCGCACCGGTCAGCAGAAAACCCGTCAGGTCATGCTCAAATGTCGCTCCTGTCCATTCGCTTTCGGAGTGACAATCACCGCACGAAGTCCCCAGTTGCTCGCGGTGCGGATCCTGCTCGCGATGACAGGCTACACACTCCGATGCGGTTGCCGCATACACCGTACCGGATCGATGACAGGACTCGCATTCGGCAACGGCGTGAGCCCCAGACAGGGGGAAGTCGGTGAAAGCATGATCGAAAACGTTCGGGTCAAAATCGATCATGCTCGCATCGCGGCCTTCGTGATCGGTATGACAGGAGGAGCAGTTTTCGGTGGCCGCACGCGTGTTCTTGCCATGAAATCCGCTACCTGAATCGATATCCCGCCCTACTCTCTGATGACAGTTGACACACAGCTTTTGCTCCGAGATACCCGAGCCCTTGCTGTGACATTGGGCACATTCGCCTTCAATATCCTGATGGGCGGCCGCCACCGGACCAGGCATTACCAGTTTCTCCAGAACCGACGCGGATGCGGCCGGTGGCAAAACCACTGCCAGAACCAACCCAAGCGTCGGCGTAACCGGCAACAGCCGCAACAACGATTTCCCCACGCCGCGCATCAGTACCAGTGCACCGCAACGACATGCACGATCACCGAGATGACCAGCAAGATGAAGAATGGTATGTGAACCCTGTGCCACAAACTGAAGAGGCGCTCATAGGCGAGAAATTCCGCCACTCGGCGCACTTGCCTGAGATGAGTTTTCAGGAACTTGTCAATCGAGCTGTCGAGGCGGTCCACATGCTGAGCCACTAGTGAGGATGCCGCCGATTCAATCGCCAGCCTTCTACGTGCAAACCGCAACAGCCGACGGTGTGCAATCCGGGTTTTTGCATTGAGCACGAATGGCAGTCGCAGGCTGTCATAGAGGTTCTTAGGGGCAACCAGGACGGCCTGATCGAAAACCTTGACCTGGTCCATCAGGTCGGGAATGAACGTGACAACGGTTCCGCCGGCGGGAGGCGTCAGTTTGACCCGGCTCAACTGCTTTTTGAATGACCGTCTGCGACCGTTCAGTCCGTGGTGGATCTTTTGATAAATGAATCGTCCAACCAGTCCACTGGCGGCGATAAGCAGAAGCGAGAACAGGGCGATTCTGCTATTCATTGAACCGAGTGTGAAATTACAGTGGTAAAGCGCGGTCAGGGTCGCGCCGGCGCCCATCATCATGTGGGTGCGAAACCAGTCCTTGGTGGAGCCCAAAAACTTGAGTCTGCGGAATCGCTTTCTAAGCGGATAGACAAGCAGCACCAACATACACAGAACAGAAATAATGCCGAGAAAGTAGCCGATGCCATGTTCGGCGCTGATGTTGCGCGCGTCTCTTCCAACCCAACCAACCGCGATGACTGCGAGCGCCAGCACGAACCTGCCACGCGCATCGAATGCGTTGCGCAGCATCGCGAGGATCCGCCGCTTCTCAGCCCTGGCGGCGTGCTCGAACGCAATGGTGCTCCTCATATCGGACTGTGACGCTGACATTCCTTGCGACCCAATAAATTTGCATTGGCGATCGACCTGTAGTCGAGGCCGGCGACCACAGCGAGTGCGGTTACATAAATCCGGAGTTTCCGGCCATAAACCCAGTTCGGAGGTGTCGGCAAAATGCGACATAACACCCGCTCGCTCTGGAACGAATTGCAAACGATTGAGAGAAAAGCTGGCGTGAGCCAGATCACAAGATCACAAATGTGTTTGCGTATACACGCCCGGCGCGCACGAAAAGTCGAAAATTATGTTGCGTTTTTCTAGCTGCTGTAAGCAGCTCTCTCTGGCCTGATTTCAAGCCTCGCGGCGCGACATAATCGATCCTGCAATTGAGACCGGCATCGCATTTTTTTTTTGCGGTGGTCCGTATAGTTCGGGCCATCGGATGCCAGCCGATGCCCAGACCTTTGGTTCCAGAGAGGAAAGCCGACCTCAATGAACGCCATGCGAATTACCTTGCTTGCGACGCTGACAGTATTAACCGTTTCCGGTTGCGTCAGATCCGAGGATGCGCTGGACAATGCCGGATTCAGCGATCCCGTCAATCCACCCACGTCCAAACTTGCGATCGCCGCGCCGCCTGACATTACCCAGGAGGCCCG
>Ga0102956_1000433_pt1 | contig 15196 bp, 8 predicted proteins | sample SalPonF2_A_D2_MG_FD_84515 | JGI IMG/M metagenome (GOLD analysis project Ga0102956, IMG submission 84515) | Salt pond soil microbial communities from South San Francisco under conditions of wetland restoration - Salt Pond MetaG SF2_A_D2_MG ...
GGAGGGGTTTGTGCTGTATTTTCATCATAAGTCATCAGGGAAAGGAAATCGGAGGCTTTTGCCAATGCCTTGATATCGAAGGCCCCTCTCCAGTTTTCATACACGTAACGAGTGTATGAGACACTGTGACCAGGTTCCGGGGTCGGTCGATCAAATTTTACAACGGCCATGGAAATTTTAAATCCGTATTTATGAAGGGAATCAGCGGCCTGTTTAAAAAATGAAGTGTAATTGTCACGGTCGGTAAGATGTATGTTTTCCAGATCGAGCTGCCAGCCATAATAATTGTTTTCTTTAGCAAGGTACAACATCATATTGATCATTCGGGCCCGGGAGGCTGAATCGCTTAACAGGTTATGAATATTTTTCTGATTCATGGTCCCGATGAGTGGCATGACTTTAACGCCGTTCTTTTTAGCGATATCCATGATTCTGTGATCAAGGGAGCCGGCAATCACCCCGTAACCATCGACATTATATACTGCCGGCACCACAATTGAGATTTCGCTGGCATGCTCTTTAAAACTTTGAAATCCATCTAAACTGGAAGTTAAATAAAACAGGTTTTCCGATTTGTATCGCTGCGCCATAAGTGGACCAGCAGAAATAACAAAAAGAAATGATAGAAGCAGAAATACTTTAAGTTTCTTCATGGTGATTTATTTGTGTTAAGTGAATGTTGATGATATGAAAATGATCGCTACTGTCTTTAAAGGTGTGAGTATCTCTCCGAATTAAGTTGATTCGACCCAAGCAGTAACAGTAGTAAAGTATTAGTTTATATGATGACTATCTTCTTTTATGTGCAATTTTAAAAACTTTTAAACTATCGTTATTTACAGATGTGAGAATAAGCTGGGAGCTGTTGGCATCTTTTATCAATTTTAAATCCCTAACCTGATTTCGAATGATAAAGCCGCCTTTAAGTAATGGTACGTTTTTGAAGTTACCATTTCTTGATTGTTCGAGAAGCGTACCATAACCCGCATCGTAACGTCCCTGTGCATTGCGAACCCCAAAAAGATCACCGGCCAATAGGAGATCTTTACGTCCATCACCATTGAAATCTTTCACCAAAATAGAATATACCGGAGCTAATTGTGCCTTTATGGGAAGTTTATGTACTGTGAAGCGTCCATTTCCCATATTCTCGAGATAACAAGATGCAAAAGTATACGCTTTCTTGATGGTACTCTCATCCAGGGCTTTATCTGAAAATAACTGATGGATGGTTTTCCCTGCAAAAGCGATACTGTTAGGGTATTTTGCTTTTAAGCTGTAAAACTGACTTATAAATTGTTTATAAGTGGCCAAAGGATAGTATTTGTTATGCTGCCGGTAAGCAATGACAGGATCTGTAATTCCATTATGATCGAAATCGTTGAGATATAAGAGTAGTGGGGATTTTCGGGAGGCATGTAAAACAGAATTCAGACCGAGATTGCCAACCACAAAATCCGGCCGGCCATCATCATTAATGTCAGCTACTTTGATGGTATTCCACCAGCCATTTGTATGTGACAATCCAGCTTTTTGTGTTACGTTGACTAAATGCCCATGATCGTTGTGAAAAATGGTTATGGGCATCCATTCGCCGGTAAGTATAAGATCGGGCCATCCATCATGATCATAATCGCACCATACCGCATCGGAGACCATCCCTATTTTTGAGAGTCCATGTGCCATTTTAGACGTTACGTCTTTAAAATGTCCATCTCCCTCATTTTCCAAAAGATAACTTCTCGGAGAGATTCCATACCGACCGTAAACGTCTCTTCCACCCACAAAGAGATCTTCATGACCATCATGATTGAAATCGGCTGCCGCGACACAAGAACCATCTTCATACATCGGAGGTAAATAGCCGCGCGTTTTTATAAAATGGCCATGTCCGTCGTTTAAATACAGACGGTCCCGCATCGGCTCAGCATGCCCCGGATAGGCGTCATCTCCGCTAACCACATAAAGATCGGGATAACCATCCCCGTTGGCATCAAAAAAAAGCACACCGGTATCATCGCTGTTTTTATCCTGATTAAATACGGTAGTTTTCGCCTTTACAAAAGTCCCATTTTTCTTCTGAATATAAAGACGTCCGGCTTGTCCCTTGCCTCCACCGATGTAAAAATCCTCCAATCCATCTCCATTGACATCTGCAACGGCGATTTTGGGACCTTCAGCAGATAGCAAATGTGGAATTAGCGGCTGCTGATAGTAGGCAACTTTCGGATTTCCCCGATGCTTAAAAGAAACACCACTGTGCGAAGTTATGTTTTTTAAAATGGGGTGGACCGCACGTTTTTTCTTTCGATAATTCCAATAACCATGTGCATTTTTTTGATACAGGGTGAGCGTTTGGCCGGTATTGACATGAATCAGTTTTTGAGTTTTCCAATTGGGCCAAATGACACGCAAAGAATCCACTTCCTTAATTTTACCTAATCCAAAATGCATGACCGGATCGACTGAAGATTCAAAACCACGGGTTAATGTTTCATATCTATAGTACACTTTACCATTTTTATACAGATAAACCTTGGTTCCGAGTCCATAAGTGTTAGGGGTGTTCCCGCGAAGTTTTATCCTCAAAAACTGATTATGATTTAACGATTGGGCATTATTACGATAGATCAACACCGGTCCGTTAACCTGATTGATGACCAAATCAAGGGCACCATCGTCATTCAAATCCACATAAGCAGCTCCATTTGAGTAAGAGGGAAGATCGAGCCCCCATTTTTTAGTATCGTTCGTAAACGTAAGGTTGCCGTTGTTATGAAAGGCAAAGTCTGAAATTTTCCCGTGCGGCAGATATTTTAATAACTGAAGATCTTTTCGGGTAAGTCCGTGATTAAGCTCATTGACTATTCTTGGTCGTGTGATATGATAGAGATAATTCAAATTATTGGGACGACCATAAATTCCGTTGGTGATGAAAAGATCCTTCCAGCCATCGTTATCCAGATCGCAAAGCAAAGGAGCCCAACTCCAGTCCGTTGCCGCTAATCCCGCTAATGGCGCTATATCACTGAAAAGAGTCGTGCCTGAAGGAAGCGTTCCGCGATTCAATTGTAAGGTGTTGCGCGAATATTGATAATAAAATCCCAGCCTCTCATGCTGATAATTGGAAACATTGAATTGTAAAGGCTCTGCTGTTTGTTTAAGGATTTTTTCCTTGCGCGGAAGCATATCAGCCACGACAATATCAGGCCGGCCGTCATCATTAATATCGGCTATATCGTTACCCATGGATGATCGACTGCTATGTCCCAACGAACTTTTTACGGATTCACGAAACGTTCCGTTTCCATTGTTATAATAAAGATAATCGTTTTCCTTGAAATCGTTAGATACATAAATATCGGGCCATCCGTCATTATTAATATCCGAAATAGTCGTCGCCAGGCCATAACCAAGAGCGCTGTTATAAAGTCCGGCTTTACGAGTTATATCGACAAAATGACCGTGAATGTTTTCATATAGCCGGTCACCGGCTTTAGGAGCGTGATAAGAGCGCAATTGAATGCCCCCTTCAGAATGTTTATTAAGAATCGAATAATTAGTAAGATACATATCGAGATGACCATCCCGGTTATAATCAAAAAAGGTGGCTTGAGTGGAATATCCTTTGAAATTAAGTCCGTATTTAGCAGCTTCCTCTTTGAAATGAGGAATACCGTCTTTTCCAACGCCTTCATTTATAAATAATTCATTGGCGCCTTTTTTGTTTCGGTAATTAAATCTACAAACATAAATATCGAGTAAACCGTCGCCATTAACATCGGCCATGGTAACACCAGTAGACCACGCACCGGGAGTTCCTTTTACACCGGCTTGTTGAGTGATATCTTTAAACTTAAAATGTCCCTCATTAAGGAAAAGACGATTACCATGTGCATTGGATGTAAGAAAAATATCGGGCAGACCGTCGTGATTTAAATCCCCTACCGCAACCCCGCTTCCATTATAAAATCCGATATAATTTAAAATGCTTAACTTATCCGTATCATGTATTTTATTCACAAAATATACACCAGTATGACTAGGAGGGATCAATGTAAACATTGTTTTTGTTTGTTGTGCTATGACTTGGTTATTAGCCAAGAATAACACAGGGACTGATAAAAAAATGATTGAAATAATACATCGTTTTATCCTTATGTCTATAAAATAATTATGCATAAAGGGTATAAATGCGTTCTAAAATATATTATGAAAGCGAATATCTATAATAATAAAAAAACCTATAAATATAGATATTTTACAGGAATCATTTTTAGAGACTTCATTCCTCCTGAAAGCCCAAAATGTAAATTCCATCACTGAATAAAGAGGGTACGGTCAGAAATGATATATCCTAAAAATATTTAAATTAAATTCATAATATTAATTATCAATATTTTATATATAGTATTCTGAAATATTACAAATTAATTAGGATTTATCTTGTTAGATAAGTGGTATTTGTGCACTTATAAATTGTAAAAAAGCTAAAAAAATCGTGGTATTAATAATTTTATAACTATCTGTTTATAGATGCTTATTGCAGATGTCAGAAAGTTAAGAAATCTTATATCTGAAGTATAATCATAAAGTTATATAATGTTTTGTCGGTCTGTACTTTATATCGAAAGGCCTCTCTTATAATTATTTAAGACTCATGTAATTTCGTCATTTTGTAAAAAGATGATATGTTCAAACATAATGACATATGAACCACTAAAATATCAGTTCATTTTTCTTACTTTACGTCGCTACAGATGAAAGGGTCTCTAATTATTTAGAAACCCAAAACAGTATCAACATGAACATAAAAGTGACGGTTTTTATGAAAAAAAAGATCAAACAGTTTATGATGCTTTTAATATTGATGGTGTGTATCACACCAATATTAAAAGCACAGGAACTGTCTATTAAAGGAAAGGTTACAGATTCACAATCCGGTGATCCTTTGCCAGGTGTGAATATTGTTGTAAAAGGTACAACCATTGGAACGGCAACCAATGCCAATGGTAAGTATACACTTTCTGTACCTCAATCAGCTGATTCACTTGTTTATTCATATATTGGTTATGCCCGCAAGGTCATAGCGATAAATGGTCGCAGTGTAATTAATATGAAATTACAGCCCGCATCTATTCAGTCGAAAGGGGTAGTCGTTACGGCTTTTGGAATCAAGAGAAATTCAAGAAATCTGGGGTATTCCGTACAAACGGTTTCTGGAAATAAATTAAGTAAGGTGCCCTCAAGCAATTTAGGTGCCGATTTGGAAGGTAAAGTAGCCGGTGTCCAAATTTCCACTACTTCATCGGGTGTCGCCGGTGCCTCCCGTGTGGTTATTCGTGGGAATAGTTCTATTAGTGGTAATAATCAACCGCTCTACGTTGTCGATGGTGTTCCTATAAATGACAATACCTATAATGCCGCAAGTCAATGGGGTGGATATGATTTTGGAGATGGCCTAAATGGTCTGAATCCTCAGAATATTCAAAGTATTTCCGTTTTGACGGGTGCCAGTGCTACAGCACTTTATGGTTCCAGTGCTGCTAATGGTGTGGTTTTGATCACAACTAAAAAGGGCCGTCACAATAAAAGAATTGGCGTTACCTTCAACAGTAATGTTCAATTTAATACACCTGCTATCTATCCTAAATTTCAAAATACATACGGACATGGTAGTGAGGGCAAAGTTCCGACAACACTTTCTAACGTCATTGCGAATGGAGCAGGAAGCTGGGGACCTAAAATGCAGGGGCAACAAGTCCTGTTTTGGAATGGTAAAACCCGGGCTATGACACCGCAACCAAATAATGTCAAAAATTTCTACAGAACGGGTTCTGATCTGAATAATAATATTGCGTTGTCGGGCGGTACGAAAAATTCAACTTACCGTTTAGATATCTCTCAGGAAAATAATCAGGGTATTACTCCGGCAACATCATTCAAAGTGAACAACTTTAATTTGAGAGTAACCTCAAAGCTCAGTGATCACTTAAGTGCTGATGCCAAGGTTAATTACATTAAAACCGAAGGTAAAAATCGTCCGGAATTATCGGATAATCCCGGTAATCCGGCGCTCGACTGGTCAGCAATGCCTCGTGATATTGTGACTTCCAATCTATTACCAGTAACCGATTCGCAAGGTAAAGCACGGGATTTCAGCAATGACATCTTCCGTATTAATCCTTACTGGGGCTTATATAAAAATACAGAAACGGACTATAAAGACCGACTCATTGGTTATGCAAAATTGACCTATAATTTCACACCCTGGCTGAGCATTTTTGGCCGTGCCGGTACCGACTATTATACATTCAATATCAATCAGCTGCAGGCCACGAATACGCCCTATTACTTACCAGGTTCATTAAATAAACAGGATATCGTCCAAAGAGATAATAACTATGATCTCATCTTAACTGCAGATCATAAATTGGGTGCTAACTTTAGTAATCACCTGATTCTTGGTTTACACAGAGAGAATCAGTCAACGACCACGATGCAGTGGTATGCATCCAATTTTGCGATTCCGAATTTTAATGATGTCTCGAATGCCGCAACCAAGGCACCGAGCGACAGTAAAATCCAAAAAGTTATAAATTCCGCATTCGGATCATATCAAATCGGTTATAAAGATTTTGCCTTTTTGGAAGTCACCGGACGTAATGACTGGTCGTCTACACTGCCTCTGAAAAATGATTCTTACTTCTATCCATCGGTTAGCGGTTCCTTCATTTTTACAGATGCTCTTCATATAAAATCCAAAATCCTGAATTTTGGTAAGATCAGGGCTTCCTGGGCCGAAGTGGGTAATGATACACAGCCGTATATGTTAGGTGTGCAATATGCCTTGAATGGTTCTTCACAAGCCGGTCAGTTGTTAGGTAATATGACTACCGGTACTATTCCACCGACAGATTTAAAACCGGAACGTAAAAAATCAATTGAATTTGGTGCTGATTTGGATTTCTTCCAAAACAGAATCGGTCTGAAAATGACGTATTACAAAAACAATACGACCAATCAAATTCTGCAAACCTCGATTGATCCTTCTACCGGTTTTGGCAGTGCGATGGTGAATGCAGGTAACATCCAAAACAAAGGATTTGATGCTACTTTGCAACTGACGCCAATTATCCAAACGGGTAATTTTAACTGGGATATGACGGTTAACTTCAATAAGAATGTTAACAAAGTCATTTCATTGTATCCCGGCATCACGCAGTATACGATTGCGCCAACTCGTGCATTTGCAACGATTGTTGCCAGACCTGGTGAGACATATGGTGATATCATTGGTTACGGGTATAAACGTGATCCACAAGGTCAGATCATTTTCGATAGTCAGGGATATCCGGAAGCAAGTTCCAAACTTGAAAACCTCGGACATTACCCAGCAAGCTGGACGGGTGGCATCACCAATGACTTCAGCTATAAACAATTTACGTTGAGTGCTCTGATTAGCATCAGTCAGGGTGGGTCCATATATTCTCTGACCCAGGATGAGATGAACTTATTCGGTACTTCCGTACAATCTCTCAAAGGACGTGCCGCCTGGTATAAACATAGCGGTGGATATGTCGGTAATGGTGTGGTCAATGAAGGTTCCGCTTCAAATCCCAAGTATGTTAAAAACACTAAAGCCACCGATCCTCAGCAATACTGGAATGCCATGTTTAACAGAGGCATTGTTGAGCCATTTATTTATAGTGCCAGTTACATCAAATTACAAGAAGTATCGCTGACCTATACGTTACCACATAGATTTATTTCAGCATTGCAACCGCTATCTATTTCTGGAGCTAGCATTTCACTGGTTGGACGGAATTTATTATTCCTGGAAAATCATTTGCCGAACGCAGATCCATCGGCCTATGCCTATAACAATGGTAATGGTCAGGGATTTTCCTATGGTGCTCTGCCATCAACCAGAACCTATGGTTTCGACGTTAATATCAAGTTTTAAAAATAAACCAGGAAAGTTTAGATCATGAGATTATTAAAAAAGAACATTTACATTGCAGCGATTCTGTTAAGTGTAATGGTAGTGGCGAGTAGCTGTACCAAGAATTTCAGCGAGATTAATACCAATCCGACTGCAGTGACAAGTATGAATACCAAATACTTGTTGCCCAATACCGAATTGCATATCGCCGGAACACGTTACGAGACATGGCGAATGGATTTGATCTACCTTGACGAGTGGTCGCAGCAACTTGCGGGTACCGGATGGGGTGCAGATCGTTATCAATATTCTGATTCGTATTCTTCAGCTTATTGGAATACAGCTTACGACAACTATGTGAAGCCATTACAAAATATCATCCATATTCTGCGGGCCGATTCCGCGGCTAATACTAATAAACTGGCAGTAGCAAAAATATGGAGAGCTTTCGTATTTCAACGCATTACCGATGTCTGGGGCGATGTCCCTTATACTCAGGCTGGAAAAGGATTATGGACGCATGATTATAAGCCGACTTTTAATACTCAAAAATCTATTTATATGAGTATTATCAATCAGTTAGAAGAGGCTAATAAGATGTTCAATCCCAATCAGCCGACTTATGGGAAAGCGGATCTGATGTTTCAGGGAGATATTACCAAATGGAAAAAATTCGATAACTCACTGCTTATGAATGCAGGCTTACGTTTATCGAAAGTGGATCCTACATTGGCTGAAAAAGTTGTGAAGAAAGCATACCAAAATGGTGTGATGACCAGTAATAATGATATCGCTTATATCGCTCACCCGGGCGGACCGGATGGAATCAATAAAAGTGGTATCGGTCAGGTATTTCAGGATTTTGGTGTGACCGGACACGACTTCCGTTGCAGTAACACGCTGATTAATCGTCTGGTGAAATTTCACGATCCTCGTCTGTTTATCTATTCTGGTGTGTATACCGATAAAGGTCAAAATGTAACACCGTCAAAGCCTGATTCCATGATGGGATTAAGAAACGGATTAACCAGTGCCGATTTAACCAATCTCAACACGTATAAATATGCACAGCCTAACCGTGATATTATGGTAACCTATTCAGCCCCGACGATTTTTGTGTCGTACGCTGAAGTTTGCTTCGATGAAGCTGAAGCGGCACATCGCGGCTGGATACAGGGAAGTGCAGATACCTATTATAATAACGGCATACAGGCCGCAATGAAACAATTGACGTTGTACAATAGTACCAAAGCGGTCATATCAGATAATGCGATATCTTCATACGAACAAGATCCGTATGTGGATTTAAACAGTACCTCAACCTATGATTCCAATCCGAAAGATCCTGTTTTGGATAAAATCATAACACAGAAATGGCTTGCCTGTTTCTTAAATGGTTATGAGGCTTATGATAACTGGAGAAGAACCGGTTACCCGATGCTTACTCCGGGTGCATCACAAGGACAGACCAATGGTCAAATTCCACGTCGGGTACGTTATCCGGAAGAATTACAAACCCTGAATCAGACAAATTATCAACAGGCCGTCAGTGATCTGAACGGTGGTGATTTGATGACCAGCCGGGTTTGGTGGGATGTTAAAAAATAATCAGTAATGATTTACCGGTTATAGTTAAGGGTGAAAGCAGATCGGTTAGTCTGTTTTCACCTTTTTTTATTTTAAACCGATTAACCCGAATTATTCACGTAAGCTACAAGAATGAATACACATCATATTGAAAAAAATATCTTGTAAAAAATAAAGTTTTCCTCAAATTTGAGGAGTCTAAAAAAAGCTGCGAAATGTTGCCGTGCACTTCGTTGAATTTAAAAATGCTTAATCAATGTACCCATGTACGTTTCATGCATGTTTTTAAATTCGCCTTGGCCACAATAAAATTTCTTGGTCAATAATCCGGGTTAATGACTGAACCGGTCGTTAGATTCGCGTTTTGACTTACACTTATAGAATAAAGACGTGAATTGTATGTTAAAGAATAGTCATAGTATATAGATAAACCAGATTTCTTCAATTTGTTAAGTTTTTTAACAGTATTTATTTGGGAAAAACGTTGGGAAATCGTACATAATGTAAGTTAACGATCAATTTTTAATGAATGATAAAAGAGCTTTATGTCAACAAGAAGTGAATTCCTGAAAACAAGCGGATTAGCGATAATGGGGTTGGCAACTACGGGGTTTAAATTCTCAGCAATGGGGCAATCTCAAGAATATACGAGCAAAAGGCCCAAACCCGGTAATCGAAAATTTGTCAGTGAGGCCGTTGAAGAGGAGATAAAAAGAGTTAAGCAAAAGATACAGGATAAAAAACTCGCCTGGATGTTCGAGAATTGTTACCCGAACACACTCGATACCACTGTTAGGTATCAGATGAAAAACGGAAAACCCGATACTTTTGTGATAACCGGGGATATTAATGCCATGTGGCTTCGGGATTCATCGGCGCAGGTATGGCCGTATCTACATTTAGCCAATAAGGATAAAAAACTAAAAAGTTTACTGGCCGGTGTAATAAACAGACAAACCAAATGTATCCTTATCGATCCTTATGCGAATGCTTTCAATTATGGTCCGACGGGTAGTCCGTTCGATAGCGATCATACGAACATGAAGCCACAGTTGCACGAACGCAAATGGGAAGTAGATTCTTTATGTTATCCCATTCGTTTAGCTCACGGATATTGGAAAAAGACGGGAGATACGACTCCATTCGACAGCAGATGGCATAAAGCTATGCAATTGGTTGTTAAAACATTCAAACAGCAACAACGAAAACATGGTCACGGGCCATATCATTTTCAGCGTGTAACGGCTAATCCGTATGATACGGTTCCATTGGGAGGGTATGGAAATCCCATTGTTCCGGTAGGAATGATTTGTTCCATGTTTCGTGGCTCCGACGATGCCACGATTTATCCTTTTTTAGTGCCGGATAATTATTTCGCCATTGTCTCCTTGCGTCAGCTGGCCGATATGATGGATAATATTTATGTTGATAATACCTTTGCGGTAGAATGCAGAGCGCTGGCTGATGAAGTCGAAGGAGCTTTAAAAAAATATGCCGTCATTAATCATATCGATCAAGGTAAAATATACGCCTACGAAGTGGATGGTTTCGGCAATCGTCTGTTTATGGACGATGCCAATGTTCCGGGACTATTATCGCTTCCTTATTTAGGTTGTACGAAAGAAGACGATCCTGTTTATCAAAACACTCGCAAATTTGTTTTGAGTCAACATAATCCTTATTTCTTTAAGGGAACCGCAGGCGAAGGAATCGGCGGACCGCATGTGGGTTTGAATATGATTTGGCCTATGAGTATTATCATGAGAGCTTTAACAAGTTCTGACGACAAGGAAATTGCATATTGCCTGAAAACGCTTCGTAATACGGATGCGGGAACCGGGTTTATGCATGAATCTTTCAATAAAGATAATCCCCAAAAGTTCACCAGAAAATGGTTTGCATGGGCAAATACGCTCTTTGGGGAATTGATTATCAAAGTAGAGAAAGAACGGCCAAACCTTTTAAGTGTTTAGTCGTATTTGTCGATACAATCAACCAGAAAGTACAATTGTAATAAGAGTATAACATAATGAAAGATTTAGCGATAGGTATCGATATTGGAGGTACCAATACACAGTTTGGCGCTGTTGACCGAGGGGGAAATATTATTGCTACGGATAAAGTCGCCACACAAACTCACGCCGATATTCAACTTTATTTTAAAGATCTTTATGAAGGAATTTCTAACCTTCTGAAAGAAACCGGACTCGAATGTAAGATTATTGGGGTTGGAGTTGGAGCTCCGAACGGAAATTATTACGAAGGAACGGTGGAAGATGCTCCGAACCTACGATGGAAAGGAATCATCAATTTTGTTGATGAATTCAAAAAGCTATGGAATGTGCCAACCGTTTTGACAAATGATGCCAACGCGGCCGCCATTGGTGAGATGATGTACGGGGGGGCAAAAGGCATGAAAAATTTCATAGAGGTCACGCTTGGTACCGGACTTGGCAGCGGTTTTGTAGTCAATGGTGAAGTAATGTATGGGAATGATGGTTTTGCTGGTGAGTTAGGTCACACTATTGTAAACCCCTATGGTCGGCAATGTGGATGCGGCCGGAAAGGATGTCTCGAGACCTATGCCTCAGCCACAGGAATTAAACGGACCGTTTATAAATTTTTGGCGGATAACCTGAAGCCAAGTGAGTTACGTGGAGTCAGCTTTGATAATTTATCTGCCAAGATGATAACGGAGGCAGCCGAGAGAGGGGATCAGATTGCAATGGATTCGTTTGAGTATACTGGTAAAGTGTTAGGTCAAAAACTGGCTGATGCTGTGGCGGTCACAAGTCCAGAAGCGATTTTCCTCTTTGGAGGATTGGCTCACTCCGGTGATTTCATTTTCAAACCTACCCATAAATATATGGAAGAAAATATGCTATCCATATACCGCAACAAGGTAAAACTGCTTCCATCAGAATTACAAAATAAAAATGCAGCGGTATTGGGTGCTTCGGCACTAGTCTGGAAAGAGCTCGATAAGATATCTGAAACGAAAATTAAATTCTGAAAATACATGAAATCCGATTTACCGTTTTTCTCAAAAAATAGGATCCGTTTAAAAAAAAAGCCTAATCTATATTATCAATTTAGATCCATATTTGGCATCTTATTGCTGTTCATTGGGTTATTAGGACTGGAGGCGTGCTCGTCATCATCCAAGAAAAAAAAGTCGGCTCCAGTAAAATTAACCTCATATGTTGATCCATTTATTGGAACTGGCGGACACGGACATGTCTATCCGGGAGCGACCGTTCCATTTGGCATGGTCCAATTGAGTCCGGATAACGGGAAATCGGGTTGGGATTATTGCTCGGGTTATAACTATGCTTCCCATAAAATAACCGGTTTCACGCTGACTCATTTGAGCGGTACGGGTATTGGTGATTTATGTGATATCTCCTTTATGCCTACCAATTGGGCGATTGATAAGATGGCGGGCAAAAAAATCAATAAATGGAATGTCAGTTCCACCTTTTCTCACAAAAATGAACATGCCGTTCCCGGGTATTATTCAGTTGTTCTTAATAATAACAATATCAAAGTTGAATTAACTGCTGCAGAAAGAGCTGGCTTTTATCGATATACATTTCCCAAAACGGGTCCGGCTACTTTATCTTTGAATCTGGGTTTTGCCATAAATTGGGATCATCCTACCTCAACTTATATTCATGTTGAAAACGATAGTACCGTCTCCGGATACCGCATGTCGACCGGATGGGCTAAAGATCAGCGAGTTTATTTTGTGGCTAAATTCTCCCGGCCTTTCGAAAAGTTTGCAACGATGAAAACCAACAAGCTGGTCGAAGGTCAGAATGAAGTCAAAGGAGACAGCGTGAAGGCGCTTTTCAGTTTTGCTCCTCAAAAGGGGCAAATCCTTGAAAAAGTGGGCATCTCGGCCGTCAGTATCGATGGAGCACGACAGAATCTGAAATCAAGTATTCCCGGCTGGAATTTTGATGCTGTTCGCAAGAAGGCTTCCGACATCTGGGAAAAGAATTTGGATCGGGTCAAAGTAGCAACAACTGATTCTTCCCAAAAAGTAAAATTTTATACGGCGCTCTATCATACCATGCTGGCTCCAACTATTTTTAGTGATGTGAATGGAAAATATCAGGGGGCCAACGGAAAAGATTATACCGCGAAAAATTTCACCAATTACACTACTTTTTCGCTCTGGGATACCTATCGTGCGGAGGATCCCCTTTTCACGATTGTCGAGCCTGATCGGATTAATGACATGGTTCACTCATTCCTTGCGTTTTATGAACAGCATGGACTGCTTCCGGTTTGGCCTCTGGTTGGCAATGAGACCAACACCATGATCGGTTATCATGCGGTTCCCGTTATTGTGGATGCTTATTTACGGGGTTTCCGAGATTATGATGTGCAGGAAGCTTATAAAGCCATGAAAAAGAGTGCCGAAGAAGAAAATAAAGATGTGAAAGCATTCAATAAAAAGGGATATGTTCCATCGGACAAATTTTCAGAATCGGTTTCCAAAACACTGGAATATGCCTACGATGATTGGTGCATCGCACAGATGGCTAAAGCTTTAGGGAAAAAAGACGATTACAAAAAATATATGAAAAGGGCCGGTTATTATAAGAATCTGTACGATCCGTCGACCAAATTTATGCGTCCCAAACTGGCGAATGGTCATTGGGAAACACCTTTTGATCCGTTGGCTTCTCCAACCAGTTTCAAAAAACGGGATTATACCGAAGCCAATGCCTGGCAGTACAACTGGTATGTTCCACAGGATGTCCCTGAGTTGATCAATTTGATGGGCGGAGACGATGCCTTTGTATCCCGTTTAGACACCCTATTCAACATGAAAACCAAAACGCATGGCAAAATTGCCGATATGAGCGGGTTAATTGGTCAATATGTGCAGGGAAACGAGCCGGATATGCAAACACCTTATATGTATAATTATGCCGGAGCCCCATGGAAAACACAAGCCATTGTGCGTAAGATCATGTCGAAATTATATAAAGACGCGACCAATGGATTACCGGGAAATGAAGACTGCGGACAGATGTCGGCCTGGTATGTATTTAGTGCCCTTGGCTTTTATCCGGTTAATCCGGTAGATGGGAAATTTGTAATGGGCAGTCCGGTATTCGACAAGGCAAGTGTTAAAGTTCCCGGCGGGAAATTCTTTACCCTGATTACAAAGAATAATTCCAAAACCAATAAATATATCCAATCCGCAGAACTCAATGGTAAGCCTTACGATAATAGCTATATCACATATCAGGATATCATGAAAGGTGGCACACTTATTTTGGATATGGGTCCTAAACCCAATAAAAAATGGGGGACGGTGGCTTCCAGCAGGCCATAAAGGACATACCGGATTATATTGAGAAATCTTACAAAAATTTATCAGAAAAAAATTAATAATGAATAGATTATTTACGAAAGCTGCTTTATTTGCGGTGGTTATGGCATTGTTGCCACTTGCCGGATGCAATAAAAAAAGCTCGGATCATAAAAGCAATACCGCCACTGTCCAGGTTCATAAGACTCAGCAGCCTACTCTGGTTCAGACTGTCGATAAAGCGGCCATGGCAAAAAAGGTCAAAGCTGCGTTTATCCATGCCTGGGATGGTTATAAAAAATACGCCTGGGGACACGATGAGCTAAAACCGTTAA
>Ga0102956_1000437_pt1 | contig 15139 bp, 12 predicted proteins | sample SalPonF2_A_D2_MG_FD_84515 | JGI IMG/M metagenome (GOLD analysis project Ga0102956, IMG submission 84515) | Salt pond soil microbial communities from South San Francisco under conditions of wetland restoration - Salt Pond MetaG SF2_A_D2_MG ...
AGCAGGTGGGGATGGAAGATGGAACCGCCCGACAGGGCCAGGGCAAGAAAGATGAGCAGACCCAGCACGGCCGCCCGCACCGCGACGGCAAAGCCGTCCGCCAAAGACCACGGTTGCTCCAGTGCGCCGGCGCGCCATCCGGGCGCAGGGGCTCCACGCGCCAGCCAGGCGGCTGCCACCGCCAGGCCACCCACCAACAAGGCGGCATTGCAGAAGGCGAACAGCAGCACCCGTCGGCGGGCGCCGTCGCCGGCGCTGGCGATGTAGCCGGCGTAACGGTCCGCAAGGCGGGCATCACCGTCGCGCTGGGCCGCATGCCACCACATGTGATTGGCGGCCCACCCCAGTGGCAGCAGACGCAGCCCGGCCAGCGCGATGGGGCTGAGGTGCTCCGGACTGCCGGGCAGACGATAGGCGAATGCCACCGCCTCCGCCACCGCCTGCTCCTCCGGCGCATCACCCAGCCGGTTCAGTTGCCGTTGCAGCGCCTTGTGATCCCCCATTTCCGCCAGCAGCACGATCAGGCGCGCGCGGGTGTTCAATTCGGCCCACGGCGTGGCCCTGTCCGGGTGCTTGGCGAAGTACGCCAGTACGTCCCGGTAGATCTTCAGGCTCTTGTGCTCCACATGGGCCCGATCCCCGAACAGCAACGCGAACAGGCGCTTCTGCCAGGCGGGCACTCGGTCGTAATCGGAATACAAGCTCAGATTGCGCTCGACCATGCGGCCGGCGGACTCGGCGGGGTACAGCAGAGAACCGGTGCGCCCGCCGTCCGGCCGGTAACCCCAGACAAGGAGGGACATGACCACCAGCACAGCGGCCGCGGCGCCCGTCACCCAGGGCCGTAGCAACGCGGTCGAATTGGAGAGATTCGGATGATGCACCTGATTCAACGCCTGCAGGTGTCGCCTCTCTTCAATACTCCAGAACCGCCACCCGGTCAATGTCCGGCCGGGCGGCGATCACCGCGGTACCACGTGCGCGCCGGTTCAGCGCCGCAGCAAACGCGTCACCGCTCGCAACGCCAGCAGGCCCAGCACACCTCCCACGGCCAGTCGAACGGTGCGGGTCGCCGGATCGTGGATGGGACGGTAGCTGGATTGGCCGTCACGGATTTCGATGTAGCCCATGGGCGTGGCCCTGGCGCCGCCACCGCCTCCGGCACCCGCCGGCCCGGCGGCCCTACGACCGGCTCCGAAGCCGTAACGGATCTTCGCCACCGGAACCACCGTTATACCCTCACGCTGCACCGGCTCGCCGTAGACCATGCCCGCGCGGGCGTCGCGCCCGATCGCCGCGCCGATATCCGGCACGAATTCGGCCGCGTCCTGCTGTCTGTCCTGGGATTGCGACTCGTCCATTTGCTTCACCTCCGATGCGTCATTCAACGACGGACGGGAAATGAATCAAATGTAGCAGGCGCTTCGGTTGGTTACGACCGACGGGCGGAACAGGCAACGGGAACACGGTCGTACACCAGCGGCTCGCTGGCGCGCACTTCCGGACGCAGCTCGTGCTCTCTGGAGAAATCTTCGTCGAGCAGGTGCACGACCCGCACATCGTGCAACGTCAGATAGTCGGCGATCAGCGAACGGTGGCAACGCTCGGGCAGATACTCCTCGCCCAGCAGGGCGATGGTATTGAACGCCGCCAACCCGACCAGCTCCATGATCGCGCCGTGGAAGGCCGTCGCCGCCATCTGGTCCGCATAGCCGCGCAACGTTTCATTGGCCAACGCCACGTGCGGCGAATCGGGGCCGGGCGCGCGTCTCGCCCCCAGATGCAAACCCGCCCATTGGTAGCGCATCCCACCGACAGCCAGACCCGCCTGCAGCAGGTTGACCGCAAACTGGGGATGTCGAGGCGAAAACCCATAGGCACGCACATCGACAACCAACTGCACCTCGGTGTACCTCAGCAGATTGACCAACTCCTCCAATGTCCGATTGCTGAGGCCGACGGAATAAAGGCTGATGGCAGACATGAACAGGATCCGCGTGTATTTGATGAGTTATGTTACAAACTGCCTAAACCTGCTCTGCCCGTACCGTATCACAAAATATCCGCTGTCACCGTCGTCACGATTTTTTACAGCAGCGCGCGTCATCAAACCGACACCTGAGCCAAGTTTATGAAAGTAAACATCGGATAGCGATGCGCACGAAATTTGCTACAGCTGCGGGTTTTGCCTGCCAAACACCGGAGTTGTGAGACGGTCCGCAAAAATTCAACAGACGAAAAAAAATCACCCGACGACCACCGCAGCGGTGCCGAAGAATCACCCTTGGACCGGGTCTGCATGCGGGCGGCCGAACACGCGTTCCATGGCTGTCCACACCCTCGGCAGGGAACGGCGGGTTGAACACGCAAGCGGTTTCCAACGGGGAGAAACGAGGTGCGCGACCGGCTCCGATAGCGGGTTGACATCGGGGCTCGCTGCACTCGACCGGAGGTCCGACAGCAAACGCAGCGACGTCCGCCGCGGATCCGGCCGAGCCGTGTAAAAGCAACGAGGCGGCCGCAAGGCGACGGAGAGTGGCGGCACCCTTCGCCTGTGTGGCATGGATTTGGGGGCGCACGGCCCGCACGACGACCGTTGCGCACCGCAGAGAATCACACGGCGGTGTCGGGCAGCGCCACTCCGCAGCCTCCGGCGCCACAGTAACCGCCGGGGTTCTTGGCCAGGTACTGCTGATGGTAGTCCTCGGCGTAGTAGAACGGACCGGCAGCCGCGATCTCGGTGGTGATCTCGCCACGCCCGGCGTCCGACAATGCCTGCTGATAGGCGCGCCGGGAGTCTGCGGCGGCGTCGGCCTGGGCCTCGTTGGCGGTGTATATCGCCGAGCGGTACGGGGTGCCCCGGTCGTTGCCCTGGCGCATCCCCTGCGTCGGATCATGAGACTCCCAGAACACCCTGAGCAATTCCCCATAGGTGACGGTCTTCGGATCGAAGACCACCAGCACCGCTTCGGTGTGGCCGGTCATTCCGGAGCACACTTCGCGGTAAGTCGGATTCGGCGTGAATCCGCCGGCATACCCCACCGCCGTGACATACACGCCGGGATATTCCCAGAACCGCTTTTCCGGACCCCAGAAGCAGCCCATGGCGAATACAGCCACTTCCATCCCCGCCGGGAACGGCGCACGCAACGGGTGGCCGTTCACATGATGGCGTTCCGGTGTCGCCATGGGCTCGTCCCGACCGGGCAGTGCCTCCTCGGGTGTCGGCAACTGAGCGGCATCCCCGTACATGAACATATCACTACCTCCCAATAGGCTTAGGGAACCTCTGCACAGGCCGCTGAAGCGCCGCTCACGGCGTTGCAAAGACGCTCGGAATGCTCATTTACCGTGTGTAAACTGCGCTTCCTCGCCCCTTTGCGCCTTGTGATCATCCTCTTGATCGACCTGTGCAGAGGCTCCTTAGGAGCCGAAAATCGACTCTGCGATATCGCCGGACACAACGCCCCACGCCAGAGTCTACGACCGGCGTAGCGACGGAAAAAGACCAACGCACCCGGGGCCTTTCGGTCGGTCCCGGACGGATCCGCCGATGACCCGCCTCACCGGGGTTGGCGAAGGTGGGCGGTATGCGCCTGACGAAGCCTGAACCGCACGTTGCGACGCAGAGGAAAGTTCACGATCCGGAGGCGCCGGCGCAACTGCAGCGGGTGGAGTTTTCCGGCGCGAAAGCCCTCCCGGAACGAATGGGCTGTTCCACCTGGATGATCTGTCCGCCGCGGATCACCTGGCTAGAGCCCTGCCGGAAACGCGCCTTTATCAGTTATCAGTTGGCTCGGAATCGTTACACCCACGTCCCGGAACTCCGGAAATGATGCACCTCCCGTCGGGCCCGGTTAACCGCACAGCTCGTGCGTCGATCATGGCAAGTGGCAACTGCAAGTCCGCGGCAGGCACCGGAAAACGACCGACCGTACACGCTGAACGGAAGCGGGGCCACGCGCTGGTAGCCCGTGCGGGCCCGTGGTACATTACCCCACAGCCGCTGGCCATTTTCGTACAGACCATCAACGGGCCGGCAGCATCACGGAAACCTGCAATGACCCAGCCCAGCGGATGCCGTCAGTAGGCGAAAGCAAGCCCGTGCCCGCCAGACCTCGCAATACGTCCGACACCGCGCAACGAGCGCGACCCGCTCCGGCCAGCGAATCGCAACATCCGCGACGCGAGGGCGGCGGCGCTCTGCAGCGTGCTTTGCGGCCTCTGCAGGGAATGGGCCCCGGTTACCTGGTGGGTGTGGGCAGCAACCTGCAGCCCGAACGCAACGTTCCCGTCATCGTCCGGACACTGCTCCTTGAGTTCGGGAAACTGGGCGTCAGCCCGGTGATCAGGACCCGCCCGGTGGGAATCCTCAGTCACCACGACTTCCTGAATGCGGTGGTATTCGTTGAAACAGACTTGCCCGTGGACCGCCTGAAGGCTTTTTTCAACGACGTCGAGGAACGGCTGGGGCGTGATCGCAGCGACCGGGCCCGCCACACCAAGGATCGACCCGCCGACCTGGACATCCTCATGCACTGGCGCGGAGACCGCGCACTCGATGCGGCCCAGTACCCGACCGAGTCCTACCTGCGGCCACCGTTCCTCGCCTTGTGCGAAGCCATGGGGCTGGCGGGCAACACCAGTGAGACCGGTGCGCTGCAGACGGTGGCACTGGCGCTGAACGGAACCGAGTTCGGGCGGCATGCGCAGCTTCTCTGTGTCGACGACTCGGGCACGATCCGCGACTGCGCCGATCTTCCCGAGCCCGCGCTGGGCTGATCGCCGCCTCGTCAGGGCGACGGCGGACCGACGGCACGCACGGGTGAGGTGAACGCCCGCCCCCAACCGGTCTGCGCCAGCCAGCTCTCCAACGCCGAAGCCGGCAGCGGACGGGACAGGTAGTAGCCCTGCGCACCGTCGCAACCCAGGGCTTCCAGAGCACGGAGCCCGTCGCTGTTTTCCACCCCCTCGGCGACCACCCTGCATCCCAGGTTATGGGCAAGATCCACGATGGAACGCACGATGACAACATTGCTGTCGTCCGCGTCCATGCCGATCACAAAGGACTTGTCGATCTTCAGCTCGTGCACTGACAGGCGCTGCAGGTGCGCGAGCGACGAATAGCCGGTGCCGAAGTCGTCGACGGCGATGCGCAGGCCCATGCTGTCCATGCGGCGCACGATGTCGGTCGCCAGTTCCGGGTCTTCCATCATGGCGCTTTCGGTCAGCTCCAGCACCAACGCACTGGCGGGAACGTCCCAGGTCTGCAGCAGGGCGCCGATTTCGGTGGGCAGCAGCGGGTGCTTCAGATTGTAGGCCGACAGGTTGACGGCGACGCTCAGGTACAGCCCGCGCCGTCGCCACACGCTGGATTGGCGCACCGCCTCGTTCAGGACCCACTCGGTCAACGGCCGGATCAGTCCGGTGCGTTCGGCCAGCGGGATGAATTCATCGGGCGGCACCAGTCCGTGCTGGGGGTGGTGCCAACGCACCAGCGCCTCGACGCCCATGGCCCGGTGCGTCTTCAGATCGACCTTGGGCTGGTAGTACAGAACCAGTTGGTTGTGCTCGATGCCCCGGCGCAGCTCGCCGGTGAGCGTGAGACGACGCAGGGAATGGGGATCTTCGTCCGGATCATAGAAACGGTAGCCCACACCCGCCTTCTTCGCCTTGTACATGGCCGTGTCGGCGTGCTGAACCATGCGGTCCGGTGCCTCACCGTGCTCAGGGTAAACGGCGATACCGATACTGGTCTTCACATCGAGGGTCAGCCCCTCGACCACGAACGGCTGCTCCAGGGCGTGAAGGATGCGCATGGCGCAGGTGACCGCCTGTTTGCGGCCGGTAGCCGGCAGCGCCACAGCAAATTCGTCGCCGCCCAGACGGGCCATGATGTCGTCGGCGCGCAACGAGGCGCTTACGCGCTGGCCCACCAGTTGCAGCAACTGGTCACCGAAGGGATGGCCCAGGGTGTCGTTCACGTCCTTGAACCGGTCCAGATCCATCACGAACAGAGCGATGGACTCCCCGTGCTGTGAGGCGCTGCGAATCAGCGATTGCAGGTGCCGGTGCAGCAGCGTTCTGTTGGGCAGTCCGGTGAGGCCGTCGTGGTGGGCCTGGTAGGTCAGCGCCGCATTCTTCTCGTTCAACCGACGGGCGATGACCGAAGCGATCACCAGTGCCGCCCATACCGCAACCCACATCACGAACAGCCCCGTCGCCACCAGCCTCACCCACAGGGTGCTGCTGAACTGCTCGTACTCTTCGGTAAAGGGATGGGCCACCGTCACGGAGTAAGGGGTTCCGGTAATGGGACTGGTGGCCCAGCTGTAGCGGGCATTGCCCACATCCAGCACCCCGTGGTTACGCACCGCACGGCTGCTCGCCGTGCGGGTGGCCTTCAGGAGCCGGTCGGTATCCTGCTTTACCCGGGCGTCTCCCGCCGCGCTGACCGCCACGAGACGACCCTGCTTGTCCTCCACCAGCACGATGGTGTCGCTGCCGGTCAGCCGGCGGCGCAGCGCGGTCAGCATGGCATCGTTCAGAGCACCGCTGGCAACCGGTCTGCTCAACCGGTCACCGATCTCCCGGCCGAACTGCTGCAACAGCAGGGTATCGGCATTTTTCGCCGCGTCCGGCAGCAACCAATAGGCCACCGTGCCGAAGATGCCGAGCGCCAGCAGCACCACCCCGACGAAGGCTGCCAGCAGTTGCGTGCGGATGCTCACGAGGGCGCGCCGTCAGTCCGTACGGCAGGTATTGATTCCGGTGACCAGGTACAGTGGACAGAAGCGCAGCACCGCGGCGACCAGATTCAGGGTGGCGAGCACCGTTACCACACCGGCCGCAAAGTCGTCGTGGATCACGTGCCCCGGTCCGAGTGCGGCATACAGCAGCACGGCACTGATCCCGATCCGCAGGAGCATATCCAGCGTTCCGATATTCTTCTTGAGTCTGATAGCCATACCTACCTCCGGGGCAGGACGGGCCCGGCACGCCGGCCGGGCCCGTCGGCAAATCACGCGTGTCTCCTTCCACGGATAACGACCGCAGCACTACCGGGCTTGAACGCCACGGGACCCACCACCGCAATGGCGGGAAAACGGCGCCGCTCACCGGCGGCGCCGAGGCAGGGGGCTGCCGCCTTGTCGATTTTTGAACAAAATTGTTAATCAACAATTATTTAAAACACACAAACAGCCGGTTCACGCGCGTCCGGCGGCGGCGGAGAATGGAAAAGAATCTGCAGGGACGACCGGCCGGGGTGCCGGTGACGGTTCAAGGAGCGGGCCGGCACCGGTCCGCGCCGTCGGGGGCCCCGCGGAGGTTCCCTAAGGAGCGAACAAGGCGCTGGCCGCCCTCTCCACCAGGTCCACGCCCCGGCTGACGACCCGCTGCCGCCAGCGGCGGTCCCGGGGGCAGAACACGGACCTCAGGCGCACCTTGCTGGGATGGTCCAGGGCGGCCGTACCATAGTGGTGCCAACGGTTTTCCTCGCGCAGAGCATGCAGCACATACAAGCCGGGATAGGTGCCGAACTCCTGGGTGAAGGCAGTCACCTGGGCGCCGGGCAACCAGCAAGGCAGCACGCCGGTGAGCCCGCCGCGCACCACATAGGCGGCGGGATCGAGCAGGTCCGGCGAGGTCAATCGCCGCCCCAGCGCGCTCCCGAGAGGACCGCGGGCGGCGGCGGATTCGGCGAACAGTGTTTCGCGCCCCCAGCCTCCCAACCCGGTGTGCACATCGATGGCACAGACCTGCGCCACGCCCGCAAACCGCCGCACCAGCCACTGCCGGTAGCTCCGCAGGCCGGGCTCCAGGGTTGTTCCTCCGAAGAACAGGCCCCGCGCCCGCTCATACTGCCCCATGGCCACCGCCCGTCTGAGACGCCGGTAGCCGTGCCGCAGGGCGCTGGCTGCTGCACGCAGATAGAAACCGTCCCGTGCCGGCGGGCTGGCGGGATTCAGCAGCCCGTCGATGCGCCGGTAGGCGTCGGGAATGCCCCGGTAAACGTCGCCGTCGTCGAGACAGTTGCGGTTGAGGTCCACATTGTGTTCGTTGACCCGGCGCAGGTACGCCATGCCAAAGGGATTGAGCGCATGCACGAACACCAGCGCTCCATCCTCCGGCAACGGCGGAAGACGCGCCAGCAGCGCATGCTGGATGGCGGAGCCGGCGAAACCCTCAACACCGTGGAGGCCGGAGGAATGCAGAAGAACCCGCCGCGGGGTTGGCGTGCCGAACCAGGCAATATCTATGCTCAGGCGCTCCCCGCCGCCGGCAGGGTCGTCGAGGAACAGCGCTTCCGGTCTGTCGTCGCCGGCCCGCGCCGCCGCCGCGCGAAACTGCCGCCGCGCGCCGGCGTAGTCCGCCGCGAAACCCGCCATGTCGGAAATGTCTGTCGTCACCGGTGCACAGGCCATCCGCCGTTCAATCGCTTCGGGGTCGCCGACGCCCCCTGCGGACCATTTTCCCAGAAGTCGGGATTAGGCTCATCCCACGCTTTACCCGCCATTGAACGAGGCCGCGAGCGGCGCTGCGCCGGGAGTCGCTGCGCGGTACACTTTGGTTTGAGCGCCTGCCGCCACCGACGGACCATGTATTGCGCGCCGAACACATCAACCCCGCCACTGGAAACGCCCGCTCGGCAACCGGGCCGCACGACCCGGTCCCGGCCTGCTCCGGCCCCACCCGCCCGCAAGGGCGGTCTCAGCAGCCTGGGGCCATGAGGCCCGATCGGTTCACGGCCTGCCGTCCGTCGACCGTCCGGCTGGCTGCCGCATTGAGGCGGTGGCGCTGGCCCCTGGCGCTCGCCCTGCTGTGCATCGCACTGCAGGCCGCCGGCCTGGCACCCGAGCTGCGCTGGCAGCGTTCGCTCATCGAGGCCGGTCAGTGGTGGCGCCTGCTGACGGGCAGTCTGGTGCACCTGGGCTGGAGCCATCTGGCGATGGACCTGGCGGGCCTGGCGCTGATATGGGCCCTGTTCGGGCCCCTGCTGTCGACGTGGCAGTGGACTGTGGCCTTTCTGACCAGCGCATCGGCCGTCGGGCTTGGCCTGTATCTGTTCGAACCCCAACTGGTCTGGTACGTGGGCCTGTCGGGTGCGCTGCACGGGCTGTTCGTGGCCGCATTGCCGGCCCAGTTCCGCAAGCATCCCGGGGAGGGGCTGATACTGCTCGCCGCCATCGCAGCCAAGCTGACCTGGGAGCATCTGCTGGGACCGCTGCCCGGCAGCGCGGAGCTCGCCGGCGGTGCCGTCGTTACCCAGGCCCATCTGGCCGGCGCCGTGGGCGGCCTGGTCTATGCGCTGACCCACCTCGCCCTGATCCGGGCCCGCACCTTCCGAGAGATCGCCCGGCCGAGGTGAAGGCCACCAGGGAGCCGCTGCACAGGCCGATCAAGTGGATGATCACCAGGCGCAAAGGGGCGAGGAAGCGCGGTTTACATACAGTCTGTCGCTTCGCGACCCCGCATTCCGAGCGCCTTTGCAACGCCGTGAGCGCGCGCCGACATGGCGTCCGGCGGCATGCCGCAGTTCCCCGGCACCTCGGCCACTGACCGGGCCGTGCTAGGAACGGTTCGGGAGGTGGATGATGACGACGATCTGGCCCTGGTGGACAGGCTCCATTGGCCTGTCTCTTGTCACCGTCGGGTTCTGGCTGATGTTCAACCGACCGCACGGACTTCACCAAAGTCCACGACATGTTCACCTTCCAGAGCTTCGCCCTGCTGCCGGTGTTCGCCGGCGCCGTGGTGCTCAACGGCGTGGGCTTTGCGCTGCTCACCCGCAGCAAGAAGGTCGCCAAGAAGAAGTTCAACAAGGGCACCATCCCCGGCAGCATCGTCTTCGGGGTGGGCTGGGCCATCACCGGCGCCTGCGCGGCGGTTGCCCTGGCTCAGCTGGGCCAGGGTCAGCTGGCCGCGCTGGCGACACTGTCCGGCATTCTGTTCGGCGTGTGGGCCTATCGGCGCATGGCCGCCGGCGGCGTCCAACTCGACACCGGGGTCTGCGGCGAGGACGGCTGACCCGCATCCCGGCGCCGCTGCCCTGTCGGCGCCCGAGCCAGGCCACTGTTGAGTATCCGCAGGCCGCAGGGATGCGGACCCTGCCTGGTGCGCCGGGAGGAAATGCCTGTCCCGGCCAACGTCGGGGTCGACACGGCCCGACCGCCCCCCATCACCACCCCGTTGACCGCCCCCGCACACCCACCGCAAGACCGCGGCTCCCGCTGAACGGGGACGGGCCGCCCGGACCCCCGCGCGCCGGACCTGCGCCAGAGTCGAGGGCGCGAGCGGCAGCCACCATCCGATTGTGCTACAGCTAACGGCACCGGCAAGTGGAGGCTGCCCATGGACGCACAATGGAAAACCTGCGGCGCAGTGGCGACCTGGACCGTGGACGGACCGCGCTTCGAAGCCGTCCACGAAACCGGAAGGACCCGCGTGGATGCCATCGACAGAGACATCGTCCGGATACGCTTCAGCCCCGATGGTCGGTTCGCGGCGCCCCGTTCCTGGGATGTGGTACCGGCCGATGCGGGTTCCCCGGGTAGCCCACAGACCCTGGCGGGCCAACAGGGCGACGGCACCGTCCTCATCGGCAACGGCACGTGGCAGGCCCGCCTGCAAACCGCCTCGGGCGCCGTGGAGTTCGTGCACGGGCAGGACAATTCCTTCGCCCGGGACCTGTCGGGCCCGAGCTGGCGCAGGGCCGACAGCGATGAGCTCGGCATCGCCGGCAGGCCCGACGACCCGCTGCCCGCGGGCCGCTCCAGGCTGGCCCTGGCGCTCACCAAACACATCGCCCCGGAGGAAGGCCATTACGGCCTGGGCCAGCGCACAGGACGGCTCAACCGGCGCTATCGCCGGCTGTCCAACTGGACCACCGATATCCTCCCGCCGGGCTACAGCCAGGCCCATGACAACCTGTACCAGGCCCATCCCTTCGTGATGACGGTACGCCCCGGCTGCGCCTGGGGCCTGTTCCTGCACTCCACCTGGTACAGCCGCTTCGACCTGGGCGCCGACAACGGGGAAGAGCTGCGCATCCTTACCCTGGGCGGTGAGCTGGACTACTACCTGTTCACCGGCCCCACCCCGGCCGACGTGGTGGAACAGCTCACCCGCCTGACCGGCCGCCCGCCGGTGCCGCCCCTGTGGGCCATGGGCTTTCACCAGTCCCGCTGGAGCTACCCGGACGGCGCCCAGGTGGAAGCGGTTGCCGCCGGTTTCCGGGAGCGGGACATCCCTCTGGAGGCCGTACACCTGGACATCGACTACATGCGCGGCTATCGGGACTTCACGTGGGACCCCGTACGCTTCGCCCGTCCCCATGAGACGGTGGGCAGGCTGCACGCTCGGGGCGTGCGGGCGGTCTGCATCGTGGACCCCGGCGTCAAGCACGATGTGAGCGCCGGCTACCGGGTGGCGCGTGAGGGTATCGAGAACAACGCTTTCATCCGACGCGCCGACGGCCGGCTGTTCGTCGGTTATTGCTGGCCGGGCGAGTCCCTGTTTCCCGACTTCACCCGTGGGTCGGTGCGACAGTGGTGGGGCGGGCAGCACCGGGTGCTGATGGACGCCGGCGTGGATGGCCTGTGGACCGACATGAACGAACCGGCCATCTTCGACAGACCGTTCGGCCAGGCCGGCCTGCGGCTGGCGCCGATTCCCCTGAACGCGCCCCAGGGCGAGGGGGACGAGTCCACGCACCACGCCGAGGTGCACAATCTCTACGGCCACCTCATGGCGCGGGCCACCTGGGAAGGCATGCAGCGTCTGCGACCCGGGACCCGGCCCTGGGTGCTGACCCGCAGCGCCTTCACGGGCAGCCAGCGCTACGCAGTGACCTGGATGGGAGACAACAGCTCCTGTTGGGAACATCTGCAGCTGAGTGTGCCCCAGCTGGCCGGCATGGGGTTGTCCGGCATGCCCCACGCCGGTGTGGACATCGGCGGCTTCTACGACAACGCCCATCCGGAGCTGTATGCCCGCTGGATGGAGCTGGGCACGTTCTATCCCTTCATGCGCTGCCACACGGCCCTGGGCACCCGTTCCCAGGAGCCGTGGCAGTTCGGCCCCGAGGTGGAGACCATCAGCCGGCGCGCCATCGAGCTGCGCTACCGGCTGTTGCCCTACCTGTACACCCTGGCCCACCTGGCCCACCGGACGGGGGCACCCATCTGGCGACCGATGGTCTACGAGTTTCCGGACCAGCCGGAAATGCATCCTGTGGAGGACCAGCTCATGATCGGCCCCCACCTGCTGGTGGCACCGGTCTGCGAGCCCGGCGTGGTGGATCGCCTGGTGCGGTTACCCCGGGGACGCTGGTACGACTGGTGGAGCGGCCGGGAGCTGGCCGGCGGATCCCATGTCCGGCCCGCCCCTCTGGGGACCATACCGGTGTTCGTCAGGGCCGGGGCGATCGTCACACTGGGCAACGTTCGCCCGTCGACGGCGACGCCGCTGACGGAACTGACCGTCGCCATCTATCCCGCCGGGCACAGTGAATGGACGCTGATCGAGGACGACGGCCAGTCCGACGACTATCTGCACGGCGCACTGGCCGAGACGCCGTTTCAAGTGACGCAGGATCGGTCCGAAACCCGGGTCGTCGTCGGGGCCCGGAGCGGCAGCTACCGGCCCCCGTCACGGCGTTTGACGGCGTGCGTCCATCTTGCCAGCCGTCCTGACCGGCTGACACTGGACGGTGAAACACTGAAAGACTGGCATTGGGACCCGGAGCAGCAGGCGGCGGTGGCGAGCTGGAGCGACGCCGGCGGGCACACACTGATGCTTATCCACGGCCCCTGACGGAAGTCGGGCGGCGGCCGCGCATTACCCCGACGACAGCGGGGCCGTGCGATCGAGCGCCGCCCCGTCGCCGTCGAACAGGTGGCAGTCGGCAGCACGCACGCCGATGCGGACCCGATCACCCGTCCCGGTCGCGGTATCGCCGGCGGCCTTGACGGTGATTTCCTGCCGGTCTTCCAACCGCACGTAGAGATAGGTCTCACCCCCCAGGCGTTCGCTCACCAGCACTTCACCGGCGAGTTGCACGTCCCCTGCGCCGGCTTCGCTCAGGTGCTCGGGCCGCACCCCCAGCGTGACGGCCGCGCCCGAGTGCAGCCGGTCCGCCGCCAGCGGCAAAGTCAGGCCCTGACCGCCCGCCAGCCGGACCCTGGCGCCGTGGCGGTCGATGGCCGTCAGCGTCGCCGCCAGCAGGTTCATCCTGGGCGAGCCGATGAAACCGGCCACGAACAGGTTGCGCGGACGGTGATAGAGCTCCAGGGGAGAGCCGACCTGTTCGACGACGCCGCCGTTGAGAACCACGATCCGGTGGCCCAGGGTCGTGGCCTCCACCTGGTCGTGGGTCACGTACACCATGGTGCCCTGCAGATCCTTCTGGAGCTTGCCGAGCTCGATGCGCATCTGCACCCGCAGCGCCGCATCCCGGGAAGTGCGACAGCTTACGCCGCCGAGTCTTCGTCTTTTTCGGGTTCACCGATCTATTCTTATGTGACATCAAATATTGACCACAGTGCATTGCTTACTAGAGCTAGTCATTGCCGTCAGGGAGCAACGTTAGTGCCACCGATTCATTATGCTGCGAATCGACAACCCTGACGTAAGTCGCTAGGCTAGACTTGAACGTTGAGTGAAATAGGCGTCCGCCGCCTATGTGATATCACGCTTTCCCATTCAATTTCAGATACTGCAAGGAGGCGGGTATGTTGACTGCGGGTGTTGATATTGGCGGCACTAACATTGAAGTGGGCCTCGTTGATGACAAACATCGGGTCGTTGATCGTGCCAAGACAGCAACTCCAGAGACTGGCCCGGAGGACACGGTCAATACCATCGTGAAGCTGATTGATTCGTTAAAGGATCAGCCGCACGCAGTCGGCATCGGGATCCCGGGGGCAATTGACAACGACACTATAGTCAAGGTGCCGAATCTCGAACAATGGGACGGTGATTACGATTTCATTGCGAGGTTGCGCGAGTCGCTTGGTATTCCGGTCGCTGCCGGAAACGACACCAACGTCGGACTGCTCGGGGAGTGGTTGGCGGGCGCCGTCAAGGGGCATGACCATGTCCTCGGCGTGTGGATGGGAACCGGAATCGGCGGTGGACTGATTCTGGAAGGACGACCCTATACGGGAAGCCTCGGATCAGCCGGGGAGATTGGTCATGTTGTTGTGCGTGCCAACGGCGGGCGATGCAGTTGTGGTCGACGGGGCTGCGTCGAAGCCTACGCCGGCCGAGGTATGATGAACCAGGCTGTGCGCGCCCTCCGCGAGTCAGGTCGGAAGACCCGCCTGTTCGATATTCAGGAGGAAGAGGGAAAACGTAAGCCGACGTCCAAGATATGGGCGAAGGCCCTGGCGGAGGGTGACGAAGTGGCGACCGAGGTCTTCGACGAAGGCATCACGGTACTCGGGATGGGCATCGGCTCCGTTTTGAATGTGCTTGACGTCGAGCGCGTAGTCATCGGCGGTGGCATGGCCGAAAAGCTCGGCAAGGCGCTTGCGCACAGAGTGCAACAGGCGACATTGCCCTGGGTTATGGCCAAAAATCCGAAACTGGACTTCGTGGTGGCCGAGCTTGGCGACGACTCGGGTGTCGTCGGTGCCGCCGAACTCGGGCGGGCTGTGTTATTGGACGCGTGAAACGACGTTGTCATCAACACGGCTACCGCTACCGGCACCTGACGACGATAGGTCGACCCGCGGCAACGCGAACAGGCAAACTCCGGCCAATTGCGGTCTCCGGTCGATGGAGAACTGAACGGCGCCTGCAAGGGGGGGGCAGATTTATTTTTCTATCAGGACCACCTATCCGGTCAAAAATCACAAAAACAGATCTGTCCCCTTTCTACAGTCCCCTTTCTATGCGGCAGCGTGCCGGACCGGAATCTCAGTCCCGAAATCCCCCGCAAAAGAGCCACCGGCTTGTCCCGTGATGGTGCTCATGACCGCCCCCGTCCGCCCCTGTGGGGCCCGGCACCATATCCGCGGCCCCCACCGCCGGCACGTTGCCCGCAACGCTGAAACGCGGGCAGGTGCCGCTGCTGCGAGGCCTCCTGGAGATTGCGCAGCACCGTGATGATATCCGGGCGCCGGGTCGCCCCGAG